>ENA-OQNJ01000406-OQNJ01000406.1-human-gut-metagenome-genome-assembly--contig:-NODE-406-length-11207-cov-2.357852_pt1 | contig 11207 bp, 7 predicted proteins | sample MGYA00242630_ERZ504882 | MGnify/ENA primary metagenome ERZ504882 (study PRJEB26092, sample SAMD00036408) | human gut metagenome | host: Homo sapiens | study: EMG produced TPA metagenomics assembly of... | reverse complement strand
ATGCACCCTTATTCTCTATTTCCAGCACCATTCTCCCCCTGATATCCGTATGCCAGCGAAGCTGTGTACTGCGCTCAGGAATGAGATCCAGATAATTGATCTGTAATTCTTTTTTCTTTTTACTCATTTAAATATTATCATCTCCGCCTGATCAGGCTTTCTTCTTGTTCCAGATACTGAATTTCAGAAGGCTTAAGATCATAAGTAACATCAGGATCACGCCGCCTGCATTACCAAGGTTAATGCTTTCGGAGAGATCAAATACACTGCTTACGTTTACTACTGCAAGGATTGCAAGAAGGATACCTACAAGACCTTCACCTGCGATCATACCAGCACAATAAAGTGTACCGTCTGTTGCCTGTGCCTCTTTAGTCTTAGCATCAACGTTTCTTTCTGCCGTCAACGAACATACGAACAACACCACCGATCATGATAGCAGCGTTGAGGTAGATTGGAAGATAAAGACCGATAGCAAATGGCATAACCGGAATTCTTAAGATTTCCAGACCAATTGCAAGGAATACACCGATAAATACCAGTGTCCATGGAAGCTTGCCGCCCATGATACCTTCTACGATCATCTTCATCAGAGTTGCCTGAGGAGCAGGTACTTCTGCACTTCCGTATCCCCATGCAGTGTTCAGAAGATAAAGAACTCCACCGATAGCAAGACCGGCAGCAACAACACCGATAAGCTCACCGATCTGCTGTTTCTTAGGAGTTGCACCAAGAAGATAACCTGTCTTTAAATCCTGTGAAGTATCACCTGCGATCGCTGCTACGATACAGATTACGGAACCAATCGCAATTGCTGCTTTCATTCCGTCGATACCGGTATTGCCGGATGCTTTGATAACCATTGTTGCGATCAGAAGAGTAGCGATAGCCATACCTGATACGGGGTTGTTGGAGCTTCCTACAAGACCAACCATACGGGAAGATACAGTTGCAAAGAAGAAGCCGAAGATTACGATGATCAGCGCACCGATCGGGTTAACCGGGATAGCCGGAACAAGCCAAATGATCGCAACCATTGCCACAATACCGATCAGGATAACGTTCATTGGAAGATCCTGTGCAGTTCTTTCTGTACTTGTATTCTTACCGCCCTTCATGCTCTTCATGGAATCACGGAAGGTTGCAATGATCAGAGGCAGGGATTTGATCAGGGAAATAATACCACCTGTTGCGATAGCTCCTGCTCCGATATATTTTACATAAGTACTCCAGATTTTAGATGCTCCGCCTGCTGCATAAAGAGCAGAAATTGTTTCTGTTCCGGGATACATAACTGTATCAGCTCCGAACAGACAGATTACCGGAATCAGCACCATCCAGCCAATAAGAGAACCAACAAACATAAAGGATGCGATTCTTGGTCCTACGATATATCCAACACCGAGAAGTGCAGGATAGCATTCCATACCAATTTCACCTTTGAATCCTTTAAATGCTACTGCAACGTCTGCAGGGATTACCTTTAAACCGTCAACGACAAATTTAAAGATCGCTGCGATTCCCATACCTGAGAATACTGTCGCAGCGTTTGCACCACCCTCTTCACCTGCAAGAAGAACATCTGCGCAGGCAGTTCCTTCAGGATAAAGAAGTGTTGCATGCTCTTTTACGATCAGTGCGTTACGAAGTGGTACCATAAAAAGTACACCAAGAACACCACCGCAAAGTGCGATTAATGTGATTTCCACGATACCCGGCATTTCACAAAGTCCTTCTTCTGCCCAAAGGAACAGAGCAGGCATTGTGAAAATTGCACCGGCTGCCAGTGATTCACCGGCTGAACCGATTGTCTGGACCATGTTGCTCTCCAGAATGGAGTTCTTTTTCATGATCTTGCGAATTACGCCCATGGAAATAACTGCTGCCGGAATGGAAGCAGATACAGTCATACCTACACGCAGACCAAGATAAGCATTGGCTGCACCGAAGATAACTGCAAGGATAACACCCATGATGATGGATGTCACCGTAAATTCAGGTGTGATCTTGTCAGCCGGAATATACGGTTTGAACTCTTTGTTTTGTCCATGATTTCCTCTCCCTTTTGTATTGATTTATAAACATAGAACATTATAGCGAAATTTATACAAAAAGGCAAGGTGAAAAAACTGGTTTTTATGCACTTTACCATATTAACGTGCTAACTTGATAACCTCTTAACATATCAACACGCTCAAACAGCATATTTTTTCCCTGTTTTATCAGTCTATTCATCTGAATCCAACTGTTTAATCAGGTATCTCCCAACAATTCTGGAAAAATTCGAAATATCCCGGATATATGCGAAATCTTTTCCAAATATCGTTTTTTTCTGTGGATAGGTCCTTTTCTTCCCCTGCAAAGACTCCCAGAACACTTACTCCAAGGTTTCGCAGGTGCCTCACTTCTGTAGCAGTATCATTGATCGCATATTTTCCCATATAAGGTTCCGGGTTCTTTGCGTGAGGTCTGTTTACAATGACATCGTATGGTTTTCCATCACTTAATACAATGAGGATTTTTTTCTCCTCAGATCTCTGAAGCAGACCGTATCCTACGGTTTTGATAGCAAGTCCATCCCTGTTATTGGAAGAAGTTACATAATTAAAAATATTTTCATTAGCTGACTGTGGATCATCGTACTCACGGAATCTGTGAAGGATCGTATAGTCCCAGAATGTGCAGAAGCTCATGACACGGTGAGGCAGGTTTACATTACTTAATGCTTCACTGATGATATAAGCCTGTAATGCCACATCTCCCTGCCTGGACATCTGGGAACCGCTGGCATCGATCAGCACATCTACTACGAAATCAGATGCATCAGATTTCAATTCTCTTTTAAACAGATTTGCTTCACTGCTTCTGCCCACACGCCAGAGTCTGGACGGAATGATCGTTCCTCTGTCTGACAGTACTTCCTGCGTCTCGCTTTTCAGCACCAGTGTCTTTCGTAAAAGGTCTGTGAGGGATGCGATGTTCTGCTTTACGATTCTGTGTTTGTCATGGTAGAGCCAGATATTCTTATTCTTTAATCGCACTGCATATTCGTACTGATAGTTTCGTTTGACCGGATTCTTAAGAATTCCTTCTGTAAAATAAAGGCTGCAGTCCCTGTGAAGTTCCCTACACATCAGATAATTCATTCGCTTCTCTTCTGCAGGAGTCAGATAAGTTTTTCCGAAATTCAACTCAACATAGGTGTATGCTTTCTCAAGTTCTTCCTCTGTGAGAATTGTAATTTTGTGTTTGGTCTGGCGCTGTTTTTCCATTTCTTCAGTGACAGCAGTGTCTTCCATGTCCGTAATCTTATTTGTCATCTGTTCGATGTAACTCTCCAGAGCTTCCTCATAAAGTTCTTCTGTAAGAAAATCTTCCCAGTCGTATTCTGTCAGTTCTTCCAGGGTGACTGCCATAACCTGTTCCAGTGTTCCATGATCTTTCTCAAAATTCGGATCAATGATAGTGTTGTAAAGACTGTCAATAATACGGATCAATTCTATAGTGTCTGCAGCTGTTCTGGCTTTGTAAACCATGTCGCGGATTTCCCGAAGACGCTCTTCTACATAATGGTTTCCATTCTGTAAACGGTCACGCAGGATGGCAATCTTCAATCGGCCAAGAATATCTCCGTATGCGGGCATCCGTTCAAACTCCTGATCCAGGATATCCTCGAATGCTTCCTTCTGCATCTCCCGGACTCCCGGACGTTCCTGACAGATTTTGTCCCCGATTGCTTCTTCTACACATAGCTGTGCTACTGCAGTCAGTTCTCCCTCTCCTGCCTGGCAGAAAACTTTTTTTACCAGATATAAACCCAGCAGATTTCTGTCATAATATTTTGCCAGAGCGCCCTGCTTGATGCCGTCATACAGAGCGATTGCTTTTGAGCGCAGATACAGGGAAACGTCTACTTTCATATTTAACGTGTAATCCCCGCTGATAGTCCAGAGGAGATTGCGGATCCTGTTTTCCAGTTCCAGACGATAATCGTCGATTTCTACGATTTTCTCATCTTTCATATACATCATCCCTTGTCCAGTCTGCCGGAATTCTGGTTTTCACAATATCCTCTACGATTTCTTTCTCGAAAATGTCAAAGGTCTTGTTCACCACTCCCATAGTAACTGCTTTTCTCGGAGAAAGTCCGGTTTCTACAATCTTCATGGCTGCAAGGAGACCTCGCAGATCCAGAGGTTTGGTGGAAATTTCACTGTTTGTGGCTTTGAGCTGAAGATCCAGGAATACTCCGATGAACTGTGTTCTGGCGTTTTCTTTTATATTTGGAAACATCCGTTGGAAAATAAATTTCAGGGATTCTTCAGTCTGAGCCGGCATGTCTATGACCAGGAATCTGGATACCAGCGCTTCATTGAGTCCTTTGGTTCCTGCATAACCGTAATTCATGGTTCCGATAAAACGGGCAGCCGGATGAAGATCAATTTTGTCATAGCCCGGGACATCGATGGAACGGCGATAATCCAAAGTTGCATGAAGAACGGAAACTGCATCGTTCTTTGCCATATTAATCTCGTCGAGGATTCCGAAACCACCGTATTCTGCGCACTGATAGATAGTTCCTTTGCGGAGCTTAACTTCGTTGTCCACGAAAGTGTCTGTGCCGATCAGATCTCCGCTGTTAGTATTTACATGAAAAGAAACATTGTACGCGGGACGGTTGAAAATATATGCCAGGTTCTCTGCAAGGATATTTTTTCCTGTTGCCTTCGGACCGGTGAGTAATAGATTCTCCCCTTTGAGCAGTCCGGCAATGGCCATTTCCAGAATGTCTTTTCCGTAAAATGGAATGGATGGTTTCACAATCCTGCCTGCAGTCTCCGGTACCACCTCATACTGGCTGCGGAATTCTTCTACTCTCTTTATCAGTTCAGAGGCTACCTGCTGCTCCTCCAGAAATTTCAGTTCTTCCATTTAGTTCTCCTTTATATAACTATTATAGTCCAGTTTGTGTTATAGAAAAAGGCCGCTTATCTTTTACAGATTCACGACCCTTTCATTATAGCATTCTTCTTTATATTTTTACAACATTATACTTCAAATACAAGATCTCCATAAGAAGGCATCGGCCACATTTCCTTATCTACGATCATTTCCAGTTCATCCACCGGCTCACGTAAAGCTTCCATTGCAGGAACCACCTTTTCTCTGCAGAATACGGCTCTGTCCCGTCCCTCTGCATATTCCGGGATCTTCTCAACCAGTTTGCTCAGCTTACTCATGGCACTGTTTGCAGCCTTTAAGAGTTTTGACGCTTTCTTAAGCAGGTCAAGCTGTACACTTACATCGATCAGCCCTTCGCCCGCTGTTTTCACTGTATTGATGGATTCGCCAAGAACAGTGGTATATCTGATAACTGCCGGAATAATCTGCTTGGTTGCCATGTCGATCATTGTCTTTGCTTCAATATTGATTGCTTTAGAATAAATCTCATATTTAATCTCTGCGCGTGATTCAAGCTCAGCTCTTGAGAATACATCAAAAGATTCAAAGAGTTTCACTGCCTTCTCTGTAGTAAGTGCAGGGATTGCATCCACCATGCTCGGAAGGATCGGAAGTCCGCGGCGTTTAGCTTCTTTCTCCCATTCCGGCGCATAGCCGTTTCCGTTAAATACGATCTTCTGATGATCTGTGGCATATTCTTTGATCAGGTCATGTACCGCCAGTTCGAAATCAGGAGCTTTTTCCAGACGGTCACATACTTCCTTAAATACTTCTGCCGTGATCGTATTCAGGACTACGTTACATGCGGAAATAGAATCTCTTGAGCCTACCATACGGAATTCAAATTTATTTCCTGTGAAAGCAAAAGGTGAAGTACGGTTACGGTCTGTAGCATCCTTCATGAAATCAGGCAGAGTCTTAACACCTGTTTCCAGCTTACTTCCCTTTTTACTGTGAGTTGCTGTTCCTGTGCTGACCAGCTGTTCCAGAACATCCTCCAGCTGCTCTCCAAGAAATACGGAAATCACTGCCGGCGGTGCTTCATGGCCGCCAAGTCTCTGGTCATTTCCCACATCTGCCGCAGATTCACGCAGAAGATCTGCATGTTCATCTACTGCTTTCAGGATACAGGTGAGGACCAGAAGGAACTGAATATTTTCATGAGGTGTTTTGCCCGGATCCAGAAGATTGATTCCGTCATCTGTGGTAAGAGACCAGTTGTTATGCTTACCGGAACCGTTCACACCTGCAAATGGTTTCTCATGAAGGACACAGCGCATTCCATGGCGGCTGGCAACCTTTTTAAGAATACGCATCATCATCTGGTTCTGGTCTGCTGCGATATTGACCGGTGCATAGATCGGTGCAAGCTCATGCTGTGCAGGAGCAACCTCATTATGCTGTGTCTTTGCAGGAATTCCAAGCTTCCAGCATTCTTCATTTACCTCTTTCATGTATGCGGAAATTCTCTGACGGATACTTCCAAAGTAATGGTCATCCATTTCCTGTCCCTTCGGAGGCATAGCTCCAAAAAGAGTTCTGCCTGTATAGATCAGGTCTTTTCTCTGAAGCCATTTCTCTTTATCGATCAGGAAATATTCCTGCTCTGCTCCTACTGACGGAGTTACTTTCTTAGAAGTTGTATTTCCGAAAAGTCTCAGCAGACGGAGTGCCTGGGTGTTGATTGCTTCCATAGAACGAAGAAGTGGTGTCTTCTGGTCAAGTGCTTCTCCTGTATAGGAACAGAATGCAGTAGGAATACAGAGTGTTCCGCCTGCTGCATCATGACGCACAAAAGCCGGTGATGTACAGTCCCATGCTGTATATCCTCTCGCCTCAAAAGTTGCTCTTAATCCACCGGACGGGAAAGAAGATGCATCCGGTTCACCTTTGATCAGTTCTTTTCCGGAGAAAGACATCAGGACCTTGCCGTTATCCATCGGAGCTGTGATAAAGGCATCATGTTTCTCTGCTGTCACACCTGTAAGGGGCTGGAACCAGTGGCTGTAATGTGTGGCACCTTTCTCGATGGCCCATTCTTTCATCTCGTGTGCTACTACATCCGCAATTTCCATAGACAGTTCCTTGCCTTCTTCTATGGTTTTTTTCAATTCTTTGTAGATCTTCTTCGGAAGTCGTGCCTGCATGACGGAATCATTAAACACATCACATCCAAAAGTCTCTACTACATTGATATACTCACCCATTTTATTTCTCCGTTTTTATTTATTAACGGGGAAATTCCAATTGATCTGGTTTCCTCATTTTTTGTACTTTTCAGATACAGATTCAGTGCTTCGTGGCAGTTTTCAATCTCTATCTGTGTATGACTGCCGCCGTATTCACCGTCCAGAGTCCATGGTACCGGTTCTTCTGAGGTAATGGTCACCCTGGCTGATTTAAAAGAATGGATCAGATCTGTATTGTCCTCTGCTGTCAGCATTGCAGTCATGATCTCCTGCAATTCCAGCGGATTCTTCGGTCTTGTGATCATGGTAACTTCAAAAAGTCCGTCATTCATATCCACGTTCTTGCCTGTAAGGTTCTTGAACCCTCCCACTGAACGGGAATTGGTGATCATTCCAAAGATGAAGTCATCCTCCACAGTTAATTCTTCGGATTCAATTCTCATATGGTATGATTTGATATCAAAAAGGCGTTTCACTCCCTCAAGAAGATAGGCTACATGGCCAAGGATATTCTTGAGATCCTGATCTGTCTGATAGGCTACATCTGTGAAAAGACCGAAAGCTGCTATATATGTAAAGCTCTGGTTATTGAATCTGCCGATGTCACAGTGATAAAGTTTCTCTTCCATAATCATGGAAGCGGCATCTGTCATGCTTTTCGGCATAAAGAGACTGTTTGCAAAGTCGTTGGTACTTCCTGCCGGAATGTATCCGATGGGAATGGAACTCTTCTTTTCCATTACTCCGGTAACCACCTCATCAAGAGTCCCGTCTCCGCCGCTGCATACGATAAGGTCCACTTTGGATTCGTATTCTTTGGCTTTCTCGTAGGCATCTTTTGGTTTCTGTGTGGAATAGATAATGACTTCATAACCGCCTTTGTTAAAAATGTCCACGATATCAAGCAGATTTGCTTTGATCTTACCTTTGCCTGCTTTTGGGTTGAAAACAAAGAGCATTTTCTTATCCAGTTTTTTATGCATTTCTCCTTCTTTTTCAGAGTTTGAACGCGTAGGTTTATGGGTACGCGGAATTCTATTTATATAATATAAAAAAAAGAGGTGAAAAGTCAATGGGGTTCATGGGGCAAAAAAAGTTTGGGGACGACAGGAAATATTTTTGGTTTCAGGTGCGGTTTCGCGGGCTAATAACTCTAGGTGTGTGGAAATCTGCTAAAAACATTCAAAAATTACTCAAACTCGCTTCGCTCAGACAGTGAGCAATTTTTGAATAACGCAGATTCCCACGCACCAAGAGTTACTACGCCCACTGCAAATGCACCTGAAACCAAAAATATTTCCTGCCTGTTGGCTGGCTGCGGGACTGCCGGGCTGTTACTGCTCACTTCGTTCACAGTAATGCGCCTTGCAACGACAGGCTATGCAGATGATATTTTCTCACAGAAAATTTTGCAGGATGGTAACGCATGAACCGGGACTGGTGAATAGTTGCAATTTTTCTAAAGTTTTTTATGGCAAGTTATATTTTGGCGTGATAAAATGGGGATTGTATTTATTAGGTAATTGTAAAACGAAAAACCAGTATTTTCAATAGGTTCAGAGTTTCGCAAATGCCTATTGTATTTATTATAGAAAGGATTTCTTATTCATATGATTAAATTGATTGCTTCAGATATAGATGGGACTCTGGTAAAGGATGGGACTCTGGCTATTGACAGGGAGTATATGAAGGTTATCGGAAGGCTGATTGATAAGGGGATTGTGTTTGTGGCATGCTCAGGACGGCAGTACAGAAGTGAGAGAAAACTGTTTGCCCCTGTTGCAGACAGACTGCTTTATATCTCTGACGGAGGAACTGTTGTACGGACTCCGAAGGAGATTCTGAAAGTGGATACTCTGCCGGACGAAATCTGGAAAGGAATGTGTTCTATGGTAAGAGAGAATATGCCTTCCTGTGATTATTTTATTTCCACACCTGAACGCTGTTTCGCAGAAGACGGAGGCAGCCAGATGTTTCACTGGCTGAGAGATTCTTACGGATATGATATCCATGAAGTTCCGGAAATGTTAAAACTCGAGGGGCAGCAGGTAAACAAATTTGCTGTCTACCACCCCAACGCCTGTGAGGAAATGTGCGCCCCTTTATTCACTCCCACCTGGAAAGACAAAACAGTTATGGCTGCCGCCGGCAAGGAATGGATGGACTGTACTGCCCCAGGTTCCGGCAAAGGTCCTTCCGTTGCTTTCCTGCAGGAATATCTGGGAATTTCACCTGACGAAACCTGCACTTTCGGAGATAACCTCAACGATATTGAAATGCTTCAGAATGCCGGTCTCAGCTACGCAGTCTCCAACTCCCGCCCCGAAGTCCGGGCTGCCGCCAAAAATACCTGCCCGCCCTACTGGGAAAACCGGAGTTCTGCAAATTTTGAGGTCTTTCCTATAAAGATACGAATTACTCCGCAACGCTTCACGCTATGATGGACTGGATTGCTTGCAGTATTTTATGCAATTGCTATAATAACTTCTCCGCAATCTATCAGCAGGATTTTCAGTTCATACCAATACACAGCGCAGTAAACATATTTCATTTCGTGTGCATTTGCAGGAGTCTTAGAACTTCTTAGCTGATAAAAATATGCGTTATAGAAAAATGACCCACTGTCTGAGCCGCAGCATGCGGCGAGTTTGGGTCATTTTCTTATGTTTTTAGCATAGTTTTTAGCAGCTTAGAAGTTCTTAGGCTCCGAAACCGCACACGAAATGAAATATGTTTCTGCGCGTCCCCTTTTCAATATTTAAGCTTCCATTACCGCATCCTTCATAGCTTTCACATACTCTTTCACATACGGTACACAGTCCGCGCCATGTTCTGCACACAACTTCACAATTGCAGATCCTACAATTGCCCCGTCCGACTGTGCTGCCATCTTCTTAGCCTGCTCCGGCGTAGAAATACCAAATCCCACAGCACATGGAATATCCTTCACAGCCTTCACTAACTTCACCATAGCTCCGATATCCGTAGTAATATTAGTTCTTGTTCCTGTAACACCAAGAGAAGAAACACAATACACAAACCCTTCCGCATCCTTCGCAATCTGTGCGACCCTCTCATGAGAAGTCGGCGCGATCAGAGAGATCAGATCAATACCGTATTTCTTACATACACTGTCAAACTCTTCTTTTTCCTCAAATGGCACATCCGGCAGAATCAAACCATCCATTCCGATTTCTGCAGCTGTTTTAATAAACCGCTCCGTTCCGTAAGAAAATACCACGTTTGCATAAGTCATAAACACCATAGGAACAGAACTGTTCTTTCTTATCTTTACTACCATATCAAATACCTTATCTGTAGTCACACCACCGGAAAGTGCTCTCACATTTGCTCTCTGGATCACCGGTCCCTCTGCTGTAGGATCAGAAAACGGAATCCCAAGCTCGATCAAGTCTGCACCAACTTCCTCCATTGCATAGACAAGCTGCTCTGTCACTTCCAGAGACGGATCTCCACAGGTAATAAACGGGATAAATGCCTTTCCTTTTTCAAATGCTTCTGTAATTCTCTTATTCATGAATATCCTCCCCTCTGTAACGCGCGATTGCTGCGCAGTCCTTATCTCCACGTCCGGAAATTGTAATGACCACGATCTGGTCTTTTCTCATCTGCGGAACAATTTTCCTTGCGTAAGCGACTGCATGAGCACTTTCGATGGCAGGAATGATTCCCTCTGTTCTGGAAAGATACTCAAATGCCTCTACTGCTTCTTCATCTGTGACAGGTACATATTCTGCACGTCCTGTATCATAGAGATGTGCGTGCTCCGGTCCGATTCCCGGATAGTCCAGACCTGCGGAAATGGAATATACAGGTGCGATCTGACCATATTCATCCTGGCAGAAATAAGATTTCATTCCATGGAAGATTCCCAGTTTGCCGGTTGCAATGGTAGCTGCTGTCTCTGCCGTATTTACGCCACGTCCTGCTGCCTCACATCCGATCAGACGGACATCTTTGTCATTGATAAAATTGTAGAATGTTCCGATCGCATTGGATCCACCACCTACACATGCAAGAACTGCATCCGGAAGT
>ENA-OQNJ01000405-OQNJ01000405.1-human-gut-metagenome-genome-assembly--contig:-NODE-405-length-11240-cov-2.643121_pt1 | contig 11240 bp, 9 predicted proteins | sample MGYA00242630_ERZ504882 | MGnify/ENA primary metagenome ERZ504882 (study PRJEB26092, sample SAMD00036408) | human gut metagenome | host: Homo sapiens | study: EMG produced TPA metagenomics assembly of... | reverse complement strand
TGCCGAGTTGGAAGCGTTGCGCAAGCAGGTGGAGAGCCTTTCGACGGCGTACACGGCCAGCAAACAGCAGAACCAGCAGAGCCGCAGTTTTACCGCCGCCGACCTGACCGAGGCCGAGACGCGGCAGAAGATCATCGACATCGACCTCAAGGCCATGGGCTGGAAATTCACCGGGCCGGACGCCGATGTGCGCACCGAGTACGAAGTGGACAACATGAACGGCGTGCTGGGGCAGAAGGGCTATGCGGACTATGTGCTGATGGGCAAGGACGGCTTGCCGCTGGCGGTCATTGAAGCCAAGCGCAGCACCAAAGACCCCAACATCGGGCGCAAGCAGGCTCAGCTTTATGCAGACTGTCTGGAGCAGAAGTTTGGCCGCCGTCCGATGCTGTTTACCACCAACGGCTACACCACCTATTTCTGGGATGAGCAGAGCGGCCCGCAGCGTGTCGTGAGCGGGGTGTTCTGCAAGGACGACTTGCAGAAGCTGGTGAACCGCCGCACCGAGAAAAAACCGCTGGACACCATCGAAATTGACGATAAAACTCACCGACCGCTACTATCAGAAAAACGCCATCCGGGCAGTCTGCGCCCACATCGCGCAGGGCTTCCGGCGCAATCTGCTGGTCATGGCAACGGGCACAGGCAAGACCCGCACCGCGTCCAGCCTGACCGATGTGCTGAGCCGGGGCGGTCATGTGACCAACGTGCTTTTTCTGGCCGACCGCACCGCACTGGTCAAGCAGGCAATGGACGACTTCAAAAAGTATCTGCCGGACCAGTCGCTGTGCAACCTGTGCTCCTCCAAGGACGATAAGGCCGCGCGCATCGTGTTTTCCACCTATCCCACCATGCTCAACGCCATCGACAACGCCAAGACCAAAGACGGCGTGCCGCTGTTTTCGCCCGCCCACTTTGACCTCATCATCGTGGACGAAAGCCACCGCAGCATTTTCAAGAAATACCGCGCCATTTTTGATTATTTCGATGCGATTCTGGTGGGTCTGACCGCCACCCCGAAAACCGACGTGGACCGCAACACCTACGACTTTTTCGAGATGGAGCACGGCATCCCCACCTACGCCTACGATTACGACACGGCGGTCTACACCGACCATGTGCTGGTGCCTTACTACAACTACGAGGTCAAGACGAAATTCACCGAAGAGGGCATCCACTACGATCAGCTTTCACCGGAGGATAAGGCGCGCTACGAGGACGATTTTGCCGAGGACGACACCCTGCCCACCTTCATCCCGTCCGAAAAGCTGAACAAGTTCATCTTTAACGCCAACACCGTGGACACGGTGCTGCAAGACCTGATGGAACGGGGCATCCAGACGGCAGGCGGCGACCGCATCGGCAAGACCATCATCTTTGCCCAGAACAAGCGCCACGCGGAGTTTATCCGGGAGCGCTTTGGCAAGCTCTACCCGCAGCTGGAGACCCAGTACCCGGGATTCATCCAGCGGGTGGTCTGCGATGACACCTATGCACAGTCCATCATTGACGACTTCAAACAGCCGAATAAGCCGCCGTTTATTGCGGTCTCGGTTGATATGATGGACACGGGCATCGATGTGCCGGAGTGCGCGAATCTGGTGTTCTTCAAAAAAGTACGCAGCAAAACGAAGTTCTGGCAGATGATCGGCCGTGGTACGCGGCTCTGCCCATCCCTTGCCTGCGTGGATGCCATCGACGGCGAATATACGGGCAAACGGCGGTTTCTGATTTTTGACTACTGCGGCAACTTTGAATTTTTCCGTCAGAAACCCAACGGCTACGAGAGCGCGGACACCAAAAGCCTGTCCGAGAGCATTTTCTGCAAGCAGGTGCGGATCGCCGCCGCGCTGCAGGATGGAGCCTATGCGGACGAAAAATACCAGAACTGGCGCAAGATCTTAACGGAGACCTGCCGTGCCGAGGTGGGAGCGCTGAACCCGGAGCTGGTATCCGTGCGGCTGCACCGACAGGCCGTGGAACACTATCAAAAGCCGGAAGCCTTTGTCAGCCTGACCGAAACGGACAAAGGCACCTTGATGAAAGAGGTTGCACCGCTCATCTCGCTGGACGACAAAGATGAAGCCGCCAAGCGGTTCGATAACTTTGTGTATGGCTTGCTGCTCTGTGAACTGGAAGGTCTGCCGGGACTGGGCCGCGCCCAGAAACAGCTGCGCAGCACAGCGGCAATGCTGGAAGGGAAGGCTACCATCCCGCAGGTGCAGGCAAAGCTGCCCCTCATCCGGGAGGTGCAGACAGACGAATTTTTGACCTCGCATGATCTTCTCCACTTTGAGGAAATGCGGCAGGAGCTGCGGGAACGTCATCAAGTTTCTGGTGGAGGGCGGCGAGGGGCAAAAGCCTGTCTACACGGCCCTTGCCGACCCGGTACTGGAACAGACCGAGGGCAAAACGCTGGATTCCGGCTACGATTTTGGCGAGTACCGGGAACGTGTGAACCGCTACATCATGGAGCACCGCAGCGATACGCTGGCCATCCACAAGCTGACTCAGAACATTCCGCTTTCCCGGGGTGACTATACCGAGCTGGAACATATCTTCACCTGTGAGCTGGGCAGCAAAGAGGACTATGCACGGGAGTTTCGGGATACCCCATTTGGTCTGCTGGTGCGTAAAGTGGCAAAGCTGGACCACGATGCTGCCATGCAGGCGTTTTCAAAATTTATCAACAACGAATCGCTGAATGCAAAGCAGATCGCGTTTGTTCAGAAGGTTATTCATTACATCGAGCAGAACGGTTATGTGGAAAGCAAAGCGGTGTTGATGAAACCACCCTTTGACCAGCCCATTCTGTTTACCCGCCTGTTTGATGGCAAAACAGGCAGTGAGCTGATGGAGACAATCAATTCGGTGAAAGAGAATGCCACCCATGTGACTGCATAAAGTGGTGGAATGTACTAATAAAATACGGTATAATACGCTTGAACGATATTGAACCGAATTGCAGGTGATACCATGCCTTTCCCCCGTCGACCATTACATTGAACGCCTCTCATGTTGATTACAGGAACGCTTAGAAGAGAAAACGCCGCGCAGCTGGCTGAAATCGGTGTCGGCCTTTGCCAATACCGAGGGCGGACACTTGATTTTTGGCGTAAAGAATGAGCCGCGCGAGGTCGTAGGATTGGAAAATCCGCAGGCTGTGGTGAGCAGATTGACGGAACTTATCAAGGTCCGCATTGACCCTACGCCGCGCTATCGGGTGCGGGAGGTCGAAATAGAGGGCAAGTCCTGCGTTGATCTGGAAGTACAGGACGGCCCGGCGTATCCATATTATTATGCCTTTGACGGTTCCCATACGGCCTATGTGCGGCATGGCGACCAGTCCGAAGAAGCCACCTCACGGGAACTGAACGAATTGATTTTGCAAGGCATGAACCAGACCTTTGATGCCCTGCCCAGTTCTTATCGAGTGGGTGATGTCAGTTTTACACTGCTGGCCGCGACGTTTAAGAATTTGAAAAAAGAGGATTTCGACCTTGAAAAACGACTTGCCCTCCGCAGGATTGGTAACAGATGATGGACAAATCACGAATGGCGGCCTGCTGCTTTGCGATCAGGGCGTTCTGAAGCAATCCCGTATTTTCTGCACTCGCTGGAAAGGCAACTCAAGGGCAGCATTGAAGAAGATGCTCTGGATGACAAGGAATTTCAGGGTGCAAGTCTGATCACGCTGCTGCAAAATGCGGAAGATTTGTTCGCAACAACAGCAAAAACCCGTGGAGCATCCGTGGTATGACCCGCGAAGAACGCAGTGATTACCCGTATAAGGCCGTTCGTGAGGTGCTGGTCAATGCGCTGATCCATCGGAATTATCAGATTCTTGGTTCGGAGATTCATGTGGAAGTGTTCGATGATCGGCTGGAAATCACTTCACCGGGCGGCATGATGAATGGCCGCAGGGTGCAGGATATGGATATCCGGCATATTCCGTCTATGCGGCGCAATCAGGTGATCTCGGATGTGTTCTCACGGCTTGGCTTTATGGAGCGCCGTGGCAGCGGCATTGACCGCATCCTGAACTCTTATGTGGAAGTAGCCCAGAAGCCGACTTTCTACTCAGATTCGGATTTCTTTATCGTCACACTGCCGAATAGAAGTGTCGCGACTCCGGCACAGGTCAGTATGGAAAGTGTGGAGACTCAACCTGCAGAAGTATCGACTTCTTCAAAAAAAGTGGCAACCTCGACCCTAGAAGTGGCAAACCCCGCAAGAAAAAGTGGAAAACCTCGACCCTAAAAGTGGCAACTTCCCAAGAAAAAGTGGCAAACCTCAGAAAAAGAGGATATGGACAGCGAGGTAGCCAATTTCAAAATTCAGCTGAATGAGACTAGCTTTGGAAGCAGAACAAAAGAGAAAACTTTGGGGCTTTTCAAAAGATACAGATACGAATATTCTTTTCATTCCATCAATGTGGCTCAATTCTTCGATGTGAAGATTTCTCGTGCCAATGCCATCATCCGGGATCTCCGTCGTCTTGGCATTGTCGAATCTCCGCAATATGGAGTGTATCAGTTTATAAGAAAGTAGAAAGTAAAATCGCTTTGCAAACCGAAATATTGGCAGAACTAATATTTTATTGGAACGAGTTAATATAATTTGAATTATCATAATCGAAATTATATTAACCACCCGCGTAGAAATGCCCACTCCCCTGAGAACTCCTCAGACGAGTGGGCATTCTTCTTCCTGTATATTAGATTTACCTTTGTGGTCACTCAAACCGCCACCAAGTCATGGATCAAAAATCATTATTTTTCATTTGTCCCAGAGTAAGTGCACGGTTTCTGCACGGTTTTTGCACGGTTTCAAGGGATGCAATGGGCACTCTGACTTGCAAAATACGACAAAGGGTGCAGAAATTGCCGGGCTGAAAAATCACGATGCTTTGCTCAAAAACAACGAAAACTCGAAACTTCTAAAATCAGAGTGTTCTGCCCGGTGGGCTCTTTTAATCAGAGGGCCAGGGATTCGAGTTCCCTCGAGCGCACCAAAAGAAAACCCACGATTCACCGTTTCAAATGCGGCTTGAATCGTGGGTTTCTTTTTGTTATATCCGCCCGGCGGGGCTTGAAAAGTGCGACAGAAATGCGACAGCTTCAAAGGGGCTTTGTGCGCATACCGGAGCACCTGCCGGAGGATTTAATTAAAAATGAATGACGTGGGGGCATCTGGCGGGCTGAGGGGACTCTAAACTGTTCTGAACCCTTATCCCACTATGGCCAGCGTGAAAAACGCCGCCGCACGGTTCAACGTGACACCCGAATATGTCCGCAAGCTCTGCCGAACGGGCAAGATCTGCTATACGGCCATCTCAAGCCGAAAGTGGTTGGTCAACATGGACACGCTGGCCCAGTTCTTCGCACAGGGAGAGCCGGTCAGAGAGGATTCGCAGCAGGTCACGAACGGCTTCGTGCTGGACTCAGACATGCTGCTGGATGACCTGATCGACCGCTGGTTTGAGGAATACGCCAACAAGCAGCTGAAGGCCAAGACGCTCTACGATTATAGAAGGATGCGAGGCCGGATCAGTGCCGGACTCGGGCATCTCAAGGTGTCCAAGATCAAGCCGGCGCATGTGATGGCGTTCTACAACAATCTGGAAGAGAAGGGTGTTCGCCAGGACAGCACCTACACCGCCACGAAAGCCCTTCTGAAGCTGCTCCCACGTGGAACCCGGGGTGAACTGGCGAAACAGGCCGGGATCGGTCAGGACACCATGCGGATGGTCTATGCAGGTAAGAACGTCAGCCGAAAGATGGCGGAAAAGGTGTCCGCTGCAGTGGGACTGGCCTTCTCAAAGGCGTTTGTGGAGCATACCAAAAAGGACGGGAAGCTGAACAACAACAGCGTCATTCGATACCAGGCCATGCTCTCCAGCATCTTTAAGAAAGGTGTCCAGTGGGGATTGATCAACGAGAACCTGTGCTCCCGTGCAGAACATCCCAAAGTCGAGGAAATCGACATTCGGGTACTGACGGAGGAAGAGATTCCAACGCTGCTGGATGCTCTCTCGGATGCACCGCCGCAGTACAGTGTGATCACTCAGCTGGCCTTGCTGCTTGGTGCCCGGGCGGGGTGAGATCTGTGCCCTGCGCTGGTCTGACATTGACTTTGAGAAGGGGACGCTCTCCATCAAGCGAACAGTCCAGTCCATCCCCGGGATAGGCCTTGTGTTCAACGCACCGAAAACCAGACGAGGCAAGAGATGCCTGCGCATTGGAGCGGATTGCGTGGAACTGCTGCAGGAGTACCAGCGATACCAGAAAGCGGAGAGGTTTCGGATCGGTTCAGCGTGGGTGCGCAAGGTCACACTGGAAAATGGCAAAGTGGTGGATAATGATATGCTATTCACGAAATGGAATGGAGAGCCGATGGACCCGGATATCATCTCGTCCTGGTTCCCGAAGTTTCTGGAAGCACACGATCTCCCATCAATTCACTTCCACAGCCTCCGCCATTCGAATGCCAGCATCCTGATCGCGGCCCACGTTCCGATCACAACGGTCTCTGGGCGGCTTGGACACGCACAGACCTCAACTACGCTGAACTACTATGCATCGGCCATCCAACTCGGCACACATCTTCTCCACAAGGAAGGGGTCGTCCGTGCAATCGGCAGGCTTGTCCTTGGTGGTCAGGATATGAGCAGCCTTGTGGAGCGTTTCAGTTTCACTGCAAAAGGCCCCACACACCGGCACTGGTCGGCATGCAGGGCGTATTTATGATTTGAGGGGAAATTACAGGGCGATCATTGCGTTACAGGTGCCAGCTCATACACACGGTCGAACTGCGCACGGCGCGCTGCCGACAGGTGGTGGCTGATGAGGATCAGTGTCAGGTCGGGATTGGTAAGCAGGCTCTTTTCCACAAGGTCGGCGTTTTTCTGATCCAGCGCACTGGTGCCCTCGTCCACCAGCAGGATGGAGCGATTGTGAATTAGGGCACGGGCAATGGCGACACGCTGCTTCTGACCGCCGGAAAGATTACTGCCATCCTCACCTACAACGGTGTCAAGGCCATCTGGCATGGCGGCCAAATCTGCGGCAAGGGCACTGCCCTGAATGGCCGCATGCAGCTGCTCTTCCGAGAAATCTTCACCCAGTGTGATATTCTCCCGAATCGTAGTATTGAACAGGAACACATTCTGCTCAATGTAACTCATCTGTTGCTGGAGCTGAGCGGGTGTAACGGTGTGAATGTCCACATCGTCAAACGAAATCGTACCGATGTAGTCCGGCAGCCAGCCCAAAAGCAGCTTGAGCAGAGTGGATTTTCCACAGCCGGAGGATCCTGTCAGGGCATACTTTTTGCCCTTTTCAAAGCGGAAGGAGGCATCTTTCAGGATGGGCTTTTTCTCATCATAGCAGAAAGAAACTCTATCTACCGTAATGGAGGCTTTCAGCGGTGACATAGGAGCAATCTCTTCCGATTTGGAATCAGTATCGACCGTTGGCAGCTTGCCAAAGTAAGGCTTGCTGGCTGAGAGGGAGAGACGCAAACCGGCCAAACTGTTAAAGCCGTTTGCCACGCCTCCGATCAGATTGACACCACCTGCAAGTGTGCCTGTGGTGACAAGTCCCATGCTGGTCAGCACAGCAATCAGCACAAGCGAGCCGAGCTGAAGTGCGACATTGATAAAGCCGATCAACGCCTCCATGCGAGATTTACCATAGCTCAGCTGGCAACTGGGCTTTTCAATGTCATCGCTGATCCTATTTCCCTGCTGGAGAAAGAGATTTCCTCTGCCAAAAAACTGGAGTACGTCAAAGCCTGTCAGAAGGTCTTTCAAATGGTTGATGGCGGCAGTCTGCTGCACACCGCAGCTTTGCCCCAGTAGTTCCAGCTTCTTCTGGAACAGTTTTGGGGAAAGCCAAAGGACAACTGCTGTGATCACGGAAAAAACCAACCAGCGACCAATGCAAAAACGGCAAGTCCCAAAATGCTGAACACGATCTGCGCAATTCTGCCTACACAGCCGAAGAAGGGAATCCACGCAAGCTGTTCTAATTGCTTTATATCATTGGTCAGCCGGGCGAGATATTCTCCGGTGTCGGACTGATGAAAATCGGTATGGCTCTTGCGCAGGAAGGAGTGATACAGCCCATCTCGCACCGTATTGTTCAAAGCGCGAATTGTTTTGGCCTGACAATGCTCCTGTAAAGCAGTAAAAAGAAAATAGCCTCCCCAGCAGGTCAGATCAACTGCCGTCCAAAAGATAGTACTCCGCAGATCCAGCAATACCACGGCATCAAAAATCTTCATCAAGGCAAGCTGAATCAGAGCCTGTGCACCATAGGCGATGATGGCAAACAAGCAGGTGAGGGTACTGAGCCTCCATTGCTTTTTCAGATAGTGTATCATTGTTTCCTCCATGCGTATGTCAAAGAGCTTAGAATGCATTTCATGTGCCTGTATCTTATCACAAAAGGTTTCGATTGACCATATCGTCTGGTGTAATAAAAAATTACATGGGACGACAGGTTTGCACAAGAGACGCTTGCACACATGTACAAAATCTAGTATATTACAATTATGGCAATACTAAAGTTTGGAGGGAGCTGCTAAATGCAGAATTACAAATTGGGGGAGTATATCCGCCAGCGGCGTTTGGATCTCGGGTTGACACAGGAGCAGGTCTGTGCAGGCATTTGTGAATCCGTTACATTGTCCAGATTTGAAAACGGAAAACAGACCCCCAGCCGAAATCGAATCAATGCGATTCTGCAGCGCCTTGGTCTGCCGGATGACCGATATTATGCGTTGGTAACACCGGAAGAACTGGAAATAGAAGCACTCAAGAAGGAAATTGTTTCCTGTAATGCGCTAAAGTGCGTTGAGGAGGGCTTTGACAAAATAAGTCGGCTTGAGAAAATTGCAAAGCCGGATGATCAAATCACACAACAGTTTATTCTTCGATCGAAAGTCCTTTTGGGAGGATTGGATAAAAGATATTCAAATGACGAGCGGATTCAAATGTTGTTGCAAGCCATTCGGATGACCATACCGGATTTTCAACTGGACAAAATTGAAGACTTTCTCTTTACATTGGATGAAATGAAACTGGTCAATCAAATTGGAAATGCGTATTCTTTGAGCGGTGACAATGAAAAAGCAGCCGATATTTTCTATCGACTGCTTCAATATATAAGAAGGCATCTTCCGGAAACGGTTACTTCAAACAGGATGCTTCCCTTGGTTTTGTATAATTTTGCCAGATCGTTGGATTTGTCGCAAAAGTATGAGGAAGGCGCAAAGGTGGCAAGATGCGGAAAAGAAGCATGTATAAAATATGGACATTATCAGGTGCTTCACTCGTGTTTGGAAATCGAAGCTGAATGCGACTTCTTTCTTGGAAAAAAGGAGGAGAGTGTCGAACGATATCGGGAAGCTTTTTACATTTGCAAAGTCATGGGATATGAAGATGATTTGCAGATCATCCGCACAGAAGCAGAAAAGTATCTGAACATCTTATTTTAAATATCATGTAATGTCGTCCTGCGGTGTGGCGGCATCTGCGGATGGAGTAGGACATTCCGGTTTAGTCCTGTATGTAAACGGTGAATATCGGGATGACTCTGACATTGGCAAGCTGATGCACGACTTCAACTGTACCAGTGCCGATGATATGAATTTTGAGATCCTTGCCGAGAAGACCCGGTATCTGAAGGAAAATCCGAAGGGAGTGAGCGAAATGTGTAAAGTGATGGAAAATCTGCGAGATGAAAGCTATGCAGAAGGCCGTGCAGAAGGTCATGCAGAGGGTCGGGAAGAACAGGCTCAGATGACGGCGAAGAACCTCTATGAGCAGGGTCTGACGATAGAGCAGATTGCAAGAGCGATTGGCTTCAGCATGGAGACAGTGGAAAAGTGGCTCACGCAGAAAGCCGGATAAGAGAATAACCGGAATGGCCAGTGTATTGTACGATTTGCGTATGATATGCTGGCTTTTGTTTGGCGGAAGTCAGAGGTAGTCAGAAGTGGGGTCGGGGGTGGTTGAAAATCTGGAGCCGGGGGGTCATTCCGGCTGAAGGGAAGAGTTATCTGTTCTCCCCAGTCCAGGACAAAATATGGTGGCTGTTCAGAGAAAACACGTTGCCACAAAGAAAAAAGGCACCCGACGTTTAAATCGGATGCCCCATTTTGGTTGTTATGCAAAGTTTTTCCAGACGAGATTTCCCCAAGGCTGCATCTGCTTGAGGCACTCCGGGTGGGTCAAAATCGCTATATCCGGCAGATGTCCAAATCGAATGCCACCCGGCATTACAACCCCCAATGTTAAAAAGCATGTGGTTTCGTTAGGTGGGCACTTATTTTCGTTTTAGAGTGAGGGTCAAGCTTGTGACAATTTGAAGAAATTGTTCCTTTTCGGAACGGTCTGCCACGATTTTAAGCATGACGATGCCGTAGAGTGTGGTGTAAAGAATAACTTCCAACCCGAACGTCAGGAAGGAACCAGCGCTCTCAGATACCAGAAAATGCTTGAGCAGGAGCGCCCCAGTGGTCAGCAAAAGTGTGGCGATGATAATGGGCAGAGTCTCCTTCCAGAATTTCCGGATGTCGAGACCGGCTCGTTTTTGAAAGTACCAGTTCATGATCAGGCCGCTGGTCAGGAACATCGAAATGCTAGTGGAAAGTGCAGCGCCGATGATTCCAATCCATTTTGTAAAAAAAATGGTCGTCAGGATGTTAAGGACAGCACTCAGGAAATAAATCTTTGCACGGAAGCCGTACTGCCCCTTGATCTGCAAAATGCAAAGCCCGAGATTCTGCGCCAGATCGATAGAAAATGGAAGCATAACGATAATTGCAACCCAATAGGCTTCTTCGTAGCCTTCTCCGACCCACAGCAGCAGAAATTCACGCCCGAAAACGATGAAGCCGGATAAAACCAGAAGAATGATGTAGAAGGTGATCCGTCCTATCCGGATGAACAAATCCGATACTTTCTGCAGACCGTTTTCTTCTTGATACAAGGCGCTGACTCTGGGATAGAAAACACCTGAGACCTGTGTGCCAAACTGCATATACATCATGTAAATCTGAGCACCGACAGAATAAACTGCAACGACTGCGGTGTTGAACATTCGTCCCAGAATGATCTGATCTGTTTTCCAGAAAATCTGATCCGCAATGCTTCCGAGCAGGATGGCCGCAGAAAGGCCGAGGATGCTCTTCACGATCCGGGAATCTTTGGGCTGTTTTGTGATCTGGATTTT
>ENA-OQNJ01000403-OQNJ01000403.1-human-gut-metagenome-genome-assembly--contig:-NODE-403-length-11264-cov-3.091048_pt1 | contig 11264 bp, 10 predicted proteins | sample MGYA00242630_ERZ504882 | MGnify/ENA primary metagenome ERZ504882 (study PRJEB26092, sample SAMD00036408) | human gut metagenome | host: Homo sapiens | study: EMG produced TPA metagenomics assembly of... | reverse complement strand
CGATCGCGATCTTGCTATCGTTTCTTTCTGGTTACCTGACTACTAATAAAACACTCCAAAATAGCAGCCAGAAATCCCATCTCATCTTCTGTCATCTCGATTCCTACACGTTCTTCCAAAACACCTTTTTGCAATCTCCGCCATTTTATAGGCTACACTGTATTTGTCTTGAAATCATCAACCATCGGATTATAAATATGAAAGCCATATTTTAGCCGGTTGATCATAAAAAATACGTGATAGACAAAATCATCAAATAATTCATTTGCTACAACTGTTACATTAAGTTCTGCTTTGATCCGATCTAAAATTTCAATGATAAGATCTGCAACACCTTCCGAAATACTGATCTTTTGCTCGATCTCTGCTGTATTTGCCGGTGTTCTCATTCCTGCTACAGATATACTTAAAAACAATCGCTCTTCTTTGGATATCTTATATCCTTTGACCTGTTCAATTTCATTAAGGAACTCATCCACGATCATGTATGCTGAACTTCCATACAGTTCTTCATATTTCGGCTCCAGCTTTTTGATCGTATGTCCACTTTCCATTCTCTGAATCATCACAACGAAGAATCTGTAAAAGAAACCGAATCCCAGTGCATCCATTGATAATCTTTCCTGAAAATCATATAGTTTTTCACGAATTATCTGTCCAAGTGGGAAGTTTAAATACAGTTGTTCATAGATATTCTCTAAGATGAACAGGCGAATCTTATACTCATCGCCACAAAGAGCCAGTCCTGTATTGGCTTTCCCTTTGATCTTCAGGTCGTATTTCTCAATCACCTTTCTTAATCGGTTCAGATCACCGATCGTTGTTGTTCTGGCAACCTTCATCTCCTCAGAAAGATCATCCGTTAGATACGGTTCCTCGGCATGCATCAGCTGCCAGAACATATATGCCATTCTTGTATGACTGGAATTAAAAAGGTCTTCCTGTTTGTAAATCTTATTACGAATTTCTGTAAAACCTTTCGGTGCAAACACGATCAGTTTACATATTCCTTTGTTATTGCCGATACATGCGTATCCTCCAAGCAGGCAATTCAATTCCTTAATGTCATTGCGGATCGTTTTTTGCGACACATCAAGCTTTGCCGCGAGGCTTTCTACACTGCAAACAGATTGCATTTCGATATTCCTTAAAATAACTGCGATTCTGTTTTCATTGTTAAAAAGCTGTTTCATATTGATCCTCTTTTCTATTGATACAGGTTAATTGTTTTTAACCTCTTGTTTTTCCTCCTGCTACGTTCACTGTAACTCCATGAACATAAGAAGCTCTCTGACTTGCAAGATATACACACATATCTGCAACTTCTGATAATTTACCAGATCTTCCTAGTGGAATTGTAGATGTTTTAGAATATCCAGCTCTTAAGTCATCTACTGTGATTCCTCTTGTATATGCTAATGCTGATTCATAAGCAATTGTACGAAGTCCTGTAGCTTCCATGATTCCAGGTGCTACTCCGACAACTCTGACTCCCTGTTTTCCAAGTTCTTTTGCCCAAGATCTTGTTAAAGAGTTTACAGCGTTCTTTGTTGCTGCGTAAACGCTCTGTCCTTCAGATCCTTCCAGACCACTTTCAGAAGACATGTTAATGATAACTCCTTCACCTTTTTCAACAAGCACACGTCCAACAGCCTGTGCACAGAAGAATACACCTTTTAAGTTTACGTTACAAACTTTATCCCATACTGCTTCATCTAATTCATACTGTCCTTTTGGATCTTTTGGATCTACTAACAAACGAGGGATGTTGATTCCGGCATTGTTTACTAATACGTCGATCGTTCCGAATGTTTCTTTGGCTTTTTCTACCATTGCTTCAACATCTGCTACTTTTGTAACATCTGTTTTCACATACAGTAATTTTCCTGCTGCTTCGTCCATCTCTGGTGCTTCAGGTGCCATATCAGAAATGACTACGTTAGATCCTGCATTTAAGAATCCCTGTGCAACTGCTTTTCCGATTCCAGATGCTCCACCAGTTACGATAACTGTTTTTCCTTCAAGATTTAACCAAGATTCGCTCATTATAATCCTCCTTTGAATCTGTGTTTCTTTGCTTCATGAGTTCATTATATAGAGCGTCAAGGAAAAATTTAATTCTTTCATTTTCCATCGTGAAGAAATTTTGTGGACTTATTACAAAAAATGGCTTAAAATCAAGAAATATTGAGTGGAAATTTTTTTAATCTGTGTCAAAAAATCTGCCTTATTTATTGTTTCTTGTGCCAGGATTTTTTCTTTATGGATCATAATATTACCTTTGCTATATTGAATCTCACCAATCTTCTGTCCTTTCTTCACTGGTGCTTTCACAGAATCTATCTTGATTTTTTTCACGATCTTTCCCTTCTGTGTTTTAATATCGATCAGATCAGCAGTCACCTTTTCTTGGCAAGATACTTCTGATCTCTGACCCTTTTGTACTGGAATCCTTCCGATTTCTTTTCTTGTAGTTTCGCTGTGTATCCGCTGGCAATTTGAAAATCCATAGTCCAAAAGAGTTCTTGCATCTTTGATCCTTGCTTTAGAGCTTTCACACCCCATCACTACCGCAATCATATGAATCTTATTTCTTGTTGCAGTTGCACTTAGACAAAATCCTGCTTTCCCTGTACTTCCAGTCTTCATTCCTGTACATCCATGGTACTGGCGGATCAGTTTGTTTGTGTTACTTAAACCAAATTCTTTCTCACCGTTTTTTTGTTTTATGTATGATCGTATCCATCCAGATCTTTGTATATTTAAAAACTTCTGGATATCTTTGTGCAAGTTCTCTCGTCATCAACGCAATATCATATGCACTTGTCACATGTCCTTTTGCATCAAGCCCGCAGGCATTTTGAAATGTCGTATGTTTCATTCCAAGCTCTCTGGCTTTTTTGTTCATCCTTGATACGAACGCTTCCTCACTTCCGCAGACATGCTCTGCCAATGCAACAACTGCATCATTCGCACTTGAGATCACAACACATTTGATCAATGTTTGTACCTGCTGCTTCTCTCCTGTTTCTAAAAACACCTGAGAGCCGCCCATAGATGCTGCATGTTCACTGACTGTAACCGTATCTGTAAGTTTGATCTTACCTTGCTTTAAGTCTTCAAAAATAAGCAGCAAGGACATTATTTTCGTTACACTAGCTGGTGCAAGTTCTTTATCCTTATCTTTCGCAAATAAGATTTCCTTGCTTTCCTGTTCCATAACTACTGCTGATTTTGCTGAAAGATCAAGTACTGGTGCTGCTGTTTCTAAAAATCTTGCCTCTCTTGCCATGACTGGACAATGAAAGCTTTGAACGAGTATTGCTGCAACGAGCAGTATCACTTTCCATTTCTGCATGCATCCACCTCAAACCTGTTTGTTATAGTTTAGTGGCAGATACTTAGATTTATACATAATTTCTTTGCAGTATATGTTTTTTTAAAAAACGAAAACCAGAAATATCTTCTGATCATATCTCTGATTTTCCTTCATTTATCTTGTTTTCTTACCCCAACGATTCGCAGATCTCAACTTTTTATATTCATCATATGCTTGTTTTAAGATCTCTTTCTCATTAGGAAATTTCAATAAGTGGTAAGCCTCGTGAAATTTGTAATACCCTGAGTCTACAAAAAACTCTTCCTTCTGAGGTTTTGAGTGATAGTTCTCGGATTCCATCAAGTACCAGTGTACACTCTTTATGATCTGTTCATGAAATGAATAGAAAGAATATTCACTTTTCCCTACATACTTGATAATTGATGCGTCCGCGTCTGTCTCTTCCTTTACCTCACGAAGTGCTGTCTGCTCGTGAGTCTCTCCTTGCTCAACAGTACCTTTCGGAAGTACCCAGCCATCATATCGGTTCTTATAACTTTTGTATAACAGCAAAATCTTTCCTCTAAATATTACGACACCACCACAGCTCGTTGCTTTTGTCACCAGTTACAACCTCCTGTCTCTTAAACGATCTTATTCGCCTAAGTATGTGTGTCTTTCTCTGACAAATATTATACATGGATTGTGAACTGATTTCAACTGCTATCTGTTTTACTCTTTTGAAAATATCAATCTAAAAATGCATGAAATACTTTATCTGCGATCGGTGCCGCAACTCGTCCTCCAGAATCTCCACCCTCTACAAGAACACTGACTACGATCTTCTTCCCGCCTCTTTCGGCACATCCGATAAACCATGCGTGGGAATCTTTCGCGCTGTTATATTCTGCTGATCCTGTCTTTCCATATACATTATAGTGTGAAGAATAAGCTCTTGTTCCAGTTCCCTTTGTGACAACTTTTCTCAACATTTTCTTTAATGTCTCACATTCCGATGCCTCTAAAGGTTCTGATAGTTTTGATGCTTTTGTTTCCTTGATCACTCCACCGTCGATATTTTTGACATTCTCTACCAGATATGGCTGCATCACAACTCCATCATTGGCGATCGCAGACATGACCATCGCATTTTCAAGTGGTGTGATCAAAGTCTGACCTTGTCCGATCGAAGTGTGTGCCATCTCATTAGTTCCTGATTTCTTATCAAGAACAAAACGACTGCTGTTTGCAAGAAGATTGATCGGAACTTTCGAATTATACATCAGATCGCCTGCAAGACTTGCGAGTTTTCCTTTGTTGATCTCTTCTGACATATGCACAAACGCACAGTTACAGGATTTCTCGATTGCCTGTTCAAGATTCACCGTTCCATGTGCTTCTCCTCCATAACAATGAATCTTTAAAGTTCCAACCGTTGTATATCCAGTACAATGGTATTTGAAATTCTTATATGTGTTTTTATGTTCTCTCATATATTCTAATGCCGTCACAACTTTAAATGTTGATCCTGGCGGATATAATCCTTGCGTTGCACGGTTTAACAACAAAGAATTCTTGCTTGTATTTAATTCTGTCCAGTTTTCTTTGACGTAAGCTGGTCTGTAATCCGGTTTGGATACCATTGCGTAGATCTTTCCTGTCTCTGGATCCATCGCAACAACCGCTCCCTTTTGTCCCTGCAAAGCATAATATGCTGCTTTCTGAACTTTGGTATTTAATGTTGTGTATACATTATCCCCTATACTTTTCTCACCTTTTAAGCTGCTTGTGATCTGTGTCATCAAGTTCGCATCCGATTTTAATAGATCAAAGTTACATACAGATTCCAGTCCTGACTTTCCTTTATCGTTATATCCTACAACATGTGCAAACATTCTGCCATAAGGATAATCTCTGATCTCTGATCCATTTTCAGTAAGTGTCTGTGCCAGCACTTTTCCATCACTACTGATGATCTTTCCTCGTACTACTTTCTCTGCCATAGACTGTAATCTCCGGTTATGCGCATTCGTAATCACATTTTTACTATCTACCGCAACAAAATGTGCAATATAAGCGATCAATGCCAAAAATGATACAACAAATATATAAGTAATCTGCAGAATCTGGCGATTTGCTCGTTTTTTTCGTTTTTCTTCTTTATCTTACTGATTCTTTCGGTTGTTTTGTCTTGTATATTGTTTTTCTGATTCTTGTGCCTTAATATGCTCATATTCTTCTTCCTCGCTATCTGCTAACATATGTAATCCTTGTATGATATTAAAAATGATCAAAGTACTGATCACAGAAGTTCCTCCATAACTTACGAGTGGAATCGTAACTCCAGTGGATGGAATGAATTTTGTCACACCACCGATACTTAAGAATACCTGGAATAAGAAACAAACTCCGAATCCAAGGCATAACAATTTGTTAAACAATTTTCTGCTTCTTGTGGAAATATCCATAAAGAGGATAAAACTGCTCATTAAAACGAAGATCAGGCAGATTCCAAAGATCACACCAAATTCTTCACAGATCACAGAAAAGACAAAGTCTGATTCCCTGACCGGAATATCAAACGGCCGTCCATTTCCAAGCCCCATTCCAAACCAGCTTCCAGTTCCAATAGCAAATAAGGATTGACAGACCTGAAGTCCTCTTCCTTCGATCATGGAAAACGGATCTTTCCATACCGCTACACGGATCTGTACATGAGTAAAGATCTTATCTGCGATAATAGCAGCCACAGATCCTGCTGCCAAACCGCCAAATAAGTAACTTGCTTTTGCGGTTGCAACATAAAGCATCATCAGATAGATCACAAAATAAAGCAACGCTCCGCCTAAGTCCTTCTCAACAACAAGCACTAATACATAAAGTGCTGCGATCACTGTGATCTTTACCAGATCTTTAAATTCCTTTGCCTTAGAAAGTAGTGCTGCAACAAAGAACACAAAGATGATCTTTACAAATTCAGAAGGCTGAAATTTAAGTCCCGCAATGCTGACCCAGTTATACGCCCCATACTTGTTGATACCAAACACAAATACTGTAGACAATAGTAAAAACTCCTGCCACTGCATAAAGCCATCCAAATTTATTCCAGATCGTGATCTTATGCATCATCAATGGAATAAAACTTGTCACGATCACACTTCCTGCCGCGATCGCAAACTGTTTCATTGCAAGATCAAATGATAATCTTGTTAAGATCACAAACCCAACTCCTAACAAAAACAGGTGTTATTGATCAGCGGTCTTGAACATCTTTTATAGATTCTCGGAAATACAATCATCAAAATCTCGAAAAAGATCACTTGTGCCGCAAAAAAGATCAAGATCTTTAATTCAAATTCCTGCAAAAACAGTACCGTGTAACATAAGAATAAAAATACAAACATATAGATGACCTGATTGTCTAACAGGTCTTCCTTTCTATCTCTATTCTTTGGACGAAATACTGTATAACATGACAGTGTATAGATCAGACACATAATGATGATCAGATATTTTGCTATCGTAGTAATAATGTCTATCATATGGTTTTATAAAACTTCCCTCTTTAAATGCCCTGTCGTATATTCTGTGGCAAGAGAAGCTCTTTCCCCTTTCTGTATAGATTTCGCTGCATTTAAAATCTCCTTGACCTGCACCTCATTTTCTCTTGTAATATGAAAACGGATCACGGATGGATGAAGATCATTAAGAATTCCTGCTTCATTTCCAACCCACAATGGTTTTCCATTATAAATCTCATTGATGCAGTCACAACAACTTGTGTGAACGAAGAAGTTTGCATTGTAACGATCCTTTAATGTCAGCCAAGATGGAGTCTTATCACATCCTCGAAGATTATTCTTCACGCATTGTGCAGACACCATCAATGGCTGATAACCATAGAGGAACAGGTCCGCATTCAGAAGTTCTAACTGTTCCATCTCTTTTTTGTTTAATTCCGATGGATACGTCATTCGAATTTGAATACCTGATAATCTTTGGTATTCTTTGACAGCCTCTTTGTTATATCCATAAAACATGTAATCCGCGATCATTTCCTTTTGGTATCCTTCTTCGATCAACCATGAAAATTCTTCTAAATTGCGTACGAGCAGCCCATCAATTTCATTTGTAAATATAAGATCTTTCTTTGCCTTTAATTCTTCCATCTGACGTTTTCTTGCAATCTGTGGAAGCATCAGATAACACTGTTTTCCTGCAGTCTTTATTTTATTCAGGATAGATTGTGGATCCTCCTGCTGTTTGAGTTCCATCCATGAAAGATAGATCTTCATTACTTCCCTGTCTTCTGTTACAATATCCAGATACTCAAGGTTCTCCATAGAAACTGCAATCTGTATCTTGCTGTCTTCCTGTTCCTGACTGCTTGCTACATCATTTTCTTTGACTGGATCTTCGTAAGTTCTTCTGTATTTTAAAATCTTTGTCTGATCCATCTGTGCAAATGCTTCTTTTCTTAGTTTCTTGAGCACAGAACCTGGTACGAACAAGTTCTCTCCAAGATCAACTTCTAATTCTTCAAATGTATAGTGGGTCTGTCCTGTTTTCTTAAGAAGCTTCTCAATATCTGCTGGCATGGCACCATTTTTCTGCGTCTTCTTCGATCACTGGACCAATTACTTCTACGTGATCTTCTCCGTCTTTGAGAATGAGTTTAGCACACTGATCTTTCTGAATTATGATTTTTACCCTTAAGATTTTCTTTCTTTTTACTGCTTTAATCCTTCATCAATCCGTTCGATCATCGGATGATTCAAGGTTCTTTTGATTTCCATGCCTTCATGAAGTTTCTTCATTTTCTGTCCATTTAAAACAACCTTGCTGCCTGCTTTAAATTCAGAGGGACTGGTAAGTTCTACTTTTTCTTCTGAATTGATACGGATCTGCAAAGCATCTCCTTTGTGGATATCTTCTTGGGCCGTAAAGAAATCTTACCTTTCATAAGTTTGCTGATCTTCCCAACATATAACCCCTGATGATCTGGCCGTTTCATACTCATCATATCTTTTCCATGATATTCTTTATAATATCCGCCAGTAAATCCCCCACGGTTAAATACTTCCATCAAGATCTTCAGATCCTCGGATTCTACTTTATATGGTTTTTCTGAAAGATAAAGATCTACGTATTTGCGGTAGATTCTTGTGACTTCCCCGACATATCTTGAACCTTTCATGCGTCCTTCGATCTTTAAGGAATCCACTCCATGATCTAAAATCTCTGGTAAATGTTCAATGGTACATAAATCTTTCAAACTTAATGGATACGCATTCTTTGTATTCTTTGTCCCATCAAGATAAAATGGCAGACGGCATGTTCCTGCACATCGCCCACGATTTCCACTTCTTCCACCTAACATACTACTCATAAAACACTGTCCTGAATAGCAGTAGCATAATGCTCCGTGAACAAAACATTCCATGTCAAGTCCTGTATCATCCTTAATCTCCTGAATCTCTTCCAAAGATAATTCCCTTGCTGGAACAACTCGTTTTGCACCCATTTTCTTTGCGATCCTTGCTCCATGAACCCCTGTGATCGTCATCTGGGTGCTCGCATGAATCTCAAGTTTCGGAAAGTGTTTTCGGATCACGGATACAGCTCCCAAATCCTGTACAATCACCGCATCCAGTCCTTGCTCATAAAAGGTTTTAAAAATACCCGGCAGTAATGGAAGTTCTTCTTCTTTCATCAGAGTATTGACTGTAAGAAATAAGTTTTTTACCATACAAATGTACGTAATCGATTGCTTCTAATAGTTCTTCCTTATTAAAATTCCCGGCATAAGCTCTGGCTCCAAACATCTCTCCACCTAAATAAACGGCATCCGCTCCATTTAGAATTGCTGCTTTTAGGCATTCCATGGAACCAGCTGGAGCTAATACTTCAATTGGTCTGTTCTTTGTTCTCATCTGTTATCTATCCTCTGGTATTGGTAAATGAAAATGCTCATATGCACTTCTTGTTACAACTCTTCCTCTTGGTGTTCTCTGAATCAATCCGTTCTGGATCAGATATGGCTCATACACATCTTCGATCGTTCCTGAATCTTCTCCGATCGCTGCTGCTAATGTATCAAGTCCGACTGGTCTTCCCTCAAATGTCTCCATCATCGTCTTTAATAAATTTCTATCTGTCTGATCCAGCCCGATCGTATCAACTTCTAAATGATTCAGTGCATCTCTTGCAATCTCTAATGTGATCTGTCCATCGTATTTTACCTGTGCAAAATCTCGCACACGTTTCAATAAACGATTGGCAAGTCTTGGTGTCCCTCTGGATCTTCTTGCAATCTCTAATGCACCCTCTGGATCGATCCCAATCTCTAAGACTTCTGCAGACCGTTCAATGATCGTCTGTAACTCTTCACTGTTATAGAAATTCAAGCGGTTTACAACTCCAAATCGATCTCTTAACGGTGCTGTTAACATTCCAGCTCTTGTCGTTGCCCCGACTAATGTAAATCTTGGCAGTTCCAGCCGGATCGATCTCGCAGCCTGTCCTTTTCCTACTAATATATCAATGGCATAGTCTTCCATTGCTGGATACAGAACTTCTTCTACCTGTCGATTTAAACGGTGAATCTCATCAATAAATAAGACATCTCCTTCCTGCAGATTATTAAGAATTGCCGCGATTTCTCCTGGTTTCTCGATCGCTGGTCCACTTGTTACTTTCAAATGTACACCCATTTCATTTGCTACGATCCCTGCAAGTGTTGTCTTTCCTAATCCCGGGGGGCCGTAAAACAGTACATGATCTAAAGATTCTCCTCGACTTTTGGCTGCCTCAATAAAAATCTTTAAATTCTCTTTGACTTTTTCCTGTCCAATGTAATCACTTAACATTTGTGGGCGCAGATGATTTTCAATTTTGATATCTTCTTCCACAAGTTCTGTGGAAATCATTCTGTTTTGCATAATTACCCTCTATCTATATCATAATATTCTTCAATGCTTTTTTAAGAAGTTCTTCTGGGGTGAGATCTTTCGCATCTTCTACCTTGTTAACTGCGATCGCTGCTTCACTTTTTGAATATCCAAGACTTACTAATCCTTCGATCGTGATCATCACAGAATCACTGCTGTCTGCAGATGTATCAAAGATCTCTGCTCCCACACCATCTTCTTCTAATTCTTCAAATCTTAACTTATCTTTTAATTCTAAGATCAATTTCTTCGCTCCCTTAGGTCCAAGTCCCGGGGTCTTAGAAATTGTCTTGACGTCTTCACTGATCACTGCCATCTTAAGTTCATAAACGGACAGCGTTGATAATACAGACAATCCTACCTTCGGTCCGATCCCATTGACTCCGATCAGAAGTTCAAATGCTTCTTTTTCTTCTTTTGATAAAAAGCCAAATAAACTGACATCATCTTCTCTTACATGCATATGGGTATAGATCTTGATTTCTTGTCCGATCTTAGGAAAAGATTCTCCTCTCATCGGAACCATCATCTGGTACCCAATCCCATGATTGTCCACAACCACCATCCCTGGTGACATATCTTCTAGTATTCCTTTTATTATATGAAATCAATTTGGTTTCTCCTTATTCTGTCTTTTCCATTCGTTCGTATTATACCTTATCATGTCTTAACAGTCCAGTCTATTGGATCAGAATTCACAAATAATCCGTACGTATGTTCTTATCTTAAATGATCATATGATGGAGTGTCATACTCTGGTTTTCCATTCATTGCAAATCCGATCAAAAGCCGATATAATAAATCTGTGGATATGATTCTTGTTCACAGAAAGGATTTTTAATGGAACATAACATACAACAATCTTTATTTTTTAGATATAGAAACAACTGGATTGAGTGCTGATATCTCAGCGATTACTGTGATCGGATGCTGTGATATGGATAGGAAATGTAACACTAATGGTTTAAATGAAGACGGTATTATCTCAGAAACAG
>ENA-OQNJ01000402-OQNJ01000402.1-human-gut-metagenome-genome-assembly--contig:-NODE-402-length-11278-cov-2.438705_pt1 | contig 11278 bp, 12 predicted proteins | sample MGYA00242630_ERZ504882 | MGnify/ENA primary metagenome ERZ504882 (study PRJEB26092, sample SAMD00036408) | human gut metagenome | host: Homo sapiens | study: EMG produced TPA metagenomics assembly of... | reverse complement strand
ATCTTGCTGATCATCGGAGTTTTGTCCGGAGCATGGATGGTCAGCGGTGTAGTCCCTACATTAATATATTATGGCATACAGGTTATTCATCCTCATTTTTTCCTGGTATCCACTTGCATTATTTGTGCGGTAGTATCTGTCATGACAGGCAGCTCATGGACTACCATCGCCACTATCGGCATCGCACTGATGGGAATAGGGAAGGCGCAAGGTTTCAGTGAAGGTTGGATTGCAGGTGCGATTATCTCCGGAGCCTATTTCGGTGATAAAGTTTCTCCGCTTTCGGATACCACCATTCTGGCATCGTCCGTAACGGATACACCGCTGTTCACTCACATCCGTTACTTGATGATTACCACCGTTCCATCACTTGTCATCACTTTGATAATCTTTACCATAGCCGGATTGTCACATGAAGCCACTGATACCGGTCATATCGCCGAATACACCCGTATATTGAGTGATAAGTTCCATATTTCATGGTGGTTGATGATTGTCCCCGTTGTCACAGCGATACTGATTGCACGTAAAGTGCCTTCCATCATCACTCTATTTGTTTCTACGGCTCTGGCTACCGTCTTTGCCTTGATTTTCCAGCCCGGACTATTATGCGAAATCGCCGGACAAGGAGTCGAAGGGATTGCCGCCTTGTTCAAAGGAGGAATGGGAATGCTTTATGGTGGAACCCAATTGGAAACCGGTAATGCGGAAATAAACGAACTGATATCCACTCGCGGAATGGCAGGTATGATGAATACCATCTGGTTGATTATCTGCGCCATGTGTTTCGGAGGGGCGATGACAGCCGGAGGAATGCTCGGCAGTATCACTTCTGTCTTTGTACGTTTTACGAAAAAGCGGGTAGGAATGGTGTCATCCACAGTTGCATCGGGCTTGTTCCTGAATCTTGCTACAGCAGATCAATATATATCCATTATCCTGACGGGTAATATGTTTAAAGACATCTATAGTGCAAACGGTTATGAAAGCAAACTGCTGAGCCGCACGACGGAAGATTCTGTTACAGTCACTTCGCCATTGATACCCTGGAATACATGCGGTATGACACAGGCTACTATCCTTAGTGTTCCCACCATTGTGTATCTGCCTTACGCATTCTTTAACATTATCAGTCCCTTGATGAGTATCACAATTGCTATACTGGGATATAAGATAAAGAAAAAAGCAGAACAGCCGGGCCTGTCATAATAATGATAGGAGCTGATGATTATATATCTTTCACGTGAAAGATTAGCAGGGTTCAAAAGTACTTGTACATTACCACCCTAATAATCATTTATATTTTACATAATATGAAGAACACATCACATTCGCTCTTCTGTTTGCGGCTGCATTGACAGCCCAGGCACAACAGGGAGGCATTTCAGGTGAAATGCTGAATCAAATCAAACAAAGTTATAAGGTCAACTCCTGCCGACAAAGCCATCCGTAACGCCTTAGGCGGAACAAGTATCAACACGTTGGCATTGAACCAGGAGAACCGTGCCGATTTTGATACGGAGTTTTCACACAAGGTGCTATCCAAGGGAATAACCGACCAACAATCTTCCGGTCGTTGCTGGCTTTTTACCGGACTGAACGTACTCCGCAGCCAGATGATTGCCAAATACGGACTGGATGAGATGGAGTTCTCACAGAACTACTGCTTTTTCTACGACCAATTAGAAAAAGCAAACTTATTCTTACAGGGAATCATTGATACCAGTGGAAAGCCCATGGACGATAAAATGGTGGAATGGCTGTTCAAGCATCCCTTAAGCGATGGGGGACAATTCACAGGAGTCTCGGATATTATAGAGAAATACGGACTGGTCCCCAAGAGTGCAATGGTGGAAACTTTCAGCAGTGAGAATACCGGAAAGATGAGTAGTCTGATAGGACTGAAACTGAAGGAATTTGGTTTACAACTACGCGAAGCCGCCGCTACCGGAGCGAAGCCGGCCGAACTGGAAAAGAAAAAGACAGAAATGCTGGGAACGGTTTATCGTATGCTGGTGCTGACCCTTGGCGAACCTGTTTCCACCTTTACATGGAGTCTGAAGGGTGGGGAAGCGAAAGAATATACTCCGGTGTCTTTCTATAAAGAGTTTTTGGGAAATGATTTGACCAATAACTATGTAATGCTGATGAATGATCCCAGCCGCGAGTTTTATAAATGTTATGAAATAGATTTTGACCGTCACCGTTATGATGGCAAGAATTGGACTTATGTAAACTTGCCGATAGAGGATATTAAAGAAATAGCCATAGCTTCCATCAAGGACAGTACCATGATGTATTTTTCTTGTGATGTAGGCAAGTTCCTTGATAGTAAACGTGGCTTGCTGGACCCTGATAATTATGATTACGAATCATTGATGGGAACTACTTTCGGCATGGACAAGAAACAACGTATCCAAACTTTCTCCAGTGGCAGCAGCCATGCCATGACCTTGATGGCGGTGGACTTGGATAAAGCGGGAAAGCCGAAAAAATGGATGGTGGAAAACAGTTGGGGCAGTGCCAGTGGATACAGAGGACACCTTATCATGACAGATAAATGGTTTGATGAATATATGTTCCGTGTGGTGGCAGAAAAGAAATATGTTCCTGCCAAGGTGCTGGATATTTTAAAACAGAAACCAATCCGTCTTCCGGCATGGGACCCGATGTTTGCTGACGAAGAATAAGCGTTATCTCTCTACATTGTATATAATTTAAGCGGACTGTACAGAAAAGAAAGACTGTACAGTCCGTTTTTTTATTCTAAGGCATTGTGTATGTCTGTCATTTTTACTTCTCTCTTGCAAAAAGAAACATAATAGGGAAAATAGGTTTGTTGCAGTGATGAGTTATTGTATAATAGGCTTGCAGAAAGGTGTTTCTTGCATATTTAGGTATAATAAAAAATGGGAATCTCTTCGTAAGAGAACCCCAAAGTCAAGTTAGATCTCTGATATAATAAAAAGCGCTCATTCATAGGAATTTCCAGATAGAATTCGTTTCTTTGCGGTCAGAAACCATAAAATCATCTTTATTATGTCATCCCGCTTTGTAAACCCTTTCACGGATCTCGGCTTCAAGATAATCTTCGGACAGCCCGCCAGCAAGGATCTGCTGATAATCCTGCTTAACGAACTGCTGTCGGGTGAGCATCACATTGAAGACCTGACGTTTCTGGACAAGGAGGACCGTTCGGAGAATATTCACGACAAGGGCATCATCTATGACCTTTACTGCCGTACCTCTACGGGCGAGTACATCATAGTGGAGATGCAGAATCGTTGGCATAGCCATTTCCTGGACCGTACGCTCTATTATGTGTGCCGTGCGGTGAGCCGCCAGATGGAGAATCCGTCCTCTAAAGAGGTATGTGTTCCCGACACTCCGTTACAGGCTTCCTGCCGTGTACGGCATTTTCCTGATGAATTTCAAGGAGGACGGTCTGGAAAGGAAGTTCCGTACCGACACGGTGGTTTCCGACCGGGACAGCGGTCGTGTGGTGAACCGGAATTTCCGTCAGATTTATCTCCAGTTTCCTTATTTTACGAAGGAACTGGACGAATGTTCTACTTTATCCGATAAACTAATGTATGCACTGAAGAATATGAACAACTGGAACAGAATGCCCGATGCGCTGAAAGAACAGGTTTTCAGCCATCTTGACCGCCTTGCCGCCAAGGCTCACCTGTCTGAGGGTGACCGTATCGCTTATGATAAGGCGGTGGACCGTTATAACGTGAGCCGTATTGTGGAAAATGATATCCGTGAACAGGCTGTCGCGGAAGGACGTTTGAAGGGACGTTTGGAGATCGCCCGTAAACTGAAAGAGAACGGGTTTTTCCATTGCGGATATTGTCCGGATTGCCGGACTTTCGCCAGAAGAAATTGATAAGCTGTAACGGCGTGTACGAATTTCTTTATAAAGCAGTGCTCATTCGGGAAAAAGACGTTTTTTCAGAATGCTACAGCAAAAAATGATAATGAATGGTGAAGTGATATAAGTATCATGATAAAGCATTGAAAAATGTATGAGCAATAAAATATATCCCATCGGAATCTAGAATTTCGAGAAAATCCGTCAGGACGGTTATTTCTATATTGATAAAACGGCCTGGGTGTACCAGATGGTAAAGACCGGAAGTTACTACTTCCTGAGCCGTCCGCGACGTTTCGGAAAGAGCCTGCTCATCTCTACCTTGGAAGCTTACTTTCAAGGTAAGAAGGAGTTGTTTGAAGGTCTGGCGATGGAGAAGCTGGAAAAGGACTGGATCAGATATCCTGTTCTGCATCTGGATCTGAACATCGAGAAGTATGATACTCCGGAGAGTCTGGATAAGATTTTGCATGATAATCTGGATGCCGAACTGCATGAGTTTGCTGAAGCGAGAGGAGTGTCATACGACAAGCTTTGTGACTATTTGAAAGCATATTATGACGGCTATCACTTTACACATCATTCTATCGGCATGTACAATCCGTTTAGTTTGCTCAATACGTTCAAATATAAGGAATTCGGCAGTTATTGGTTCGAGACGGGTACTCCTACCTATCTGGTGAAACTGCTGAAGAAGCATCATTACGACTTGGAACGGATGGCCCACGAGGAAACGGACTCCCAGGTGCTGAACAGTATAGATTCGGAATCCACCAATCCCATTCCGGTGCTCTATCAGAGCGGCACCTCACTATAAAGGGATATGATGAAGAATTTGGAATGTACCGTTTAGGTTTTCCGAACCGGGAAGTGGAAGAGGGGTTTGTACGTTTCCTGCTTCCTTTTTACGCGAACGTAAATAAGGTGGAATCTCCCTTTGAGATTCAGAAATTTGTCCGTGAGGTGCGTTTCGGTGATTATGACTCCTTCTTCCGCCGTCTGCAAAGTTTCTTTGCGGATACTACCTATGAAGTGATCCGCGAACAGGAACTGCATTATGAGAATGTGTTTTTCATCGTATTCAAGCTTGTCGGCTTCTATACCCAAGTGGAATATCATACGAGTAAAGGACGCATTGACCTTGTCCTGCAGACTGACAAGCTTATCTATGTGATGGAATTCAAGCTGGACGGCACGGCCGAGGAGGCTTTGCAACAGATTCATGACAAGCATTACGCGCTTCCCTTTGCTTCGGATGGACGGAAGCTCTTTAAAATAGGGGTGAACTTCAGTGCTGAAACCCGCAATATCGAAAAGTGGATAGTAGAAGAATGAAAATATAGAAAGGAAACAGAGTCCGAAGAAAAGAGGTGCACACTGCTGCAATATCCGGTGAAACTTGGTACAAGATCCGCGGAATCTTGTACCAAAGTTTTTGTAATCTTGTGACGGGTGGCGGCTAGTTCCTTTGGACATTGCAAAGATAACTTCACGTCCGTGCGGCGTAATCTCTTCTGACCCCTTGGCGGATTGCAGGGAGTTTACGGGGACACGGGGACAGTGGGGACACCCCCGTTTTTTCCTCACACACGTATGCGTGTACTTATTAAAGGGAGGATAAGTTGGGTGATATATTCCCTTGCCGTCCCACACTTACCGGTACCTCTTATTTGGTGAAACGTTTGAGCCTGATGAGGACGGTGCTTTCGGTTATCCTCCCTGTCGTGCGTTTTTTTCAGAAGTTCCGGCCGGACATAATCCTGTGGAAAGGCAGGGGAAAGATGATTTTCCCACCTAATTATATCGCGCGTGCGTGTGTGAGAAATTGGGGTCTGTCCCTGCTGTCCCCACTGTCCCTGCTTGGAAGAGCCGGTGTGAACTGCCATCTTTAAATTCTCAATTTTTAATCTCCCTCCGTATCAACGTTTCCTCGTCCTACGAGAGGAAACAAGCTCGTACCGGCTCCTTGCCGGAACGTTCCACGCCTTTGCCGGGATGATTTTTCTTATTATCCGCACTGTTGCTGTGGAAATCATAGACCGCTTGTACGTAGTTCATCGCCCCATGGGGATTTTATTGCCGGTGGTGTTTTCCTATGGCGGTGTGGAATTGCTGAGGGTAGGGGAGACTTTCCATAGCCGTACAAAAAAAGCATACGCTTCCATGAACGGGCTGCATAAAGACAGCATCTGCTTTTATGAATATTACTTGAAGATACCGGATTATCGCGTACCGAAGTCCTGCAAGCTGGTGGATTCCGTATGGTCCACGGTGTTTGATGTGTTCGCCTGTTTGTTGGCAGGGGATGACGAGGAAGTTTATTGGTGCTGCGGCCGTCTGGCCGACCGGAGCATCGTGGTGATGGACGGGGCCGGAAGGTATTACCATGTGGAAAAACGGAAAGAGGAAGCGGTACATTGCCGCTAACCTTCCCGAACCCGGTGAGCAGGACTTCGACACGGCTGTAAAGAAGCTGAAAGAGGAAGCCGGACAGCGGGCAGAGGAAACGGACCGGCAGAAGAGAAGGAACGAGGAAGCGAAAAGGCGGAAGAGGCTGGAGGAGATAAGAGATGCCCTTCCGTACCGTATGGGCATGAAATGGGGCTTGAAACTGGGGGAACGTATCATCGTTCCTCCCAAATACAGAAAGATTCTTCCTCCTGTGGGCGTTTATTGTGCTTTTGAAGAGAGCGCCTGCCGGTGGGGGTGATGGCACTGGACGGGAAAGTGATGGTGGAAGCCCGCTACCAGGAGGTGGATATAGAAAACAACGGCACGGTACACCTGACCGTCATTCCCGGCAAAGTGAAGACCGTCAAACTGTAAGTGTTTCCGGAATGAAACACAAATGACGCGAATGACATAAATTAAAAATCAAGATAAATTTATGCCATTCGCGTCATTTGTAGTTCTAAAAAAAAAACGTGAGCATCTGCCTGAGTTTGCACATACATTCAGAAAGGTTTCTATTATTACAGAATTTTTTCCATAATAAGCACCATTTCTTTCTTTTTTCACATTTTTTTTCTGTACTTTTGCGCTCAATTTAAAAACCATTTTTTATAACCCAATATGGCAAATGTGATTAAATTACACAAAGGCTTGAACATCAACCTGAAAGGGAAACCTGCTCAGGAGTTCTTTGACGTGAAGCAGCCGGACATCTATGCGATAGTGCCCGATGATTTTCATGGCGTGACTCCTAAAGTCGTGGTCAAGGAACAGGAATATGTGACGGCCGGGGGAACATTGTTTGTTGACAAGAACCACCCCGAAGTGAAGTTCGTATCTCCGGTAAGCGGTGTCGTTACCAGCGTGGAGAGAGGCGAACGTCGTAAAGTCTTAAGCATCTCCATTGCAGCTGCAAAGGAGCAGGATTACGAAGAGTTTGGAAAGAAGGATGTTTCGACTCTGACAGGCGAGCAGGTAAAAGCCGCCCTGCTGGAAGCCGGACTTTTTTCATTCATTATCCAGCGCCCCTACATCGTGGTGGCTGATCCGAATGCCAAGCCGAAAGGCATCTTTGTTTCTGCATTTGACACTAACCCATTGGCTGCTGATTTCGAATTTGTTCTGAAAGGCCAGGAAAAAGATTTCCAGACTGGTCTGGACGCACTGGCAAAGATGGCAAAGACGTATCTGAATATCAGCGTAGAGCAGAAGAGCCCTGCACTGACCAACGCCAAAAATGTAACTGTAACTGCCTTCGACGGTCCTAACCCCGCCGGAAACGTAGGCGTTCAGATTAACCACATCAGTCCTATCAACAAAGGCGAAACTGTTTGGACGCTCCGTGCGGAAGAAGTGATCTTCATCGGACGCCTGTTCAACACAGGTCGCGTAGACCTTACCCGTACTATCGCCCTGACCGGTTCGGAAGTGAAGAAACCGGCTTATTGCAAGCTGAAAGTAGGAGCCTTGCTGACAGATATTTTTGCAGGACGTGTGAACGGAGGTAAAAACTTACGCTACATTAACGGTAACGTGCTGACCGGAACTTTGGTGAAGCCAAACGGATTCCTGGGTGCGCACGCTACAAGTCTTACTGTGATTCCCGAAGGGGATGACCGGCACGAATTCCTGGGCTTTATCATGCCGCGTACCGATCAGTACAGTGCCAACCGCAGTTATTTCAGCTGGTTGTGCGGTAACAAGGAATACACACTGGATGCCCGTATCAAAGGTGGCGAACGCCACATGATCATGTCCGGCGAGTATGACAAAGTATTCCCGATGAGCATTTTCCCCGAATATTTAATTAAAGCTATCATTGCCGGCGATATTGACCGCATGGAAGCACTTGGTATTTACGAAGTGGCTCCCGAAGACTTCGCTGTATGTGAATTCGTTGACTCTTCCAAATTGGAATTGCAACGCATCGTACGTCAGGGCTTGGACATGCTTCGCAAGGAAATGTGCTAAATAATTAAAAACTAAGAATTAAAAGTTAATGAAAGCGTTAAGAAATTATCTCGACAAGATAAAGCCAAACTTTGAAGAGGGCGGCAAACTCCACGCGTTTCGTTCGGTGTTCGACGGTTTCGAAACATTCTTGTTCGTACCCAACAGCACTTCGAAAACAGGAGTTCACATTCATGATGCGATTGACAGCAAGCGTATCATGTCAATGGTGGTTATTGCGTTGATACCGGCCCTGTTGTTCGGTATGTACAACGTAGGTTACCAGCACTTCTTGGCTGTAGGCCAGGAGGCAGGTTTCTTTGAAAAGTTCATTTATGGTTTCCTGGCTGTTCTGCCTAAGATTATCGTATCATACGTAGTCGGTCTGGGAATCGAATTTGTGGTGGCACAATGGAAGAACGAAGAAATTCAGGAAGGTTTCCTGGTATCCGGTCTGTTGATCCCGATGATCGTTCCTGTGGAATGTCCGTTGTGGATTCTGGCTGTCGCTACAGCATTCTCTGTTATCTTCGCTAAGGAAGTATTCGGCGGTACAGGTATGAATATCTTCAACCCTGCATTGATTACCCGTGCTTTCTTGTTCTTCGCTTATCCTACCAAAATGTCCGGTGATGCCGTTTGGGTAAGCACTGACAGCATTTTCGGTATCGGTGGCGGACAGGTAGTGGACGGTTTTACCGGCGCTACGATGTTGGGACAGGCTGCTACAGCCGCTCCGGGTGCAAGCGAACTGATTAATGTGAACGGTACTCCCGCTACCATGTGGGATATGGTTGTAGGTTTGATTCCGGGTTCTATCGGTGAAACCAGCGTTATCGCTATCGCACTGGGTGCCATCATTCTGTTGTGGACAGGCGTGGCAAGTTGGAAGACCATGTTCTCTGTCTTTGCCGGTGGTATCGTGATGGGATTGATCTTCAATGTATTCGGCTCTACAGATAACATGATGGCTCAGTTGCCTTGGTACGAACACATCGTATTGGGCGGTTTCTGCTTCGGCGCCGTGTTCATGGCTACCGACCCTGTGACTTCCGCACGTACGGAAAAGGGTAAGTTCATCTACGGCTTCCTGATCGGTGTGATGGCTATCGTTATCCGTGTGTTGAATCCGGGTTATCCCGAAGGTATGATGCTTGCCATCCTGCTGATGAACATCTTCGCTCCGCTGATTGACTACTGTATCGTGCAGAAGAACATCACAGCCCGCGAAAACAGATTAAAATCAACTAACAACTAAAATATCGGACATTATGAATACTAATAGTAATAGTTATACTATCATCTATGCTTCGATAATGGTTGTTATCGTAGCATTCCTGTTGGCATTCGTGTCTTCTTCTCTGAAAGAAAAACAGTACCAGAATGTAGAACAGGACACAAAGAAACAAATTCTGGCAGCTTTGAACGTTTATGACGTAAAAGATGTGAATGCAGAATATGATAAATATGTGAAAGAAGACGATTTGATGCAGGCAGACGGTTCTTTGGTAAAGAACGATGCTGCTTTCCAGACTTCTTATAAAGGTGAAATCGCTAACGGACGTCTTCATGTATTCGTTTGCGACGTGGATGGTCAGACCAAATATGTGCTGCCTATTTATGGTGCCGGTCTTTGGGGACCTATCTGGGGATACATCGCATTGAATGATGACAAAGACACTGTATATGGCGTTTACTTCTCTCATCAAGGAGAAACTCCGGGTCTGGGTGCAGAAATCACCACTACTAAGTTCCAGGATCAGTTCTTGGGCAAACATGTAATGGAAAACGGTACTGTAGCTTTGGGTGTTGAAAAACACGGCAAGGTGGCAAAACCCGATTATCAGGTAGACGGTATCTCAGGTGGTACTATCACTTCTAAGGGTGTAGATGCGATGATTAAGGATTGCCTGAGCATGTACAATTCATTTTTAACTAATAAATAAGAGGAGGGTAAATAGAATATGAGCGCATTATTTTCTAAAAAGAATAGAGAAGTTCTTTTAACTCCGCTGGGTTTGAATAACCCTGTCACCGTACAGGTGCTCGGTATCTGTTCTGCACTGGCTGTAACGGCTCAGCTGGAACCGGCTATCGTGATGGGTCTTTCCGTAACCATTATTACAGCCTTCTCGAACTTCGTTATCTCCTTGTTGCGTAACACCATTCCCAACCGTATCCGTATCATCGTCCAGTTGGTGGTTGTTGCCGCATTGGTAACTATCGTTAGTGAAATTTTGAAAGCGTTCGCATACGATGTAAGTGTGCAGCTTTCTGTATATGTAGGTTTGATTATTACAAACTGTATCCTGATGGGACGTCTGGAAGCGTTTGCTATGATGAACGGTCCTTGGGAATCATTCCTGGATGGTATCGGTAACGGATTGGGTTATGCCAAAATCCTGATTATCGTGGCATTCTTCCGTGAACTGCTGGGAGCCGGTACATTGTTTGGCTTCCAGGTTATCCCGCAGGCTGTTTATGACTTGGGCTACCTGAACAACGGCTTGATGTTGATGCCGCCGATGGCATTGATTATCGTAGCATGCATCATCTGGTATCAACGTGCACGTCATAAAGAATTGCAAGAACAAAGTAATTAATTATTTCTGATTTCTGAATTATGATTTATGTCTAGCTTTATAGTCATAGTCGCATGATAAGTCTGCTGAATCATAAATTATAAATCATAAATCATAAATCAAAAAGAATTATGGAACATTTATTAAGTTTATTCGTCCGCTCTATCTTTGTGGACAACATGATATTCGCATTCTTCTTGGGTATGTGTTCATACCTGGCTGTTTCGAAGAATGTGAAGACTGCCGTAGGACTGGGTATCGCCGTGACTTTCGTGTTGCTGGTGACGCTTCCGGTCAACTACCTGTTGCAAACTAAGGTGCTGGCTGCCAATGCTATCATTGAAGGTGTCGACCTTAGCTTCTTGAGTTTTATTCTTTTCATTGCCGTAATTGCCGGTATCGTGCAATTGGTGGAGAT
>ENA-OQNJ01000399-OQNJ01000399.1-human-gut-metagenome-genome-assembly--contig:-NODE-399-length-11345-cov-5.849260_pt1 | contig 11345 bp, 9 predicted proteins | sample MGYA00242630_ERZ504882 | MGnify/ENA primary metagenome ERZ504882 (study PRJEB26092, sample SAMD00036408) | human gut metagenome | host: Homo sapiens | study: EMG produced TPA metagenomics assembly of... | reverse complement strand
TGGACGGACCTCTGGTATGCCGGTTGTCGCGCCAGCGGCATGGCCGGTTGGCTACGTTCGGGAGGGATAACCGCTGAAAGCATCTAAGCGGGAAGCCTGCTCCAAGATTAGGATTCCTTGACGCTCCTCGGAGCGTTTGTAGCCCGCATGTTGAACACGTGTTCGATAGGCCGGAGGTGGAAGTCCCGCGAGGGATGGAGCCGACCGGTACTAACGGGCGAACGCGGCACACTCTTTCCGATCCCCTGGTTGGGGATTGGGTCTCGTCCTGTGGTGGTTTTCTCGTTGGATGGCAAGGAATACTGTTTCTTGTGGTCACGACGATGCTGGTAAGGCGTTTGATTTGCTTGCGTCCGTTGTCCGGTTCCTGGACCGCCACGACCGGAATCGTGGTCGGTTCCGTTGCCGGCCGCCGGTTTTCCGGTCGGCCGTATCGTATTGGTTTTGCGGTGGTCATGGCCCAGGTGAGACGCCCGGTCCCTTTCCGAACCCGGAAGCTAAGGCCTGGCACGGCGATGGTACTGCACTCGAGAGGGTGTGGGAGAGTAGCGCGCCGCCGCATTCAACTGTTGGGGGTTCCCGTCGAGCGTAACGCTCCGGGAACCCCCATTTTTTGTTTTCTTCCGGATTTTTCCGGGCCTTCACGGACCTCCCGGCAACGCCTTTCAGGCTCGTCGAAGGTGTTTTTCCGTGGCTTGCGTCCCTCTCGTTCCTCCGGACCTCCCGGCCGGGCATCCATGACTCCCCGAAGGGTTCTTCTCCTATCCGGGGCTTACCGGCGGACGCGGGTCGCGGGAGACCCGTTTTTCTCTCATGACCGTTCGGATTGGATGGTTGGATGCGGCTCGAAGTTTGATGCCTCGTTATTTTCGAATGTTGTCCAAGACCTCCAGCACTCTATCGCGATACTCCTTTTTGCCGATGTAGCGTGCGGGATGCAATATCCTGACCACTTCATACCCTTCCGACCTCATGCGTCTCAGTTTTTCTCGGCGGCGTATCCGAGAGCCACCAACACAGGCTTGCCACCGAGTAGCTCGAGCTCCTCCCTCAATCCCTTGAGGTTCTCATCAACGCGTTTCGGGTCTTTTCTGAGTGTCTTTTCCACTTCACCGGAATTGGTTTCCTGGTAATCCTTGATCGCGTCGGTTATGTAGCTTCCCCAATACCGTGTGCCCTGCAGCGCGTACCGCAGTTTGAAATCGTTCCTTCCCGCATGGAAATTGAACCACGGATCGCCCGGTTCGTCCGGCTTCTTCTCCGTGTTGCCATGGTAGGCCTCGTTTGTAATGATGATGCCACGACCGCCGGTATAGTTTCGTGCGATGCGGATGGCCAGATCATTCGCTTCCGAACCGGTGCACTGATAGGTGATACGATCGATCTCCCTCGGCATCTTCGCGATAAGTGCTTCGGAATAGTCGAGAATGGTCTCATGAAGGTAACGGGTGTGCGTGTTCAGCGTGGCGGCCTGTTTGGCGATTGCTTCAACTACATGCGGATGGCAATGACCGACTGAAACCACATTGTTATAGGCATCGAGATAGTCGTTGCCCTTTTCATCGAAAACGTGGCTACCTTTGCCACGAACGATTTCAACCGGGTCCTTATAGAACAGACGATAGCCCTTGCCAAGGATGCGGCGGCGACGAACCAATTCGCGTTTGTTCTCATCCAGTCCGTCAAGATTGGAATCATCGAATCTGTTCATGTCGAGAATCGTTGTCTTCTCAGCCATGATTCCTTCTTTCGCTCCATATTTTCATGTGATGCGTTTAGGAATAAGTTTGAATTGTTTCTTACTGATGACGGGAAAATTGCCTTAAAGCATTTCAAACCAAAAAACAGACCGAAAGAGCTGCGGACGTTTTCTTGGAGATAGTCACGCAGCCATTCCCTGGCTTTGACGGTATTGTACCGGACTCATTCAACTGAGTGATTGCTTGATGCGCTCATGGTCGTGCCAGTGGATGTAGTCGTCGATCAGGACGAGCACCTCATCGCGGGTACACTCCTTCCAATGCCCGAGATAGACGGATTCCGTCTTCATGCGTCCGCAGCCCCACTACCCTCCGTACCATGCACAAGCGCTAAAGGGCGTTACCAATAGCTGTTGCAGTATCTTTTAATATCATTCGATATTGCTGATATTGCAACAAGAAATCTCAATGGAAGATTGCAAAAAACGATTGGCTATCATGCGATATGTGATAGCCAATTTTTTTTGATTTTGAGGAATATCAATCGCCATATATCGACAATATATTGCGATAATCCAAGAATATTTGATGATTAGTCGGTGATGTCGGCTTTGTAGAAGTTCACGTAGGAACGGCTCGGCGTCGGACCGCGTTGACCCTGATAATGCGAGCCGGTGCCTTGCGAACCGTACGGATGTTCCGCGGGAGAGCTGAGCTGGAAAAAGCACATCTGACCGATCTTCATGCCCGGCCACAACTTCACCGGCAACGTCGACACATTCGACAATTCCAACGTGATATGCCCCTCGAAACCAGGGTCGATGAAGCCTGCGGTGGAATGCGTGAGAATACCCAAGCGGCCCAGCGAGCTCTTGCCCTCCAGTCGGGCGGCAATCGTCGGATCAAGCTTCACATACTCCCACGTGGACCCCAACGCGAACTCGCCCGGATGCAGAATCCACGGTTCGCCCGGAGCCACCTCGAACTGCTCGGTCAGCTCGCCCTGATTCTCAGCCGGATCGACATACGTGTACGCATGATTGTTGAACAGACGGAAGAAACGGTCCAAACGCACGTCAATGGAAGCGGGCTGCACCATTTCCGGGGTCCATGGATCGAGTGAAATATGACCTTCGGCCTGCGCGGCGAGAATGTCGCGATCGGACAGCAGCATCGAAACTCCTTATTGCCAGGCACGCGAATGTGCCGGTATGGCGCTCGCCAACATTCGAACGTTCGCATGGTTGAGCGTGCGAATGCCGGCAATTGCGAAATGATTATTAACTGGCTCTAGTCTAACGCGGTATCGCTATATCGTGGCTTATATCGGGCTGTAACGATTGCCGTGTGCTTGGTGCGTAAAATCCGTTGCATGTATTTTTTACGGGATTCTTCTGCAGGATTTCTTACAGGATTCCCGGCGCGATATCGTGTGTTGCAAGCCAGTCGCGCAAATCGCTGAATTCGTTGAGACTAACCGCATGATCGAGCCCACGGTAGCTTTTCGACGTGAGGAACGTATGCTCGTCCAGCCAGGCGGCAGTCGCGAAAAGCTCTGGTATCGGAATCACGGTATCGTTCTTGCCATAACCGTAGAACACAGGAATATTCAACTCCGCGACATAACTGTCGGCAGGCGCGCTACCGGCGACGATTCCCGGAGCAAGGAAGCCGGAAAGTGAGATTGATGCAGCGTACCGTTCCGGATGGACGCGCAGCAATTGAATCGCCAGCAAACCACCCTGCGAAAAACCGATCGGCACCACAGCGCGATCTTCGGAAACATTGCGCGCAACCCAATCGTCAATGGCTTGGGCGGCAGCATAAGCGTCGCGATCCAAATCTTCGCCGGAAGGCACGCAATCATGGAACCACGAATACGCGCCCTGACCGAAACCGAATTCACCGGAACCAGCCTCCTGCAGCACGAGCGGCGCGCGCAACGACGCGAAATCGTTGTAGGGAGCTACGTAACGCATCATGTCAGCCAAATCAGCCTCATTGGAACCCCAGCCGTGCAGGCAGAGGAACAGCGGGCGTCGTGGAGCCGCATTGCCACCCCCGCGCGAATACTGCACGTGCGTGACCTGCAGCGGCTCGCCGAACCGCCCCGGAACCACCTGCGATTCGCGCCCGATCAGACCGGTCGGGGTGTTTGGATTGCTGGAGTCGTGGGAATCGCTGGTTTCGTGCTCGCGTATTTCACTCATGCCTCCAATATACCCGTTTCAGCGTCCCAATCCTCCCAGTCACTGGAAGGATTGGGACGCTGGGCGGCTTGCTGGCGGGCAGATTCTCCCACTGACTGGAGGAATCCACCCGTTGAAGGCAAAAAGAAACCCCGGTGGAGAGAAGACCACCGGGGAGAGAAAGGAGAGAGAAGAAGAAAGGGTTCAATTGTCGGGAACTGCTGTGGGTTCCTGGTCGGCTCTTTTGCTGACATCTCCTATATAAGCAGACGATGCTGAGTACATGTCTGGCGTTTTCTGGGAAATATCTGAGAATTTCAATTCCCCCATGTTTTAGATTGTGGAATGGCCTCCAGTTTGCCACGTTATACGCGTGTTCCGTTTCCGCAGTTGTCTCGTCCTCCACGTTCCCACAGGTCGTTCGCGAACAAACTCATGGCGGATCACCGGCTCACGCCAGCTTGCTAATCCCATCAGATCAGCGGATGCTAGATCTGCGCGTCGGCGTCCACGCTCATCACATACACGTTGCGTCGCAGCTGCTTGGATTGCGCACGCGTAATGTCGCCCGCCTCGTACATGTCTTGGATCACACCCAGCTCGATACCATAGCTTTCGCGCTTCACATCTTCCGCCTGCGCCTGCGCCTCCGCACTCGTGCCCACATTCGGGCGCGACCTCAGCGTAGCCTCGCCTCGTCGGTAATCCAGCAGCAGTGCCGAACAATGTTCCGTATTGTATGCGTCGCGACCCATCTCCTCATACAGGCGGTCGATTACATGTTCGATGGCATCCACCTGCACCACGCGGGTGTGCGCGAACAGCTCGTCGTCGCTGAACAGCGGGGTAGTGCGGCGAATGCGGCTGTTCACACGCTTCAACATGGTGCCCATACGTCTCTGCAACGCCCTGAAGCGGCCTTTGGCTCGCCAGATGGTGCGTCCGGAATTATGTTCCGTTTCAATATGGCGCAGTGAGCTCATGATCTGGTCGAGCAGGCGCTCGCATGCTTCGATTTCCAGATCGTGCGCTGCCTTGTCGTCGTTCGGCGTCGCTTTGACTTTCGCCAGTCGCGCCTTGACGTATTCCTTCTCCCAATTGAGCGCGTCGATCTGCAATTGCATATACCCTTGCGGATCGATTTCTCCGATGCGCTGCTTCAGCCGTGTAATACGTTTCGTATACGAGTCGATGATCATCAGCACCGCACGACGATTGTCGGGTGTGACTCGTCCCGTCAGTTCCTCCACGGTCCGTCGCAGCACTTCGATGGTGATTTCAGTCATTTCCACGGAAGCGTCTTTATTGCGATTCGGCGCCAGCAGAGGCAGCAGGAAGTTGGCGAGCAGCAAGGTTACGACGATCACGCCACCTGCGATGAAGATCAGCTCGTCACGCATGGGGAACCACGCGCCTCCCGTAATGGTGTACGGGATCGTGAACATCAACGACAGGGTGATGGTGCCTTTCGGCCCGCCGAACGTCATGACCGCGGCCGAACGCCAACGTTGCGCCGTCATCTTGCGTCGCTTACCGGTGACGGTATCTCGTGCGAGACGCAGCATCAACGAAATCCACAGAAATCGCATGACGATCACCACTGCGGAAACCGTAAGAATCGCAACTAGCAGCCGCCAATTGCTGACCTGAGGATCATCCCAGCTTGCGCTCATCGCATTCGGCAGCAGCATGCCAAGCAGAATGAACACCGTGCCGTTGAGCGTAAACGAGAATACCCCCCATACGCTTGACGAAACAATGTTGGTGCGAGCAACATTCGGGCCGATGCCGGTTCGGTCGAAACGGATGATCAAACCGGCCGTCACTACCGAAAGAATGCCGGAAACATGCACTGCTTCCGCACCCAAATACAGAATGAACGGCAGGAACAATTCCATCAAAATACGGCTTGTGGTCGTCTCCCAACCGAAAGATCGCAACGATTCAAATAACAGGTCGGCGATCATGCCTACTGCCAAGCCGAAAATAGCGCCGCCGAAGAACGAGAACACGAACTGTATGGCAGAATCGCCCACTTCGAATACGCCGCTGATGGCCGCTGCAATCGCAAACTGGAAGCCGACGATGCCGGACGCGTCGTTGAACAGGGATTCACCCTTGAGCACGCTGGTTTGCCGTTGCGTAAGAGCGGCTTCCTTGCCAAGCGAAGATACGGCGACCGCGTCGGTCGGTCCAAGCGCGGCGCCGAGTGCCAAAGCCGCGGCAAGGGGAATTGCGGGCCATGCGGCATGCAGGGTGAAACCAACGGCAACCATCGTAGCGATCGCTAGTCCAATCGCCAATGAAAGTGACAGTTTAACGGATTTCAACAGCTCGCTTTTGTCGATTTCATGCGCTTCCAAATACAGCAGTGGCGCAATGAACAGCACCATGAACAGTTCCGGGTCGAGTGTGACGTTCGGAAAAAACGGTAACTGCGATGCCAACGCACCCAACGCGATCTGCACAAGAGGCGTGGAAACCTTGGGAATGAAACGGCTGATAAAGGAAGACAGCACAACCGCGGCGATAATACATACAATCAATTCGAATACCGCCAACGTGCCTCCTTTGCGCGCATTTTCCAAACTCTTCCAGCCTACCAAGAGGTATTTATGGGTGTGTTTCGCCTTTTGCTTCACGTGAATGGAACCGTATAGTGGCGGATATGCAGTGGAGTGACGACATGGGACTTGCGATCGAGTTGGCTCGTGAAGCCGCAGCGGAGGGTGAGGTGCCGGTCGGTGCCGTCGTGCTTGACGCTGGGGGAGCGGTGATTGGTCGGGGGTGTAATCTGCGTGAGGCGCATGCCGATCCGTTGGCGCACGCTGAGGTCAAGGCCATGACGCAGGCCGCTCGGTCGCTTGGTACGTGGAATCTTGCCGATTGCACGTTGATTGTTACCTTGGAGCCGTGCCCGATGTGCGCCGGCGCGTGCCTGCAAACGCATGTCGGACGAATCGTGTTCGGCGCGTGGGATGCCAAATTGGGTGCATGCGGTTCGATTTGGGACATTCCGCGTGACCCTCACGTCGGCCATGTTCCGGAAGTCGTCGGTGGTGTGCGCGAAATGGAATGCGCACGATTAATGACTGATTTTTTCGCTGGAAAACGGTAACTCGATTTTGCAGTCGCAAGAAATACTTTCCGAAAGAAAGAAACACGCTCGACGACGTCAACAAATAAAGCTTGACATATCATCGAAGGTGACAATACAAGGCAATCGCAATATGTAAAGGATGCTGCAATGACGCTCATTCAGACCTTCCATGGCAACGCTACCAACGGTACCGAACTCACTGCGGTCTACGCCGAACAGCCAGCCGCGAACGTGGCGTTCGCACTCGTATTCCCTGGCAATGATCTGCCGCGACTTGTGCACTGGGGCCGCCCGCTCGCAGCCCCGGCAACCGCGATCGACATGTTCGACGCGCAAATGCCACAGCGCGTTTCCGGCGCGCTCGACTACACCTCATGGCCGAGCGTGCTGCCCACGCAATCCGAATCCTGGATTGGCGCAACCCGCTTCGACGTGCGCCGCGACGGCGTGGAACTGTTCTGCAAGTTCGCAGTCAGCAACATCACCGCCGAAACCGTGGCGGCTGGCAAAACCTACGTCATGGGTGAAAAAGACGGATACCCGAGCTGGAGCGTGGCCGACGAACCCAAGCAGACCCCAACCGTTACCGTCACCGCAGAAGACGTGGAACAGCATGTGAAACTCATCTGGACCTGCGAACTCGACGAAACCGGCCTCATCCGCCAGAACGCCGAAGTCGTGAACACTGGCGAAGGCCAGCTCGAAGTCGGCAAGATTGAACTCGCATTCACTGTGCCGGCCGACGCCAACGAAATCCTCACCACCACCGGCCACCATCTGCGCGAACGCTCCCCGCAGCGTCAAGACTTCACCCTCGGCCGCTTCGCCAAAGCATCCATGGCCGGACGCCCAGACTTCGATGCCACCCTGCTGCTCAGCGTCGGCGAAAAAGGCTTCGGCTTCACGCACGGCAACGTCTACTCCGCACACGTGGCCTGGAGCGGCAACAGCGTGCTTTCCGCGGAACGCCTGCCCTATACCAGCGGCGTGATTGGCGGCGGCGAAGTGCTGTTCGGAGGTGAAATCAGCCTCGCCAACGGAGAGTCCTACACCACCCCATGGCTCATCGGCTCCTATGGCGAAGGCCTCAACGAAGTCGCAGCCCGCTTCCACGGCTACATTCGCCGCGTGCACCGCGACTGGCTCGCTGAACACAACATCGCGCCCAAGCCACGCCCGGTCATTCTCAACACGTGGGAAGCCGTCTACTTCAACCACGATTATGACACCCTCACCGCACTCGCCGACAAGGCCGTGGAAAGTGGTGTGGAACGCTTCGTCGTGGACGATGGCTGGTTCGGCTCCCGCCGCGACGACACCTCCGGCCTCGGAGATTGGCAGATTTCGCAGGACGTGTGGCCCGACGGCGACAAGTCGCTCAAGGCGCTTGCCGATTACGTGCACGGCAAGGGACTCGAATTCGGTCTGTGGTTCGAACCGGAAATGGTCAACCCTGATTCCGACCTGTTCCGCGCACACCCCGACTGGGTGTTGAAGCCCACCGAAGGCCGTCTGCCCATGCAAGGACGTACCCAGCAGGTCGTGGACCTGACCAATCCGGACGCCTACGACTACATTTACGGCGCAATGGACAAGCTCGTCGGCGAACTCGGCATCGACTACATCAAGTGGGATCACAACAAACTCGTCACCGAAGCTGTCTCCCCACGCACCGGACGCCCGGCAGTGCACCAGCAGACGCTCGCCGTATATCGCATTTTCACTGATCTGAAGGCCGCGCATCCAGGACTTGAAATCGAAAGCTGCTCTTCCGGCGGTGGCCGCGTGGACCTCGGCATCCTCGAAGTGGCCGACCGCATTTGGGGATCCGACTGCGTCGACCCGGTGGAACGCGCCGACATCCAGCGCTACACCTCGTTGCTCGTGCCGCCGGAAATGATCGGCGAACATGTGGGCGCATCCCCGGCGCACTCCACGCACCGCGCCACCACGCAGGAACTGCGTATGGCCATGGCCTTCTTCGGACACATGGGCATCGAATGGAACCTGCTCAAGGAACCGCAGGAAGATATCGACAAGCTCGCCGAATGGGTCGCCGAATTCAAGAAGCATCGCGAATGGTTCGCCGTAGACGCAGTCGTGCATTCCGACGCAGCCGATCCGGCAGTGCGCTTGGACGGTGTGGTCATGCCTAACCAAGCGGCCGCCATCTACCGTTTCACCCAGCTCACCACCTCGCAGACCTACCCGGCCGCGCCGGTACGCCTGCCCGGACTCGACCCTGACAAGGTGTATGAGGTGTCGCCGCTCGACGTGAGCCTCGACCTCGCCAAGCAAGACATCGCCAACGGACAGAGCCCGCTCGGCTGGTGGAAGGCCGGAGGCGTGAGGATGACCGGACGCGCGCTCGCCACGTACGGCATCCGCCCGCCGGCACTGCACCCGGCGCAAGCAGTCCTTTTCAAGGCCGTGCTTGCGCCCGTCGAGAGCGCCGAATAGCGCGCTCTCTCCCCTCACCTACGGGAAGCCCACTGGGCTTCCCGCTTAACGGTTCGGCAAGCAGTCCTTTTCAAGGCCGTGCTTGCGCCCGTCGAGAGCGCCGAATAAGCCGTAATCGCATAACAAAAATCCTCCCTGAACAAAAGGGAGGATTTTTTGTATTGCAAGACAATCAATCGCAATCAATCGCAATCAATCAGCCAACATATTGCCGAATTGCCTGTGATGCGGCAGCCTTGGCCCACAAAGCCCAATCGTGGTCGGGAATTTCAAAATCCACTGGCGCGGCCTGGCTATGCCGATACATGTTGATGCCGTTACGCAAGTCGTCAATGCCGAATTTCGCGATGAACGACGATTCTCCGGCGATCATGATTTTGTCTGGCATGGCAAGATTGGCGATGGTCGCCACCAGGGTGCCGAGACGGAAGCAGGTGCGGTTCACCAGATTCGTCGCTTGCGGTTTGTTCGCGCGTGCGTCACGTGCGAAATCGTCGAATGATGCGGGATGTCCGATGATTTGCGAATATTCCGCTGCGATCGAGTTGTCGGACAGGCATTGCGCGCATCCCTTGTGTCCGGAAACACAACGCGGCCCATCCGGATCGACCAGAATATGCCCGACCAAACCGTAACTTTTATCCGGACAGCTTACCAGCTCGCCGTTGAACGTCAACGAATAGCCGACGCCCGCGCCGAACGTCAGCACCGCGAAGCTATCCAATCCAACGCCCGGTCCAAACAGGCAGGCGTCAACCACCAACGAATCGATATCGTTGTAAATTCCGGTAGGCAATCCGGTCGCCTCACGAACCATGACGGAAAGTTCCACGGGCTGCGACCAGTGCATGAACGGTGCGAACGTCACCACGGTACCGTCGACAATATGCCCGCCAAGCGAGATTCCCACAGCGCACGGTTTCGGCCAGCCCGCCATCTCCGCCTCGTCGGAACAGTCGGTCGTCAGTTGTTTGATCAGCGCGACCACGGTCTGCGGGGAAGCGTCTTCGATTTCCAGATCATGGCATCCGGTGATGATCTGCCCGATTGCGTTGACCGCAACTGCCGAAATATGCGTCGCGTTGATTTTCATGCCAACGAAAGATCGCGCATTCGCAATCACCTGCAATCCGGTTTGCGGGCGGCCGCGACGTTCCGTATTTTCTTTCTGAACGAAACCTTTCGGCAGTTTGCCGGCCTTGCCGGACGGCATCGGCGTCTCCTCGATCACGCCAGCATAAATCAGATCGCTGGTAATTCGGGAAACAGCACCCTGCGAAAGTCCTAAAATCTGCGCCAACGTAATGCGTGAAATCGGACCATATTTCATGATGCAAGCCGCGACTTTATGGGTATATTCCGAGCCTTCAAACCACTGTGGCAGAGGTGAAACCGCCATCTGAACCATCCTTCGTGCTCCCGTTCGCGCACATCGTGCGTCAAATTACTTTCTCAGAGTGACAAAATCTCGTCGTTTTTGTTTTCCGCCCCGCACAGGCGCGCTGAGTTGGGAATGTAAAACCGCCCCCCTCTATAATTCTCAGTAACGGTGGTGTGGTAAGGAAGCCGCTCCACCGTAATAGAGAAAAAATACAAAGGAGTCGAGAATGAAACCTGATTCCACCACTAGTGTAGGTAAATTCAGGAGGATTGTATACCGCGCTCTCACGGCCACATGCGCAATCGCGTTGACGGCCGGCCTTGCAGGTTGCGGCAACAGCACCGCTGGAACCGTCACTTTGGATTTCTTCCAATTCAAAGCCGAAGCAGCGGACTGGTTCACCGCAAAAGCAAAGGAATTCGAGAAAACCCATCCCAACATCAAAGTCAACGTCAACAATTCGTCCGACGCAACCACCGATCTGCGTACGCGACTCGTGAAAAATCGCGAACCCG
>ENA-OQNJ01000398-OQNJ01000398.1-human-gut-metagenome-genome-assembly--contig:-NODE-398-length-11359-cov-2.801460_pt1 | contig 11359 bp, 14 predicted proteins | sample MGYA00242630_ERZ504882 | MGnify/ENA primary metagenome ERZ504882 (study PRJEB26092, sample SAMD00036408) | human gut metagenome | host: Homo sapiens | study: EMG produced TPA metagenomics assembly of... | reverse complement strand
GTCCTATTTTACAACTGCAGATGAGGCTGTTGTTTATACCGGATGTGAAGGAGAAGCGATAACTCCATATACATCTACAGTAGGCCAGCAGGAGAAGAGTGTATGGAAATGGACAGGAACATATTTCCAGTACTACGATGAGAATGGTAATCTGGAGACAATTGCACAGCTTGAAGCGAAAGCAAAAGCAGAAGGTACATATACCGGATATTTCAAGATCAATGAGGATTATTACTGCCTCGATTCTGAAGGTAAGCCACAGACAGGAGAGATCACCCTCACAGTTAACGGCGAATCAAACCTGTATTATTTTGATCCTGCAAGCAGCGACATCCCCGGAAAAATGTTCCACAATGGATGGCTTCGCTCAGATACCACTAAGGGAGAGCGCTGGCTGTATTTTTAAAAAGGGAAGTGTTCCGGCAGATATAGGTAAATATTATAAGCGTGGCGTAGTTGCCACAGCTATTCCGGAGAAAGGAACCGGAAGTTATTTGCTGGATGCCAATGGATATGTTCTGAAATCAGTGATAAAGAAGGCTCAGAATGGTGCATATTACTGTACCGACAGTAACGGCCAGATTTATAGAAATAAACTTGTAAAATACGGCAATTTCAGATATTATTTTGGTTCAAACGGAAAGCGGGCAACCTGGACAAAGAGATGGGCAAAAGCAGGCGATCATTACTATTACTTTGGAAGTACTCCGGGTCGTGTTGTTGAGAAACATGGCTGGCAGAAACTTGTCAGCACCAGTGGCAAATTCCTTGGCTGGCTGTATTTTGATTCCAATGGAAATCATTATACGGATAAGTGGACTTCCGCAGGTTATTATTTTAAACCATCAGGAAAGCTTGCAAGCGGTTTGACAGAAATCGATGGAAAGAAATATATATTTGAATCATCTACATCCACAGAACATAAAGGTAAAGTATATAAGAGCACAATGGTGCGCTATAAAAACGAAATGGTATATCGCATCCTCTAAGGGAAGTCTGTATAAGAGTGGATGGAGAAAATCAGCGGCAATTACTATTATCTTAAAGAATGTGTGGTTCAGACAAATCAGTTTATGAAAAAGAATGGAGTAAACGGTTATCTGGATGCAAACGGTAAATATACAAGAGGATGGGTAATTGTAAGTAATGCTAAAAATCTGGTGAGATATATCGATCCGTCAGGAAACGGATTTGCAAGAAATAAGAGTATGAGAGTTAATGGAATTCTGTATTACTTTGACCGTAACGGATACCGTATCACTGATCTGACAAACAGATACAGAGGACCGTATTCTGTTCAGGTGGACAGAGTAAACGGAGTTATGACTGTTTATGCTGATTCAGCCAGAACAATTCCTGTTAAGACGATCAGAGTATCTGTAGGTTTACCGGGAACACCAACTCCGACCGGTAACTATACAATGAGCAGAAGCCTGAGGTGGCAGCCTCTTATGGGACCGTCCTGGGGACAGTATGGAACTCATGTAGACGGTGCCGGACAGGGAGGAATCTTTGTTCATTCTGTAGCCAGCGGGCAGGCAAACTCATTTAATCTTCCTGCAGGAGAGTACAATAAGCTTGGATCTCCTGCATCACATGGATGCATCAGAACCTGTGTGGCAGATGCGAAGTGGGTTTATGAGAACTGTAATGGCGCATCCATCAGTATTATTGACGGTCAATATAAAGCAGATGATGCAATGAAAGGACCTCTTGGAAAGAAAGCACTGACTCCGTTAAGGGGAACTGGTAATTTCGATCCTACAGATCCGGCTGTCTGATCCGGATGGTTTCTGCCAGGATAAACAGAATTGCTATAGAAATGAAATATGCAAAACGGCTGCACAGAGCAAGAAGTGTGCAGCCGTTTTTGGTTATATATCAGGGATTATCTTGCGGAAATGTAATATAGTATGTATAATAGTTAATAGTATTGTAATAAAATGGACGTTTATTAGAAGACAGGACAGGAGTAGAAAGATGAAAAGAGATTTTTTAAAATCAGAAAAAGGATCATGGTTGGTTGTCTGACAGCTGCGATAGCTGTAGTGCAGCCTGTAAGCTCTGTTTTTGCAAATCCGCATTATGACAGACGTGATACAGTGGCTGAGGAGGAATTTATTTATTCTGCAAGAACTTCCGGTACAGAGTCATCAAGAAAAAAAGTGAATCCCAAAGCATGGAAAAAGATCAACGGTGTCTGCTATAACGGAAGTGGTGAAATCATTCCGGGTGCGATAACCAGAGGCATGGATGTCTCTGAATGGCAGGGCAATATCGACTGGAAACAGGTGAAGAAGTCTGATATAGATTTTGCGTTTGTCCGGATCTCCTATGGCCTGACTCACGAAGATTATACCTATGATGAGAATATGACAAATGCAGAACTTGCCGGAGTACCCACAGGCACCTATGTGTACAGTACAGCCTTATCGACAACTACCGCGTTAAAGGAAGCGCAGCTTGCCATCAGCAAAATGCAGGGTTACAAGGTTTCCTATCCGGTCGTATATGATCTGGAGTACGCAAAAGCAAGTAAGCTTTCTGCAAAAAAAGTCTCAGAGATGGCACTGACCTTCTGCAATGAAGTGCGCAGGGCCGGATATTATCCAATGGTTTACTGCAATACCAACTGGTATGATAATTACATAGACTGGTCCTTATTATCAGGAGTGGATGTGTGGATCGCAAGATACGGGGACACGATTCAGGCACCTGATAAGGGGCGGTACAACTATACAATATGGCAGTCCACAGACGGTAACCGGGAAAGCGGACTGAACAGTACCAGCGGACTGGTAGCAGGAATCCCTGCAGGCAATGATGTTGATATGGATTTTGGCTATGTGGATTATACAAAGAAAATCACGCCGAGATGGAAATCTCTGGATTCCTATGTTCCGGCGGTGAAACCCGATACAGGCAGCAACGATGGAAGCCAGGAACAGACAGGACTTCATCAGGAAAATGGAAAATACTATTATGTCAATGAAAATGGTGAACGTGTGTCAGATCAGTGGATAACTGTAAATGGAAAGACCTATTATATCAGCTCTGATGGTTATGCTCTGATGGGAATGAAGAAAGTAGACGGGAAATATTACTGGTTCCATACAAAATCCGGATATATGTTTAAAAACCGCCGCGTGACCAGATCTACCGGCGATATCTACTATTTTGGAAGCAACGGTGTACGCTATGAAAATGGAATGTACAAAGTCAGGGAAAAAAGCGGTGAGCACACCTATTATTTCCAGAAAAACGGAAAAGCGTATAAGGGATGGCTGACACTGAATGGTAAAAAATACTATTTTTACAAAGGCAGTTTTGCACTTTCCGGTACGCGTGCCGAGAACATTACGCTTACCAGTTCCAACAGGATTGTATCTGTGTTTGATGGAAATGGAGTGTGTATCAGACAATATAAAAAGAGGTAAAAAATATTGAAACATATAAAAAGATCCTGCAGCTGTGGCACTGATGGAAATTCTGCAACAGCTTCGGGATCTTTTTATGAAATTGCCGTAATTAAAGCGTATAGATCAGGATACCTGCAATGATGATCAGGTTTCCCATGATTTTTCCTTTCGTGATTTTTTCCTTCAGAATGAAATGAGAGAGAAGCAGGACAAACACATAGGCGGCAGTATCAATGACAGGACCATAGCGCATATCTACTTTTGTATAACACCATGTATTGAGGAGGAGGATCAGCATATATATGGTGTATGAGAGAATCACCCGGAAATTGAGATATTCCCTGATTCGGTTTTCGTATCTGATATTTGCACTCTGTTTCAGAAGTATCTGTGAAACAGCGGAAAAAAATGTTCCGCTCAACATGATTAAAAAAAACTGTTCTATTCATATCTCTGCACCGTCCATACTCCAAATAAAACCACCAGAATACCTATGATATTCTGAATGGAAAGATTTTCATGAAAGATCAGCACTGCCCATATCTGCGACCACAGAAGATAAACACTTTTATTGGCATAGGCAGTAGACAAAGAGAATTTCTTGATGACCTGCTGCCAGGTGATGGCGTAGATTCCGCAGTTGGCTACCATCAGGAACAGGAACAGGTAAAGCAGAGGACTGCTGAGACCATGTTTATTATACTGAACAGATGCAGCTTTGGAAAAAACACTTGTCAGTGAAAACAGCAGGATATTCAGATGAAGTTGTATGTAGGCTTTGAGTTTTGACATAATACCTCCGGGCGATAATGGTATTTTACGGATTTCGTCCAATAGAGCGTGTCTGAAAAATCATTCCCGCAAATTGTGACGCACATCTTGCAGAAAGCCTTTTTCAGACACGCTCTAGCCTGAAAGCTGTCGGACAGTAACTATTTTTACATTAAAAAAGCAGGGAAGTCAAGGTTTGTGCAGCAGGAATCTTGAAAAGAAATAGTTGAAAATGATATGATAAAAATGAATTGCAAAAAGATGAAAAGAGAAAGGAAAAGCATATGAGCTTATATTCAGTGGTTGTTCCTGTATATAATTCTGAACATACACTGGGAGAACTATATACCCGTTTGGAGAAAGTATTCCGGGAAACTCTTAAAGAAGACTTTGAACTGATCCTGGTAGATGACGGATCAAAGGACAGATCTTATGAGATCATGACAGAACTCAGAGAAAAGGATCACAGGGTACGGATCATACAGATGGCCCGTAACTTCGGACAGCATCCGGCACTTCTGTGCGGATTTGCACATGTAAAAGGAGAGTTTGTGGTAACAATGGATGATGACCTTCAGCATCAGCCGGAGGAACTTCCGAAGATGGTCAGAACCATGCAGGAGAGACCGGATGTGGATGTTATCATTGCAAGCTATGAAGGAAGAAAGCATGGTCCGATACGCAAACTGGGAACGAAATTTTCTGTATGGGCAACTTCAAAGATGCTGGGAAAAGATCCGGATCTTCAGATCACCAGTTACAGGCTGATCCGCAGATTCCTTGTGGATGCCATGGTAAAAACAAATACATATCTTCCACAGATTGGAAACCTTCTGATCAGGAGTTCTAACCGCATTATTAATGTTCCGGTTCAGCATGCAGACAGAGCTTACGGAAAAAGCGGTTATTCCTTTAAGAGACTGCTGAAAGATCTGATTTATGATATCACGACACATACTGCATTTCCGCTTCTGCTGGTGAGAAATATCGGAATTGTCAGTTTCCTGATAAGTGCAGTTCTGGCGGTCTGTTATCTGGTAAGATATTTTACACTGGGCATATCTGTGCAGGGCTGGACTTCGCTGATGCTGGTTATGCTGGCGTTTTTTGGACTGATTCTGTTATCAATAGGAATTATGGGAATCTATTTAATGAACATTCTTAATGAGGCAAAAAAAATGCCCCATTATGTAATACGTCGGGAGGATACGGACGAATAATGAAGGAAATTGGCGGATATTTTCAGCTGGAAGAGATGCCGGGAGAGGAATATTATCCTGATCTGTATAGGGTCAATCTTGGAAGAACCGCACTTCTGTGGCTTTTGAAGAGCCGCAGGTGCAGGAAAATCCTATTGCCGTATTTTCTGTGTGAATCAGTGGTGCATACCTGTCAGGAGAATCAGATAGAGACAGAATTTTATCATCTGAATGAGAAACTGGAAGTTCTGTGTCCGAAAGAACAACTTCCGGAAGGGGAATATCTTTATCTGGTTAATTACTATGGTCAGTTGTCTGATTCCCGGATATCAGAGTATAAAAAGATTTACGGAAACATCATAGTGGATCATACCCATGCATTTTTTCAGAAACCATTAAAAGGGATAGATACACTGTATTCCTGCAGAAAATTCTGGGGTGTCAGCGATGGCGCATATCTGTCAACAGATGCCAGCCTGACAGAAAATAAGACTGTCGATTATTCTGCAGAGCGTATGAAACATATTCTGGGGCGTTATGAGCATAATGCCGGAACCTACTACAAAGATATGCTGGAAAATGCGGCAAAATATGACGGGATGGAGCTTCGGCAGATGTCAAAGCTTACACAGAATCTTCTGAAAGCTGTGGATTATGACAGAGCAAAAGAAAAAAACGGGAAGAAAACTACCGGATTCTCGGAGAACTGCTTCCATCGGAAAGTATATTTAATCAGACTGTGCCGGAGGGACCTTTTGCATATCCGTATTTCCACGCTGATGGAATGAAACTTCGCAGATATCTTGCCGAAAAGAAGATATTTGTGCCGACTTACTGGAAAAATATAATTGAGAACTCTGAGACAAAAAGTCTGGAATATACCTGGGCTGCCAATATTCTTCCGTTGCCCTGCGATCAGCGTTACAGTGTGGAGGATATGAAATATATGGCTTCGGTTGTCAGAGAATGTGAGGAACGGATATGAAACATAAAGTGTTGATTCTGGGAACGCTCGGAGAATTTACAGAGCTGGTAAAGAAAGCAAAAGAGAAAGGTTATGAGACTGTTGTGTGCGACGGATATGCAGATGGTATTGCCAGAACGTATGCAGATAAGGCTTATACCATTCCTGTAACAGATGTAGATGCTATTGCCCTGATGTGCAGGGAAGAAGGTGTGGACGGGATCATCACATCATTTTCAGATCTGCTCCTGGAGTGTATGGTTAAAATTGCAGACAAAGCAGGACTGCCCTGTTATCTGAAACCGGAACAGCTTTCCTGGTACAGGGATAAATCGGCATGCCGGGATGTTCTGGACAAGCTTGGACTGCCGGCACCGGGATTTCGGAAAATATCTGTGGAACTGCTGAAACAGGGATCAGAAGAAGAAATACAACAGAGTATTGTAAATCTGCAGTATCCTCTGATCAGTAAACCTCTGGATAAATATGGTTCAAGAGGAATATTTATTATTCATCATTCAGATGAAGTCAGGAAAAAAGCCCTGCAGACAGCGGAATATACGGACTGTCAGGAAATTCTGGTTGAGGAATACAATGACGGTTATGAGTTTAACATGATGACATGGGTAATGGATGGGAAAGTCAATGTGATCAGTATTGCAGATCGTGAGAAAACGGAAATGGAAGAGGGAATGCTTCCGCTCAGCACACGAAATGTTTATCCATCCCGTTTCCTGACGGAGGTCGAAAAAAGTGCCACAGATATTCTGCAGAATTATATCCGCTATACCGGACAGACGGAAGGTGCATTATCCATGCAGTTTTTCTGGAAACCTGGCAGGGGCATTCAGGTATGTGAGATTGCAGGACGTTTCTTTGGATATGAACATGAGCTGACAGATATGGTTTATGGATTTCAGACAGAGGAACTGCTGCTGGATTATCTTTATGAAAAAGACCGGATAAAGGAGATGTTTCACCGTCATGATATTCATCATCCGGTAAAATATGGGGCTGTACTGTATTTTCAGGGACGACAGCTTCAGATTGCAGATCAGACGGCAGCCTGTGAGCTTGCAAAAGAAAAATGCGTTGTAAAACCCTGGATTTTTTATAAAGAAGGCGAACGTGTGATAGAATATGGGCCGAATCCATATCTTGCATTGTATTATATAGAAACAGAAAACCGCAGGCAGCTGGAGCTGGAGACTGAGAAATTTTTCAGTGAGATGAGTATCCGGGATCCGGAGGGAAGAGAAGTTGCCTACAGAAATAAGATACCGGAATATGAGAAGGAAAAGAAAACAGATGATTGATTTTAACAGACCTGCTTTTACAGGCAGGGAATTTGATTACATACGTGATGCGGTACAGAGAGGAATGCTCTGTGGGGATGGAGAATATACGAAAAGATGTTCTCAGTGGATGATGGATAAATTTCATGTGAATCATGTAATGCTTACCACATCCTGTACCCATGCTCTGGAAATGGCAGCCCATCTTTGCGACATTAAGCCCGGTGATGAGGTGATCATGCCGTCCTATACATTTGTTTCAACTGCAGATGCCTTTGTATTAAAGGGAGCAAAGATTGTATTTGTTGATATCAGACCGGATACAATGAATATTGATGAGAAACTGATCGAGGCGGCAGTGACTGAGAAAACAAAAGTGATCGTCCCGGTCCACTATGCAGGGGTTGCCTGTGAGATGGATACCATTATGGAGATTGCAAAAAAAATACAATCTGAAGGTTGTTGAAGACGCTGCGCAGGGAGTAGATGCCTGTTATAAGGGAAAAGCTCTTGGTACCATTGGAGATTTTGGGTGTTACAGTTTCCATGAGACAAAGAACTATACTATGGGAGAGGGCGGTGCAATCCGTTTTTAACAGGGATGAATATCTGGAGAAGGCAGAGATCCTGAGAGAAAAGGGAACTGACAAAAGTAAGTTTTTCCGCGGACAGATTGATAAGTACCGCTGGATAGATTATGGTTCTTCCTATCTTCCAAGTGAACTGAATGCAGCATATCTTTATGCACAGCTGGAAGCAAGAGATCAGATTTTTACCAAAAGAATGGAGATATACAATTATTATCATAAAAATCTGGCCCATCTTGCACAGGAGGGTAAGATCGAACAGCCTTATGTGCCGGAGGAATGTGGTCACAATGCCCATATGTATTATATCAAGGTGCGTGATATGCAGGTAAGAACCCGGCTGATTGCTTACCTTCGGGTAAAAAGGAATCTGCAGCGTATTTCATTACGTGCCTCTTCATTCTGCACCTGCGGGACAGAAATTTGGAAGAGTTTTCAGGGGAAGATGTTTATACTACAAAGGAAAGTGAACGTCTGTTGAGACTGCCGATGTTTTATAATCTGGATATGGAGGATGTGAAGTATATCACAGATACCATAGCTTCTTTTGACGGATTCTGATAATCGTGTGCCGCAAGTCTGTTTCAGGAATCAACTTGTCGGCACATCGGACGGAAAACAGAGATATATATTAAGAGGAAATATTATGAAAAAATGGAAACATTTATTAAAGGCTGTTATGGCTGTGGGAGTCATTGCAATGACTGCTGTTCAGATCTGCGCTGCTGCGGAAGGAACTGCGCAGGCTGCTGTTTCAGAGGTTACACCCGTATCCATTTCAACTAATGAGATTTCAGGCTGGCCTGCAGGTCCTGAGATCACATCTGAGACAGGGGTACTGATGGATGCAGACAGCGGAACTCTTCTGTACAGCAAGGGCGGAGATGAAATCCGTTATCCGGCAAGTATTACCAAAATCATGACACTGCTTCTGGCGGTGGAGAACTGTTCCCTGAAAGAAGATGTTGTCTTTACGGAAACAGGAACACGTGATATCAGTTGGGATTCCGGCAATATTGGAATGCAGGTGGGAGAAGTGATGAGCATGAGAGCATGCCTTTATGCACTTGTGATCCGCTCTGCAAACGAGGTCGCAGCCCAGATTGCAGAACATGTAGGCGGCACAGAGCAGCACTTTGTAGATATGATGAATGAACGTGCGGCACAGATCGGATGCACAAATACACATTTTGTAAATGCCAGTGGTCTTCCGGATCCTGACCACTATTCTACTGCACATGACATGGCGTTGATCATGCGGGAAGGTCTGAAGAATAAAAAACTTCCGCAGGATCATCGGCGCTACAGATTATACGATCAAACCTACGAACATGAACAGTGAGTCAAGGGTACTGCATACGCATCATCCGATGCTTGCCCCGGAGAGCAGTTATCATTATGATGGCTGTATTGGCGGCAAGACAGGATATACCAGTGAGGCCGGAAACACTCTTGTGACAGCAGCAGAGAAGAATGGAACTACTTATATTACAGTGACAATGAAGGCGGCAGACCTTGCAGTTGCCAGTACGGATTCCACAGCACTGTTCAACTATGGTTATCAGAATTTCACAAAAGCACAGGTAAATGGTGGAGAAGTGTTAGTTCCAAACGGAGTGACTGTGGATAACCTGACTGTTCAGGAGAATTCACAGAATGGAAATACAGTAAATGATTACTATTATAATGATTATCTGTTGGGAAGCGTTGAAGTTCCGGAAGCTACACCTACACCGGAACCTGCAGCGGATGCCCTTTCTGATACATCCGGAGGAAATACAGATCAGGCGGATCAAAATGAGAAATCAGATACTGTCGGAGAAGAAAAACTTCTGCAGGCATGCCAAAGCTGCGAAAAATACTTCTGATCATAGGAGCGGCAATGCTTCTTCTTATTATTATTCTGAGTATTGCACTTGCAAAAAAGGAAAAAGATATTATGGCTAAGTCTGCATACTATAGCAATCCTCTAAAATAATGCATCTTAATCCAGTCCATCAGAGTGTGAAATCCTGCGTCAGATATCTTTGCCGTGCGTCAGCACGCCTGCAGATATCTTCCTTGTCTTTCGCACGCTGCTGAACTGTCTTAAATGCATTATTTACGAGGATTGCTATGGGTGGATTTATGCGAATAGATATAACAGAAACACAGAGAAAGATAAAGAAAAGAGGAAAATAAAATGGGAAAAATCAAAGTTACAGAATGTGGTGGAATTAAGGGATTAAAAGTGGTAGAACCTACAGTTTTCGGAGATGCCAGAGGATATTTCATGGAAACCTACAATTACAATGATTTCAAAGAAGCAGGAATTGATGTTGAATTTGTGCAGGATAATCAGTCAAGCTCACATAAGGGTGTACTTCGCGGACTCCATTTCCAGATCAATTATCCACAGGATAAACTGGTACGTGTTGTAAATGGTGAGGTATTTGATGTGGCGGTAGATCTTCGTGAAGGTTCAGAAACATATGGAAAATGGTTTGGAGTCGTACTTTCTGCTGAAAACAAGAAACAGTTCTTCATTCCGAAAGGATTTGCACATGGTTTTCTTGTACTTTCCGAGCATGCGGAATTTGTTTACAAATGCTCTGATTTCTATCATCCAAATGATGAGGGCGGCCTGATCTGGAACGATCCGGATATCGGAGTTGAATGGCCGATCCCGGAAGGAATGGAATTAAGCTTTTCTGACAAAGATACCAAATGGGGAAGCTTTAAAGAGTACCGTAAATAGGAGAATGAGCGATTGAATATAATTTTTTCTTTACCGATGGATATTTATAAGAACAGACGGCTTGTTGCAAAGCTTGCAAAGAATGATTTCAAAACAAGATATGCAGGTTCTTATCTGGGAATTGTGTGGGCGTTTATCCAGCCTGTGATCACGATCCTGGTATACTGGTTTGTATTCTCTGTAGGTTTTCGTTCCGGAGCAGGGGATCTGGGAGTTCCTTTTGTTCTTTATCTGGTAGCAGGTATTGTGCCATGGTTCTTTTTTCCAGGATGCGCTGATAGGGGGGGACAAATTCTCTGCTGGAATACAATTATCTGGTAAAAAAAAGTCGTTTTTAATATCAGTGTGCTTCCGGTAGTCAAGATCATTTCTGCCATGTTTGTGCAT
>ENA-OQNJ01000396-OQNJ01000396.1-human-gut-metagenome-genome-assembly--contig:-NODE-396-length-11383-cov-3.907960_pt1 | contig 11383 bp, 12 predicted proteins | sample MGYA00242630_ERZ504882 | MGnify/ENA primary metagenome ERZ504882 (study PRJEB26092, sample SAMD00036408) | human gut metagenome | host: Homo sapiens | study: EMG produced TPA metagenomics assembly of... | reverse complement strand
GGCTGCCGTATCAAGATGGCGATTACCCATGTCGGATTGCTTCACTTATAATCGCTTCATCGGTGTTGTCTGCGGCTTTATAGGTGCCAAACCCCACTGCTGGGATTTCCACTCCATTAGCTAATGTAAATGTATGTCTCATATGATGCTTCTCTTTCTTGTTATATAGATTCTGCGAATATTATTCGAATTCTACAAAGACTAACGCTTTTTGTTTAGGAATTATTCTCTGTAATGTTTCTCGTTCTTTTGATTATTTGATATATCCATATTATCCTGCCTATACGAGCTAATGTTATCATTTTGTTATCGGCATTGATAACACCTACTCGATAACTGTGGATAATAACTATATGTAGCATGTCAAATTATAAGCTATTTTGCTTAGAGATTCAACACAAAACTGAAATTTTACTTTTCCTTATATTCATCTGGTATTGCTATTTGAAATGTTTCACACAACAGCATCACATCATGCACATCATTTTTATCGTGTTCATATCCCAAATGAAGCATTACCTGACTCAATGGTTCAATACAAGAAACAGTTATATCTCCAACTTTTCCAATACCGGAAAAAGTTTTTGATGGAAATATATCTCCCTCATAAACAATTCCGTCATCTGTAAATTCAAAACAATGTAAATCAATGATTCTTTGTTTATCATCTTTCCAGACAGTATGACCATCCGTTGTATAATCAGTATTTACTTCCTCAAATCCATGCTGCTTAATCACATAAATATAATCATGATAATGTTTCAGTTCAACAAACAAATCAATATCATTGTGTATTCTTGATTCTCTTTTAAGAAGTGCATCAACACCCCATCCGCCATCTAAATATACTTTAATTTCGTTTTGCAAAGCATATTTTATAATTTCACATGCATCTTCTGTACGTACCATAATCTATCCTCCAAATTCAAATCTTTGTATGCTTTCCAACTCACTAAAAGCCTGAAATTTGTCAGTCTTTCATCCTTTTTGTTATCAATCACCAATTAGCTGTAATCCATTAGGATTTAGCTGATATATTTTATCGCACACCTCTTCAATATACTTTCTATCGTGAGAAATGCTAATGACAGCCCCCGGAAATTCTCGGAGCATTTTTCTTATTACCGGACCGGACAATGGTGAAAAATTTCTTGTCGGTTCATCCAGAATAAGAACATTTGCACCACTTAAGCTCATCCTCAAGAGAAGCACTTTCGCCTTTTGTCCGCCTGATAACTCCCGAATCGGATGCTCCATTTCATCTGGTGTGTATTTAAGTGAACCAAGGTATGTTCTAATTCTTGTACGCTCTTCTTTATCTCCTGTTTTATCAAGGTAATCAACCGGTGTAACATCCAAATCCAGCAGGTCTTCATAAGTTTGAGGCATATATTCTGCTTTAATGTCATTCCGATTTAGGAGTTCTTCCGCTATCTTTTTTAAGAAGTAGTCGTTTTTCCTGCCCCGTTGGCTCCTATCATACAGATTTTTTCTGTAACCTTTTATTTTTAAATGAATTCCTTCTGCTAAAATTCTTTTGCCATCCGGAGTCACAAGCTTTGAAAGTTCATATTCTATGACCGTTTTTCCTGCGGGAATGTGTGAGTTTTCATCCCCTAATTTGACAAAGATTGCTTCTTCCTGTTCCGGCATCTGAGTCATATTTTCATCTTCTTTTTCAAATCTTCGTTCCATTGCCTTAACCGTATGCATTTTGTCCTTTAAGTTTTTGGTCAACAGACGGTGCTTGTCTGGTACAACTTCTTAATGCACCTTGTACACTCTGCATAACTCTTTGATATTTTTCATCGCGAATCTTTTTCTCCCTACGGTCACTCAGTGCCCGCTGTTTTTGGATTTCAAATTTATGAAGCCGTTCTTCCACATAGCGTCTATAGGGAAGCTTTGCCACGGTATATCTCGCCTTTGTTTTTCGTATAATCTGCTCGATATGTATCACCATGTTGGCAGTACGCTCTATCAGCGTTTCATCGTGTGAAAATAAAAACGCACAATGTGCTTCCAGTCATTTATGATTTTTTCCAGTAATGTAAGCGTCGCAATGTCGATGTCATTGGAAGGTTCGTCCAACAACAGCACAGAAACATCGCGAATGAAAAGCCTCATAAGTTGTGTCTTGACTTTTTCGCCTCCTGAAAGACTACCCATTGTCTGGTTACTGTAGAAAAAATCATTTTTCATTCCAAATTTTCCCGCAATAACAGACAATTCTTTAGGCGTTTTCTCCCAGAATATTTCCTCTTCAGAAAAACTATTCGTATATTGTTTTTTACCTTATCTTCATTCGAGCATCTCCTGCGGTAAGATAACCAAGACGTTCGTGTCCCATTATCCTTTCCCCATCTGCTTCTATATAGTTTTCTACAAGCGACGGATTGTATATCCACTTCATTAATGTCGATTTCCCATTTCCCTCTTCTCCAATAATAACTGCCTTATCTCCATCATTTAGCACAAGGTTGAAATCATTAAGAATTATTCTCAGGTCTTTTTTAATGTGTTAAACTTTAATTTTTTTAATCTGCAACATTAAAGTTTCTCCTTTTCGAAGTCTGAGCCAATTATTATTTTGAACACACAAAAACCGAGTCTTTTTTAGCATACGCAAAAACTAGACTCGCTAAATAGACCCTTATTTCTTTTCCAAAAGGAAAACCAAAGGAAATGCCTCTTGCGATAATCCAACTTAAGCGTACACAAAACAAACCTATTCTCTACAGGCTCAATAACTATATGTGTCTTACTTAAATCAAATTATCTATTAATCATTTCCTCACCTTACACAAAATGTGCCTTTCTTTCTTCTAATGGCAATACTATCATACTGTATTTTTTGTGTCAATACATTTCACCTTATGGAAGTGCAAATTAAAATTTTCACTTCCTAATTATACATCCAACCATTACGAAATTCAATCTTTCACAACCTCTTTACAACCACAACCACAGCACTCCAGCAAACGCAGGAGCACCATACCGTAAAACGCTTATGTGTAAATCAACTCCGTTCCTACAACTTCCCTCACACAAGCCTGAATATTATTCATTCTTCCAATCCATTCGTAGGGATTATCTTTCTTTAATTGTTCCGTCACATCTTGTCTGTCGGCATATTCCTTTACCAGTCGAAGAAACATATCCTCTGCTTGCTTATCGACTTCTGCAAGATAACTATGCAGCTTTCCGCTTGTCAGCAGGTTCATATATAACACTTTATAGTGTTCCTTTAAATGCCTTGCATGTCGTTTCCCCCATAAACCAATCGGCTCTATTTCTTCTTCGGCTGGTACTGTGATGTTCGGCAATAAATAATCACCCACCTGTCTATAAGTTCCGCCCATTTCTTCAAAAATTGTCTTTGTCATTTTCCTTTTCCTCCTGTGATTTTTGTCTATCGTGATCGTGTATTATCACGCTTGCGACCTTTAACTGTTCTTGCCTGCTCCAACAAATCATCTATCTGTTTGCGACCAAAAACCTTACGGAGCAGGCTGTAATCTTTATTTTCTGCTTTTAGGATTTTGTTTTCTTCGGTCAATCTTTCATTGACTTTCTCCAAACGCTGATTGGTGCGGTATAACTGTGCATTCGCTGTATTCAGCCTATGATAGTTGTCCCACCCCTCAAAGCAGCGGGCAAGCACCGTTTTGACAAGTTGCTTCAATTTCCTTACAACCGGCTCTGCCATTTTGGTTTTATATGCCTTTGCAGTCATAAATTTCTCTGGTTCTGGCAACTGATATTTCGGTGCAGTATCAAGCTCTATTTCAAGATTTGACAGCTCGTCTTTTGCCTTATCATAGTTCAATACTCGTTCCGACAACACATCAAATTCAATCTGTTTCTGCTCGATTTTCGCACCTAATGCCGCCACTTCTTTTTCTCTTTCCTGCTTTTTATAATCCAAAACAGAAAGATGTTTTTCGTGTGTGCCTAAATGTTCCCACTCAATCCCATAACGTTCCATCACCGCCGCAAGCTGTTCTTTTTCGGACTGTATCCATTGCGACCACTCCGTATCGCCACGACTGCCGCCCTTAAAACCTTGCGTTGCAAGAGCCTGCTTTAGTGACACTCTTGTATCAAGTCCACGCTTGCTGCCTGTGGTAAAAAGGTCAAAATCTATGTGCAGATGTGGTGTAGCTTCATCCATATGCAGATGAGCCGAGAACACCCGAAGCTGTGGATTTCGCTCCTGAAAACCCTGATAGTATTCATCTAAAATCTGCTTTGCCAGTTCTCCGTTTTCCGTATCGGCGTTCATATTTCCCTTACCGCCCACCTGTAAAATGATTTCGTGGAACGGTTTTTCCTGCTTGGAACTTCGGATTTTTTCATAATAATCTTTTATCTTTCGGTCTGACCTTATCTGCTTGGCATTGTATCTTTCCAATGCTTCATCAAACAATTCGTGATAAACTGTCTTTATATTTTCATTGCAGTAGTCGATATTGAGATGAGTACGAGTTCCGTCTACATTTTCTGCTCGGAACTTTCGGCTATTGTGATTGACCGAGCCTTTACCGACCATTGCACTTATCGTTCTCTGCATTTTTTTCATCTCCCATCTGTAAATTTCAACATTCTCAGGTTTTGTTACTTTTGTCAAAAGTAACGCAAAAGCACTTTTGACGGGTACACCCATCAAAAATGCGACCTGTAAACAGGTTTTGCGTTCTCCGAAGGCTCTCCGAGGGGTGAGCGTGTGCCGGTGGCACACACGCCTGCGAACCGACCGAGCCAGCAGGCGAGACCAAAGAGCCGCCTTTGAAAAGGCACTCTCTGCACACTCCCCTAAACTTTATCCGGTGTCAAAGTGTGACGATGGTGACAATGTTTTTCACAGCGTGCTGCTCTCAAAAACATTGACACCTTTGACACCGTTTGTCACGCCGTCTGCTCGGTTTCTTTCCAAAGTGAAACCTTTCTTCCGTCGTGTGTGCGGCTGTTCTGATAACGGATACCGTAATCACGAAACAGCCTGCTTGCGTTGATACTGAGCCTTAAAGAAAGTACATTCGGCTTTATATCCACCGCAAGCCTTTCGCAAAGTTCCGAAGCAGTTCCTTCCCATCTGTCACTTTCCGAAAAAAGCGTATCCGCAATCTTTTCAAGCAGAGGTTCGGGCGGTTCCTTCCACATCTCCGTTTCTGATTTTGCAAAGTTCCACACCAATCGCTCGCTGTCCCTTACGAGATGAATTTTCATATCCTGCTGGTCTCTGCCTGCCACATCAAGCGTAGCATTGTTGGAAATACGCTTGTCTTTGCTGAGAACAAATGCACCGTCTGCCGCACCCATCAGACCATTCGTACCTGAAATCATATCGAATATATCTTCCGATTTTTGTTTGCGGGTATGATGAACAATGAGCATTGAAACCTTGTAGCTGTCTGCCAATGCTTTCAGCCTTGCCACAACATCATAATCACTTGCATAACTGTAATCTGCTCCGCCAGCTTCACGCACACGCTTTAAGGTATCTATGATAATCAAGCCTGTGTCTGGGTGTTCCCTCATAAATCCTCTTATCTGTTCTTCCAGTCCACCGTTGACTGTTTTACATTCCGTTGCGAAATACAGCTTGCCTGTTTCCTTTGCTCCGAACATCTGAAACAATCGCTTCTGCAATCGTGGGTAATCATCTTCAAGAGCGAAGTAAAGTACCGTTGCCTTACGCACCTTATACTCCCAAAGCGGTGTTCCTGTGCTGATATGGTAGGCAAGCTGTGCCATCATAAAGCTTTTTCCCACTTTCGGGGAACCTACGAAAAGGTAAGTCCCCCTTTGGAGCAGACCGTCTATGAGTGGTGTCTGTACCTCAAACACCGTATCATACAGCGTTGTCATTGATACTGTTTTCAGATAGGACGGGTCTAACTGTCTTAGTATTTCCCTCTGCATTTCTTCAAAAGTTTGCTCATACCCCTTGAAATCCATATTCTGATTGACTATACTATTGTCAGTACATTTGGAAAGTGACTGTTCCGTATCTGTTGCCGCAGATACATTTGGAATAGTTATTTCTTTTTATTCTCCATTCGCATCCTCTCCTTTCAGACCGCCGAGTATAACCGCAATCAGTTCGATTACATTCAGCAATTCATCATCTACACCATTTCCTGCTTCAATCCTTTTCAGTTCCGCAAGGACTTTGGCAAGCTCCGTTTTCAGAGCCTTATACACTCTCGGATTGCCCTGTACCACCACATCCTGATTTAAGCAGCGGCGGTAACAATACTCCTGCTTTGGCAATCCTGATAGAGCTACAGCTCTGTTAATGAGTTCGTTTTCTTCGGGCGATACTCGAAACCCTACTGTGATATTCCTCCAACGATTTTTGTTATCTCTGTTCTTAGCTGACATTTTCAAAATCTCCTTTCCCTAAATCATCTAATTTTTCTGCCATCTCAATCTGCTTTGACGGAAAGAGGTGTGCGTACTGATAAGTAATATCAATACTTTCGTGACCAACTCGGTCAGCAATCGCCACCGCAGAAAAGCCCATATCAATCAAGAGTGAAATGTGGCTGTGACGGAGATCGTGAATGCGGATACGCTTCACGCCTGCCGCCTTTGCCCCTCTGTCCATCTCGTGATGAAGATAGCTTTTCGTCACCGTAAAGATACGGTCTTTCTTCTTCAATCCGTAAAGCATACCGAGATATTCTTTCATTTCCTCACACAGAAACTTCGGCATTTTAATCGTGCGGTTGCTCTTTTTCGTTTTCGGAGAAGTAATCACATCCTGCCCTTTCAAACGCTGATAGGATTTATTGATTGTGACTGTTTCCTTATCAAAGTTGAAATCTGCCGGAGTCAAAGCTAACAGCTCGCCCTCTCGGATACCGCACCAGTAAAGCATTTCAAACGCATAAAAGGAAACAGGCTTGTCCATCATCTCAAAAGAGAATTTCTTGTATTCTTCCTTTGTCCAGAACAGCATTTCCTTGTGTTCCTCACGTCCCATATTTCCCACCTTTGCCGCAGGATTGGAACGCAGTTCATAGTAGCGGACAGCGTGATTGAAAATGGCGGACAACTGATTGTGCAGCGTTTTCAGATACGTCTGTGAATAAGGCTTTTTCTTCTCATCACGATAGGCAAGCATTTCATTCTGCCAAGTAATAATCTCCTTTGTGGAAATCTCGCTGATTTTCAGTTTCCCGAAATACGGAAGTATCTTTGTGCGTATGATATGCTCTTTGGTAAGCCACGTGTTTTCCTTCAAACGGTTCTTCACATCATTGATATAAAGCTCCGTAAAGGCTTCAAAACTCATATCAAGGTCTGAAGAAGTCTGCAATTTGAACATTCTTTCCCATTCCTGTGCTTCTCGTTTGGTAGCAAAGCCACGCTTGCATTTCTGCTTGCGTTCCCCTTTCCAGTTCACATACCTTGCCATCACATACCAAGTACCGTTATCTTCATTCTTAAATACCGGCATTTACATTTCCCCCTTTCCTGCTCCGTAGAGCCTTTCGTAAAAATACTGGCGATTTACACGCCCTGCAATCGTAATAAAGCCCTTTGCTTTCAATTCCTCATTTAATTGTCTGATGAGTTTATATGCATAAGGTTTTGATACGTTTAGTTCCTGAGCCACATCTTCGGCTCGGATAAATCTGTTTTCCATATCCTTTTTCTTCCTTTCTTAAAATAATTTTTTGCTTGCCGCTTTCTCCGTGTTAAAGTTCCAACAGGCACTCCTGCTTGTCGGCAGGCGCTGTGCTGTCCCAATGCACCGCAGTACATCAGGCGCTCGCTCGTATAGGGGTTCCCGAAAAGTCGGAGACTTTTGGGGAAGAGGAGGAGCAGTGCAGCGAATGAGCTTTTGTGCTTGCACACAAGCGAACGATACGGAACTTGCTCCGACGAGGTCTTGGCGGTTTGGCTTTTCGGACGGTCATTCAGTTGTCGCATTAAGCATATTTGTTTAATTCGTAATTTATTTTACTAAACATATTTGCTATTGTCAAGTGGTTGCAAAGAAAATATTAAACATTTTTGTTTCGGTTTTTCTTGACTTCCACTAAACATTTCTGCTATACTTATTTCACTAAATATAAAAGGAGCGTATCATTATGGCTATCAGCGAAAGAATACATTTTTTCAGACTAATGCGTGGTATGACACAAAAGTATCTCGGTACAGCAATCGGTTTTCCAGAAAAGAGTGCTGATGTGCGTTTGGCACAGTACGAAACTGGTACACGCAAACCGAAAGCAGACCTTACAAATGCATTGGCACAGGTGCTTGATGTTTCTCCACAGGCTCTTGATGTTCCTGACATAGACAGCTATATCGGTCTTATGCACACTCTGTTTACCCTTGAAGATATTTACGGTCTTACTGTCAGTGAAGCAGACGGAGAGGTATGCTTAAAGGTCAACAAGGACAAAGGCAGAGAAGCATATGAACTCCTCAAAATGCTGTATGCTTGGAAAGAACAGGCAGACAAGCTATCTTCCGAAGAAATCAACAGAGAAGAATACGATAACTGGCGTTACCATTATCCAGAGTTCGACACCACACAGCGTTGGGCAAAAGTTCCATCACAGGAATTAAGTGACGCTCTCGTGGAAGCATTCAAAGACCACTTGAAAGATAAATAAGCACCTACAGGACCTGCCACTGGCAGCTCCCTACAGATGCTTTGGCAACGACTAAAAAAGCCCTTAACTATGGTTATTAACCACAGCTAAGGGCTTAGTTTATAATATGGAATTTGTTCAGAGCCAAGCTCCGAACTTTAGTCTGCAAGCCACCTGTTAATTGTTCCGTTACCCATAAACCACTGGATAACAAGAATAATGGCACTTGCTATGACTGTTATCAATTTGTTATCAAAAGACTAATCGAAATCGCTGAAACCCGCATAAACACTGGCTTTTTTAAGCAACTCGATTTATTCAAATTCCACTGTTCCTGTCGGCTTTGGTGTGAAATCATAAAATACACGGTTGATTCCCGGAACTTCATGTGTAATACGTTCTGTAATATGAACCATTAATTCGTGCGGAATCTCAGCAACAGTTGCTGTCATAACGTCGATAGAGCACACTGCACGAACGATACAAGACCACTCAAAAGCACGTTTTCCATCCTTGATTCCTGTAGATCTGAAATCCGGAACAACAGTAAAATACTGCCAGATCTTTCCTTCGAGTCCATTCTTTTCAAATTCCTCACGAAGAATTGCGTCAGATTCACGTACTGCTACCAAACGATCGCGTGTGATAGCTCCCGGACAACGAACTCCAAGTTCCGGTCCCGGAAATGGCTGACGGTAAACCATACCATGTGGAAGACCAAGTTCGTCTCCAACAACTCGAACCTCATCCTTAAACAGAATTCTAACTGGTTCTACAAGTTCAAAATTCATATCTTCTGGAAGTCCGCCTGCATTATGGTGCGCCTTTCCATGTCAGCCGGACGTCTGATTTCAGTAACATTCATCTGATTTTCCTCCTTAGTATCCTCTCAATATCTACAATGATTGTACCGTCATTATGATTATACATCAACACATTCTGACATAATTTGATTTATTTATCTTTCAAAATATTGCTGTACTTTTTTCCTTCTGCAGTGTTTTATTTTCATCAAAAGGTATATGATTTAGGCTTTTTTCTTTGCACCATAACATTTTGTCAAATATCTGTAAATAAAAGTATTTAATATTCCAAAAACTTTAGCGGTTTAACGCGAAAAATCGCTAAATTGTATTGTCGTATACAAAAACAGCTGTTATAATATTAAAAATGATAATCAGATAGGAATGGTGATAAAATGAGTCAGTTAGAAATATTAAGAGAGAGTCTTGGCCAGTGTGATGAAATCATCCTGGATGCATTGCTTATGCGTAATCGTATTGTAGAAGATATCATGGCTTATAAGAAGTCCAATGATCTTCCAATCTTACAGCCGGAACAAGAGGCCAAACAGAAAGAATGGCTGGAAAAAAGAATGGAAAAAAAACGTCATAAAGCTGAAGTAGAAGACGTATTTGGAAGCATCACAATGAACAGTAAAAGAATCCAGTCCAGAAAATTGTTTAACTATAATATTGTGCTTATTGGATTCATGGGATCTGGTAAAAGTACCATCTCAGAGTTTTTGAAAAACTCCTTTGCAATGGAAGTAATCGAGATGGATCAGATCATAGCTGAAAGAGAAGGTATGACTATTTCCGATATTTTTGAAGTATATGGCGAACAGTATTTCCGTAACCTGGAAACCAACCTTCTTATCGAAATGCAGTCCAAAACGAATGTCGTGATTTCCTGTGGCGGTGGAACTCCAATGAGAGAATGTAATGTCGTTGAGATGAAGAAAAACGGACGTGTAGTTCTTCTGACTGCCAAACCAGAAACTATTCTGAACCGTGTCAAAGATAGCCATGACCGCCCGCTGATTGAAAATAACAAAACAGTTCCGTTTATTGCCGATCTTATGGAGAAACGAAGAGAAAAATATGAAGCAGCAGCGGATATTATTATTGAAACAGACGGAAAAGATGAATTGCAGATCTGCGAAGAACTAATTCTTAGACTACGTCAGATGGATAATAAATAAAAACAGCTTATAAAGTCGCATCTAAGGATTCAGACCCAGAACAGGAGGAAAAAAATGGAACAGCGAATTAAAGGAACAACAGGTTTATTAGCATTGATTGGAAGTCCAGTAGGACATTCAGGATCTCCTGATATGTATAACTTCTGCTTCCGTTATCACAATTTGGACTACAGCTACATGGCTTTTGACATCAAGGAAGATCAGGTACCGGCAGCATTGGATGCGATGCGTCTGTTCAAAATGAGAGGGTGCAATGTAACTATGCCATGTAAAACGGCAGCAGCTCAGAACATGGATGAGTTATCACCTGCTGCAAGAATTATCGGTGCAGTGAATACAATTGTTAATGAAAACGGAAAACTGATCGGACACATGACAGATGGTATCGGTTTTGTGGAAAATCTAAGAGACCATGGCGTAGATGTAAAAGGAAAGAAACTGGTAATTTTAGGTGCAGGAGGAGCTGCAACAGCCATCCAGGTACAGTGTGCACTTGATGGAGCAACATCCATTTCCATCTTCAATCCAGACGATCCGTTTCTTGATCGCGCAAAAGGCACAGCTGCTAAACTGAAAAACGAAGTACCAGATTGTAATGTTCAGGTATTCTGTCTGGATGATCCGGGAAAACTGAAAGAAGAAATTGAAAAAGCAGATATTCTGGTAAATGGAACACTGGTAGGAATGAAACCTCATGAAGACCGTTCTCCAATCACGGACAAATCTGTATTTCGTTCCGATCTGATCGTATGTGATGTTGTATATAATCCGGAAGAGACAAAAC
>ENA-OQNJ01000395-OQNJ01000395.1-human-gut-metagenome-genome-assembly--contig:-NODE-395-length-11405-cov-3.088934_pt1 | contig 11405 bp, 13 predicted proteins | sample MGYA00242630_ERZ504882 | MGnify/ENA primary metagenome ERZ504882 (study PRJEB26092, sample SAMD00036408) | human gut metagenome | host: Homo sapiens | study: EMG produced TPA metagenomics assembly of... | reverse complement strand
CGGTAAAGTACTCATCTTCAGGTCAGCCGGCACATTTTCTACTAGACTTTGCGCTGTAAAGCCCGGACTTTAGCACTCGCAATCACCTGGTCGTCAATATCTGTAGCCAGTATCGTTTATACGAGACAGTGGAACATGCTTCGAAAAAGCCATGGCAAGCGAATACGGCTCGTCCCCTGTTGAGCATGCCGCGCTCCATATCTTAATCATCCCTGTATTGTTCTTTAATATCTCAGGAATGACCTCTCTGTCCTAAAAAAACTCCACTGATCAGGATTCCTGTAGAACTCAGATACATTGATAGTGATAAAATTGATAAACTGTTTAAACTTAACCTTATCTGTAGAAATCATATCAATGTATGTCTCATAAGAATCAGACCCCGGTTTTTTTTCGTCAAGAGTATCAATACGCCTGCGCATCTGCTTTTCTTTATAATAATTGAGATCTATCTGCGTCAGCCTGTACACTTCAGTTTTTAAACCATTCATAATGATCAAACATCACAATCCTCCAATATGTGCCACCCGATACAAATAAAAGCTGCCATATAATTATATATGACAGCTTTAAAATCAAAAACTACTCGTTATCAGAAGCAACCTCATCGATATTTACATCTGCAACATCTGCTCCATCATCCTCTGAATCAAGGAGAGCCTTCATGCTTAAGCTGATTTTCTTATCGTCCTCATTGAACTCAACAACCTTAGCCTCAACCTCCTGACCAATCTTGAGAACATCTGATGGCTTCTCAACATGATCCTTTGAAATCTGTGAAACATGAAGAAGTGCGTCAACACCAGGAGCAAGCTCGATGAATGCACCAAAATCAGTCATTCTGGCTACTTTGCCCTTTACGATATTGCCAGGAGCAAATTTCTCTGTTGCACCATTCCATGGATTCTCGTCATCAAACTTCATTGAAAGAGCAATCTTAGAACCATTGATGTTCTTAACAAATACTCTTACAGTCTGTCCAACAGTGAATACCTTCTTAGGGTTCTCTACTCTGCCCCAAGACATCTCTGAGATATGAAGTAATCCGTCTACTCCGCCAAGATCGATGAATGCACCGAAATCTGTAACATTCTTAACTGTTCCTTCGATTACATCGCCAACGTGAAGATTTGCAAGAAGCTCTTCCTGCTGTTTAGCCTTCTGCTCAACGAGTAATACCTTTCTATTTCCGATAATACGTCTCTTTCTTGGATCGAACTCTGTGATGATAAACTCAATCTCCTGATCCTTGAACTTGTTGAGATCCTTCTCATAAGTATCTGATACAAGGCTTGCAGGGATGAATACTCTTGTCTCATCAACACTGACACATACACCACCGGCTAATACCTGTGTAACTTTTGCCTTTAATACTTCCTGGTTCTCAAAAGCCTCCTCAAGACGCTTGCTGCCCTTCTCTGCCTGAAGGCGCTTGTAAGAAAGGATAACCTGGCCCTCGCCATCGTTAAGCTTAACTACCTTGGCTTCCATCTTGTCGCCAACCTTTACAACAGTAGTAAGATCTACGTTCGGCTCATTTGTGTACTCGTTTCTAGTAATAATTCCGTCTGATTTGTATCCAATATTTAAGAAAATCTCGTCAGGTTTAACATCAATAACGGTACCTTCTACCACTTCTCCATTTCTTATAGTTTTAAAAGATTCTTCCAGCATTTGTTCAAAGCTCATTTCTGACATTCTTTGAAACCTCCTCAATGATATTATTTGGGGTTGAAGCCCCTGCTGTAATACCTACGTTATTGTTGGACCTGATTTGTGTATAATCCATTTCGTCACTTGTCTGTATATAGTAAGTATTTTTGCATTCGTTTTTACATATTTCAAATAGCTTCTGTGTATTGGAGCTGTGCCTGTCGCCTATGACAATCATGACATCTGAGCACTGTGCTACCTTTCTTGCTTCGGTCTGTCTGACCTCTGTAGCATTACAGATTGTATTTAAAACAGTTATATCATAACCTTTTTTTGCAATAATTTCAACTATATCTTGAAATTTATTGTAGTTAAATGTCGTTTGTGACACTATGCATAGTTTTTTTGTACTATTTTTCATGTAATTTTCGGCATCCTCAGGCGAATTTATGATGGTTACATGGCATTTTTCGTCTGCCCAGCCCTTTATTCCACACACCTCAGGGTGCTTTGGACTGCCGACAATTATAATATCATAGCCCTTTGAGCTGTAATCCTCCACATATCTGTGAATTTTTGATACAAAAGGACATGTTGCATTAAGCACCTCAAAGCCACAGTTTTTTATCCTGTCATACTCAGCCTTGCTTATACCGTGTGAACGGATAATCATCACACCCTTTTCATGAGAAGAAAGCTCATCGAGATCGTTTATGACGGTTACGCCATTTTTTTCCATATCCTTTACGACCTCATCATTGTGAATAATCGGGCCATAGGTGTATATAGGCACATTTTCCTTTTCAATTGCCTCATAGACCATATTTACTGCTCTCGTCACTCCAAAACAAAAGCCGGCGCTCTTTGCGATAGTAAGCTCTCCCATACGCTATGCCTCTTTCACAAGCTGTTTCATTCTATCTACCACCTCATCGATTGTCATATCAGACGAATCAAGCAGCACGGCATCATCCGCCTGCTTCAAAGGTGATGTCTCTCTTGTCATATCCCTGTGGTCTCTCTCTATAATATCCTTCTCGATTGCATCAATATCGCATTTCTCACCCTTTGCAGTAAGCTCATCGAAGCGTCTCTTTGCACGTACTTTAGAGCTTGCTGTTAAAAATATCTTGACATTGGCATCAGGAAGTACAACAGTTCCTATATCTCTTCCATCCATCACCACATTCTCTCTGGCAGCGAGCTGTCTTTGAAGCTCAACAAGCTTTTCTCTAACTACAGGATAAACACTTGTTGCTGATGCCATATTGCCGACAGCCTCCTGTCTTATAAAGCCTGTGATATTCTCACCATTTAAGATAACCTGCTGTTCACCGTTTTCATAGCTGATTGAAACCTCAACATCCTTACACAGCTTCGTGATGGTGTCAATATCCTCCTTGTCCACACCCTTTTGGATAAAATAGTATGCCATGGCACGGTACATGGCACCTGTATCGACATAAATTGCGCCAAGTTCCTTTGCAAGTCTCTTTGCTATAGTGCTTTTTCCGGCTCCTGCCGGTCCGTCAATTGCTATATTGTATCTCATAATTTCTCCTTAAAATATAATTGTTCATCATTTTTATTAAAATCCCAGCTGTTCAATTCACTATGCGCATATATAACTGTTATTATAAATGTCTCAAAATAGTTTTCAAAATCATCAAACCGCTGCACTTGTTCCTGCCAGATATCCGGTGGACCATGCTATCTGCAGATTGAAACCTCCCGTATATGCATCCAAATCCAGCACCTCGCCGGCAAAGTAGAGGCCATTCACAAGCTTCGACTCCATAGTGGATGGATTGATTTCCTTCACCTTTATGCCGCCCTTTGTGATAATAGCTTCATTATATCCTCTTGGTCCATTAAGAGTGACAGGCAGCTTCTTAAAAAGCATAAGAAGTCTGTTTCTTTCCTCTTTCGATATCTCATTGACCTTCTTATCCGGGTCAATGCCTGAAAGCTCAATTATCACCGGAATCATTTTTGCCGGCAAAAGCTTGTTTATCGAATTCTTAAACTGCTTGTTTTTTAGCCTCCTCAAACTCCCTGAGAATCCTCTTGTCCAAGGCCTCCTGTGTGAGAGCCGGCTTCAAATCAATATACATGTCAAGAGGCTGCTTAATAAGGCTTTGCTTAATTGATGCACTCGCAGACAAAATCATAGGGCCGCTGACCCCAAAATGCGTAAAGAGCATCTCTCCAAAATCCTCATAAAGCCTCTTTTTGCCGCTATATATGGAAATAGCCGTATTTTTAAGGGAAAGTCCCTGAAGACTCTTTACCCACTCTTCCTTTACATTAAATGGCACAAGCGACGGTGTGCACTCTGTCACAGTATGACCTGCATCCTCTGCCATTTTTGTAGCCGTCACCTGTAGAGCCTGTAGAAGGATATGAAAGTCCTCCTGTGGCCACAATAACTGCATCAGCATCCATTTTGGTGCCATCCTTTAATATGACACCTGTTATTTTTAATTCAGGCTTTTTATCACTAGGCTTTTTATCACTAGGCTTTTTATCACTAGCTTCTTCATCTGCCTTTGTATCAGTGATTTTCTCATAGCACAGCTTTGATACCTCCGTGTGAAGTAATACCTCCACATTCTTTTCCTTCAAAGCTTTCTGTAAAGCAAAAATCACATCCGACGACTTATCAGATACCGGAAATACACGATTGCCACGTTCCACCTTTACAGGCATGCCATGACTCTCAAAAAAATCAATCACCCTGCTGTTGTCAAAGCCATAAAAAGCGCTGTACAAAAACTTACTGTTGCTCTTTACATTTAAAAAAAGCTCCTCGACATCGCACGCATTGGTCAGGTTGCATCTGCCCTTGCCGGTTATATATATTTTCTTCCCAAGTTTTTCAGTTTTTTTCAAGAAGCGTAACCTTATTTCCTGCGGCTGCAGCAAAATATGCTGCAAGCATTCCGGCGGCTCCGCCACCTACCACAATAATTTTCTTACTCATCCTGCGAATCCCCCAGCTTAGCGTAATGTACCTTTATAGAGTCATCAATGTAATCAATCTCATCATTCTCGTACACCTGATACTCATTCCATATATCCTCAAGCTCTGTCAGTGTCTTTGCGACAATACTCTGCTTTTTCATGCAAAGAGCCACAATCAGGGCATTGATGACAGAAAGCGGAGCAACAAGTGAATCAACTATAGAGGCCATATCACTGTCGGCAATCAGATTGCATGAAGAATACAGATTCATCGGTGAATGAATGCTGTCTGTGATAGTGATAACCTTTGCACTCCTGTTGTTGGCAAATTCTAACGCCTTAAGAGTACGCATAGAATAACGCGGAAAGCTGATACCGATAATCACATCATCCTTGCCAATGCGCACCATCTGCTCAAAAAGCTCGCTCGAGCTGTTTGTCGTAAGCAGACACACATCCTCAAACATCAGATTCATATAAAATGCAAGAAAGCTTGCAAGAGGTGCACAGCTTCTGATTCCAACAATATAAATTTTCCTTGACTGTAAAATAGTATCTACCGCCAGGTCAAATGCATCCGCATCAAGTTTTTTCCAGAGTGGTCTTAATCTTGTCACGATCAGACTGCAGTACAGTCTCAAGAATCTGTGACTGGCTGATACGCCCATATGTGACCTCCATTCGCTGAACCGAATTGAGCTTGTTCCTTACAAGCTCCTCGAGTGCCTTCTGAAAATCGGGATATCCCTTATATCCCAGCGATGTAGCGAACCTGACAACCGTAGACTCAGAAATTCCTACCGTTTCGCCCATCTTAGCCGCTGTCAGAAAGACAGCCTTATCATAATTATCAGTTATGTATGTAGCAAGCAGCTTGTGCCCCTTGCTCATCGTACTGTATTTAGCATTTATCCTGTTAAGTAAGTCGTTAGTATTTGACATCTTATACTCCTGAGCTTTCCCGTTTATGGCTGTGCTTCACACATTTGTGTGACCTGCAGCAATTTTTTCATACCTTAAAATATTATCACTTTTTTCCTCTATATGAAAGAGCGAATTTATATTTTTTATTTTTGCCATAGAATAGACTCGTAAGTCCCGGGCACCGGGCAGGCACGCACACTTTCCCGTGCGCTACGCTACGCCACTAAGATACTATACGAAATTATGCTTGAAGTTGGTCTATGCTTGACGAAACCGGCTTTTATGCTCCATCCATGGCGCATAACACCTTGTCCTGCCGTCCATGGCAGGACATTTCTGTGTTTCATGGGCATAATTTCTATAGTATCTAAGAGGCTGCGCTATTCGCACACATGAAAGTGTGCGTGCCTGCCTGGTGCCCGGGACTTACTTTTCTCCATATCTCATCACCAAAAAACAGGACCCGGCAAAGCCGGACCTGCTTGAAATTCAAAAGCATGAATTATATTTTAAATACTATACAGGATAAGCCTTATTCTCAGTATCAGCGGCCTTTGCATCAACACCTGTCTGCTGTGCCTGTCTGTACTTGAAGAAATCAGTAGCAACCTGTGGGAAAAGAGCATAAGAAAGAACATCCTCATCCTGCTGTTTCCACTGCTTCATCTCAGCCTCAATCTTGTCAAGCTCAGGCTCAAGAAGATCTGCCGGACGACATGTGATGGCATTCTTCTTATCATCACCAAGAACCTTGTCAACAACCTCTGGGTTGAAAGGCTTAACTGTCTGACCATACTTACCAAGAAGGATATCCTTAGTCTCCTTAGTAGCAACCTTGTATCTCTCGCCCATGAGTACGTTAAATACAGCCTGTGTACCAACGATCTGTGAAGAAGGAGTTACAAGTGGTGGCTCACCGAGGTCTTTACGCACACGAGGTACCTCTGCGAGAACCTCCTCGTACTTGTCCTCTTTGCCCTGCTCCTTGAGCTGTGAGATAAGGTTTGAAAGCATTCCTCCAGGAACCTGATAACGGAGAGTATTGATATTTACTCCGAGTACCTTTGGGTTCATGAGACCTGAAGCTAAGGCTTCCTCTCTCATTGGTCTGAAGTAATCAGCAATCTCACTTAAGAGATTAAGATCAAGACCTGTATCAAACTCTGTGCCCTTGAATGCCTCAACCATAACCTCTGTTGCAGGCTGGCTTGTTCCAAGAGCGAATGGTGACATAGCTGTATCAATGATATCAACTCCGGCCTCAACAGCCTTCATGTATGTCATTGAAGCAACACCTGATGTGTAGTGTGTATGAAGCTCGACAGGAAGGCTTGTAGAATCCTTTAAAGCCTGAACAAGCTCCGTAGCCTTTGCAGGAACTAAAAGACCGGCCATATCCTTGATACAAAGTGAGTCAGCACCCATGTCCTCAACTCTCTTTGCCATATCCATCCAGTAGTCAAGTGTGTAAGCATCTCCAAGTGTATATGAAAGAGCTACCTGAGCATGTCCCTTTTCCTTGTTACATGCTGTAACTGCTGTCTGTAAGTTTCTGATATCATTTAAGCAGTCGAAAATACGGATGATATCGATTCCGTTTGCGATTGACTTCTGTACGAAATACTCAACAACATCATCTGCATATGGACGATATCCTAAGATATTCTGTCCACGGAAAAGCATCTGGAGCTTTGTATTTTTGAAGCCGTCTCTTAAGTTTTCTGAGACGATCCCATGGATCTTCCTTTAAGAATCTAAGGCAGGCATCAAATGTTGCACCACCCCAGCACTCTACTGCGTTGTATCCAACCTTGTCCATTTTGTCAACGATTGGAAGCATCTGCTCTGTTGTCATTCTGGTTGCAATCAGTGACTGATGTGCATCACGAAGAACAGTTTCTGTTATTTTTAATGGTTTCTTTACCACTTCTGACATGATTAATCCTCCTTAATTAAATCTAAATACCGAATATAGCCATGAAGCATCCGGCCGCTACGGCAGTTCCAATAACACCGGCTACGTTAGGTCCCATAGCATGCATAAGAAGGAAGTTTGTTGGATCCTCTTCTGCACCGACCTTCTGAGATACACGGGCAGCCATAGGAACAGCGGATACACCGGCTGAACCGATAAGTGGATTGATCTTGCCTTTTGTAAAGAAGCATAAAAGCTTTCCAAAAAGTACTCCGGCAGCAGTTCCCACCATGAATGCAATAAGACCAAGGATAACGATCTTGATTGTGCTCATATTAAGGAATGACTCTGCGCTTGTAGAAGCACCTACTGATGTACCGAGTAAGATAACTACAATGTACATAAGGGCGTTGCTTGCTGTCTCCTGAAGCTGACGTACTACACCAGACTCACGGAAAAGGTTTCCAAGCATGAGCATACCAACGAGTGGTGCTGTAGTTGGAAGCAGTGTACAAACAACGATAGTAACTACTACAGGGAAGAGAATTCTCTCAAGCTTGCTTACAGGACGAAGGTTCTGCATCTTGATTGCACGCTCTTTCTTTGTAGTAAATAATTTCATAATTGGCGGCTGGATGATAGGTACTAATGCCATGTACGAGTACGCTGCCACGGCGATAGGTCCCATCAGACCTGTCTGACCTAATTTTCCGGCAAGGAAAATAGATGTAGGTCCGTCAGCTCCACCGATGATAGATACGGCTGCTGCTGCCTTGTCATTAAATCCGAGAAGGATTGCAAGGAAATAAGCTCCGAAAATACCAAACTGTGCTGCAGCTCCGAGTAAGAAGCTGATAGGGTTTGCGATAAGCGGACCAAAGTCTGTCATAGCTCCGACACCGAGGAAAATCAGTGAAGGAAGAATTGACCACTCATCAAGTGTATAGAAATAATAAAGTAAACCACCTACTCCATTGCTTGAGTGCTCCGGGCTTACAATAATATCAGGATAGATATTAACAAGGAGCATACCAAAAGCAATAGGTACTAAAAGTAAAGGCTCAAATCCTTTTTTAATAGCCAAAAACAGGAATACACATGCTACGGCAATCATAACATAGTTTCCGACTGACAGATTAAAAAAGGCAGTCTGATGTAGGAGGTTTGAAAGTGTTTCACCTACGTAACTCAAATTAGTTTACCTCCTGGAATTAGTTTAATGTTGCAAGTAATGCACCTGACTCTACTGAATCACCAACAGCAACATCAATGCTTGCTACTGTTCCATCCTGTGGTGCAACAACAGGTGTCTCCATCTTCATGATCTCAAGAATAAGAAGTGTATCACCCTTCTTTACTGCATCGCCAACCTTAGCCTCGAGCTTAAATACCTTTCCGGCAGCTCCGGCCTCAACCTTGATGCTTCCTGCTCCTGCAGGTGCAGCAGCCTTTGGTGCAGCGGCAGCAGGTGCTGCAGCTCTTCTAGGTGTGCTTGCTGTGCTAGGTGTGCTTCCTGTCTCTTCTACTGTAACATCGTAAACATTTCCGTTAACGGTAATTGTATAGTTTTTCATCTCAAATGTCCTCCTAAATTATCTTCTATTGATTGAACGGACTACAAAGCCCTCTGTTGTAGTACCCTCGCTTGCTGCTATAGCTGCTGAGATAACAGCTACAAGCTCTGTATCATCTGTAAGGTCTGCAGCAGGTGCAGCTGCAGCAGTCTCTTTCTTTTCAGGCTCGCTCTTTGCTTCTGCCTTCTTTGGCTTATTGCCGATAAGAGCAATAAACTTGAAGCAGTAAATGATAAGAGAGATAAGAATAAGTACACAGAATACAATACTCATTGAAATTACTGTGTTCTGTCCTGCCTTAGCAAGCTTCTGCCCCATTGTCTGAACAGGAGTAAGTGAGATACCTGTTACCTCCATGGTAACCGAATCATATACTAATTCGTATGTTACATCCTGCTTGCCAAATGTAAGTGTCATATCGGTAGTGAGTGTACCACCTGACTTGGTTACTGTAAAATTCTTGCCATTAGTTGCATCCTTTACGTCTCCGTATTTGTCAACCAGATCAAGCCATGATGAAACAGCATCAAGCTCAGCGTCGATATTTTTCATTGAAACGCTTGCTCCCGACTGTCCGAGTGTGTTGTAAACAACCTCACCCTCTGTCATGCCTGTCTTCTCCTCAACTTCCTTGACACTCTTCTCATAGTTGTCATAACCGCCACAATTATCTACGAGCGCAATGTAGTTCTGGATATTGCCAAGGCTGTCTGTTGCCTCAGTATGAAGCTCGTCTGTTGTGTATCCGCCGTATGTCTTTTCGGCATTGTCAGAGCCACATGCTCCAAGCATACATACAATCATAAGAAGGCTAAGGATATATGTTATTTTTTTCTTCATAACAAAATGCGCCTTTCTATTATTTAGTTCCGTGTTTCTTCTCTGGTGCATCTACATATTTGGTGTAAAGCATCTCAAAAGCACCTACAAGATATTTTCTTGTGTCAGCCGGATCAATGATGAGATCTACATATCCTCTGGCTGCTGCTGATGAAACAGAAGACTGAAGCTTCTCATAATCAGCTGCCTTCTCATCGATTTCCTTTGCATCAGCGCCCGGATACATAATCTCAGCTGCAATCTTTGAATCCATCATACCAATCTTTGCATCAGGGTATGCATAAACCATATCAGCTCCGATTGACTTAGAGTTCATTGCAACATATGCGCTTCCGTAAGCCTCGCCTGTAATCAGGTTAACCTTTGGACATGTTGCACTTGAGAATGCGTATGTCATTCTGGCAAGAGCCTTTGCAAGCTTCTTCTCAGAGCACATGCAGTTCTTGAATCCGTTTACATTTGTAAGTGTAAGTACAGGAATTGAGAAAGCATCACAGAATGATACAAACTCAGCTGCCTTGTTACAGCCCTTTGCAGTAAGAGAAAGTGCAAACTCCTCTGCCTTCTTGCCCTCAGCATCATATACTGTGCTGCAGTTTGCAACTGCACCGACTGTCATGCCGTTTAATTTAACAAAACCTGTAACCATATTCTTGGCAAAGTCTTTCTTTGTCTCAAAGAATACATGATCATCAGAAAGCTCTGATAAGAGGAATCTTGGATCAGCCTTCATATCAGCCATGCTGTTACATGCTCTGTTGAGATCATCCTCACATGAGTCTGTATATACATCTCCCTCGTTGTTGAGTGGAAGCATGCTGACAAGAGCTCTGATATCAGCGATAATATCATCCTCTGAACCGATTCCGTCTACACATCCGTTGTTCTCACTCTGGAATGAAGCTGCTGCTGTATCGCATTTCTCAACGCGGTTACCCTCTATTGCATCAGGAGTATTAACAAACATTCTGCCCTTAGACTCTTCGATATAAGCGAAATCACAAAGAGCCGGTACTACAGAAAGTCCGCCACCACAATTACCGAATACACCACAAATCTGTGGAATAACGCCACTTGCTGCAACTTCCTTGGCGTAGATAAGACCAAATCCGTCTAATGCATCAACTGACTCCTGAAGTCTGATACCACCGCAATCGATAAATCCGATAACAGGTGCGCCCATTTTCATGGCCATATCATATACAGAAGCAATTTTCTTTGCATGCATCTCGCCGATTGTTCCGTTAAGAACTGTTGCATCCTGGCTGTAGATAAATACAAGATTTCCATCAATCAGACCGTGTCCGATAATAACACCATCTGAAGGAGCTTTTGCTGCAGTAAGGTTAAAATCTGTACTGCGAGCTGTCACAAGAGAACCAATTTCCATGAAACTGTTCTCGTCGACTAACTTAGCAATACGCTGCATTGCCAAGCTTTGATTGTTACTACTCATTTTATATCCTCCATCTATAAAAAAACTAAAACTTTTTCGCTAGTATGATAATAGACTATTTCTAAATTTTTTCAACTAA
>ENA-OQNJ01000392-OQNJ01000392.1-human-gut-metagenome-genome-assembly--contig:-NODE-392-length-11453-cov-2.405086_pt1 | contig 11453 bp, 9 predicted proteins | sample MGYA00242630_ERZ504882 | MGnify/ENA primary metagenome ERZ504882 (study PRJEB26092, sample SAMD00036408) | human gut metagenome | host: Homo sapiens | study: EMG produced TPA metagenomics assembly of... | reverse complement strand
TTGTCACTCAAAGGCTGTTCTTCAAAACTTGTTGTGTGCAGTGCGTACTGAATTCGAAAATCCAGCATAAGATTTTCGACCATCTCGTCATCGGAATAATCAAAAAGCTCTTTGATAATGAGCGCACCAACAATCACGTTGACCGGAGTATTCGGTCTGGATGCCTTATCGCTGTATAAGACAGAAAAACGCTTTTCATCAATGGCAGGAAATATTTCATCGGCAAAGACTTTTGCCCAGGATTTTTCCAATGCTTTTTGTTCTCTGGCAGTTAATCCAGAAAAACTATCTGTAAATGACATTTGCTGGTAAGTATTTTCTTTGAATGACATAGAGATTGCCTTCTTTCCTACTAAGATATCTCTATTATACAGCAAGTAAACCATTTAGGCTTGTATTTACTACAAAATATATGAACTTTTCAAGGTACTATAGAGGGGCTTTTGACCCCAACATCATAGTTTTAAAATAATATAAAGCAAACGGATAAAAATATTTTCTCCGTCATAAACTTCAAAAAGAGAGGGAAAAACTTATGATTTTTTATTTTACCGGAACTGGTAATTCGCTTTGGGCTGCAAAAGAAATTGGAAAAAGAGCTGAATCAGCCTGTTGAGAATATTATAAAAACAGAAAAGCAATTTTTTCTGCAAAAAACGATATAATCGGTTTTGTCTTTCCTACCTACATGAGCGATCTGCCAATGGATTGTAAAAAGAATTTTTATTGAAGTTAACGGTCAATCCTGACTGCTATACTTTTGTCGTCATGACTTCTAACAATGGAAAAAGCGGAAATTCTTTTGTCAGCCTAAGTCAGGCACTTTCCCGCAGCGGTGCAAACCTGTCGGCTGTCTTTGATCTGCAGATGCCAGGCAACTGTTTAATCAGCTCAGAGCAGGAAAATACTGGAACGACTGAAAAAAGCAACCGGAACGGTTAAAATCTAATCATATCTTTTATAAAAGAACAAAAAACAAACTTTAACATCTGACGGAAGTCTGCCAAAAGAAGATTTTGTTACTGCATCGTATTTTTTATGGAGGACATTCCTGTGCAGCCTGTTATGCCTGTCTTCACTGGTGTCCCAAGAATGCTACCCTGCTTAAAGTTCCATTTTTGAAACATCGTCCGCAGTATCATCATCCAGATGTAACGCTGGCGGAAATCAAAGAATAAGTCTGTAAACGGCGCCCCGGTCCTGCATCCAAATGATCTGCAGGGCCGGGGCGCTTTGCAATTTATGTGCGTGTAAGATGTTGGCTTTTTATTTTCGCTCCGTCTCGCATACGATGATATGTTTGCTCTTCTCATACCCGGGAACTTTCCGGTCCGTGATAAAAATCGGTTTTTCAAAGTCTGCGAAGGTAACGGAACTGATGCTGTTAAATTTGCTTGCGTCACAGAGGACGTAGCACTGGCGGCACTGCTCCATGGCGGTCTTTTTGATTACTGCTTCATTGACATCCGGCGTTGTGCAGCCGCTTCTTCTTGTGACACCGTTGGTGCCGAAAAAGCCTTTGGTGAAATGATACTCCTGGATCGTGCGGATTGCCTGGTTTCCGACGACGGCTTCTGTGGAGCTTTTGAGCTCGCCGCCTACCAGAATGACCTTAAACCCGCGTGATGCCAGCCGCCGTGCGTGGTCAACGGCGTTTGTCACGAAAACGGCGGAGGTTGCCCGGATGAAATCGATCATATGCGCCGTTGTCGTTCCCGCGTCGAGAAAGACGAAATCGTCCGGCTCGATGAGGGATGCCGCATATTCTGCGATTTTCCGTTTGGCATCGCAGTTCAGCTCATTTTTCTGCGCAACGGTGTACTCGTGTGCCGTCACCTTCTGGCCGGCTTCCACGGCGCCGCCGAATACCTTTTCCAGCTTGCCCTCCTTGTCGAGCGCTGTGATATCGCGGCGTACCGTGGACTCCGATGTATCGAGAAGATCCCGGACTTCCGTCACGGTGATGCTTCCCTTTTCTTTTAACAGTTTCAAAATTATCTCATGTCTCTGCTGTGTTAACATTTCTTTCCTGCCTTATATTCTGCCACGTTTGTTTCCAGAATGATCTTGCGGAGCGGAAGGATGCTTCCCGGAGAAACGGAAAGTTCATCTACGCCCATCGCAAGGAACTCTTTTGTCAGCTCCTGGTCAGCGCCGAGCTCGCCGCAGATACCGGCCCAGATGCCGGCTTTGTGTGCATTCTCCACAACCATCTGAATCATGCGCAGGATCGCCGGGTGATGCGGATCAAAGAACGGATCCAGCTTTGTGTTCTGGCGGTCGATCGCGAGGGTGTACTGACTGAGGTCGTTCGTTCCGATACTGAAGAAATCAACCTCTTTTGCCAGCTCATCGCTGATGATGGCAGCCGCCGGGGTCTCGATCATGATACCCTGCTCTGGATTTCCGTACTCAATGCCCTGCTCAGCGAGAGAAGCTTTTACTTCCTCCACAATCGCTTTGATCTGGCGAACCTCGCCGACACTTGTGATCATTGGATACATAATGGCAATTTTTCCATATGCGCTTGCGCGGAACAGCGCGCGAAGCTGTGTCTTGAAGATCTCCGGCCGCGTCAGGCAGATGCGGATCGCACGGCAGCCAAGTGCCGGGTTCTCCTCTTTTTCCATCTCGAAATAATCGCACTGTTTATCGGCACCGATATCGAGGGTACGGATGATGACGCGTTTTCCCGCCATCGTCTCTGCTGCCTGTTTGTAGATACGGAACTGCTCCTCCTCTGTTGGATAGTGATCCTGCTCCAGATAGATAAACTCGCTTCGGAACAGGCCGATGCCGCCCGCGTCGTTCTGCATGACAGCCGCAAGGTCTTTGATGTTTCCGATATTAGCATACAGCAGAATTTTCTGTCCGTCCAGTGTAATATTTTCTTTTCCCTTTAAGGTGAGAAGCAGTTTTTTCTTTTCCTCATCCTCGGTGCGGCGCTTCTGCATGGCAGCAAGAGTCTCCTCGTCCGGATCCACATAGATGGTTCCGTCGGATCCGTCTACGATGCCGATCTTTCCGTCTACGCTCTCATCCAGCGGAAGCGGTGTTCCGACCAGTGCCGGAATTGCCATGGTTCTCGCAAGGATGGCAGTGTGGGAATTTAAAGAACCGTGTACGGTAACAAAGAAAGAACTTTATCTTTATCCATCTGTACCGTCTCAGACGGCGCAAGGTCATCTGCCACGATGATTGCCGGTTCGTCGTTTAAGGATGCGTCAGTGTCGTCTCCGTTTAAGATGGAGATCAGACGCTCGGAAATATCCTTTACATCTGCCGCGCGCTCTCTCATGTAATCATCGTCCATGGCAGAAAACATCTGCGCAAAGTTGTCGCCTGTCGTTGCAACGGCATACTCAGCGTTGACGCCCTGGCTCTTGATGATGTTCTCGACGGACTCATTGTAGCCGTCATCCTCCATCATCATCTGATGCACTTCGAAGATCGCTGCATTTGCTTCGCCGACCTCTTTGCATGCTTTTTCATACAGAACGCCAAGCTGTGCGATTCCTTTTGACTTTGCTTCCTCAAACCGTGCCATCTCCGCATCCGGATTTTCCACTTTCACACGTTTTACCTGACGCTCATTCTTTTTGTATACGCGGATCTTTCCGATCGCAATGCCGGAAAATACGCTTTTTCCCTGATAAATCTGCATAAGTTTTCTCCACCTTTGTTCTCGATATCCGAATTTTCTGTCCAGACAGCCGGAGCGTGTTCAAAAAGGATTTCTAGTTTCAGAAAGTTTTTCAAACACGCTCCTGCCGATTACTATATTGTAATTCTCCAGAGCCCCATCTCAATTCCGCTTACGCTCCATTTCGATGTGGCTTCTCGCCATATGAAATTCCAGAAAAAACGCACTCATTCATGCAAGCATGATTCGCACTTTTTTCTTCCATTCCGCATGGCTCTGTAGAATTACAAGTTCTCTTTCATGAAATTGCTGATTGCTTCGTATGCAGCATCTTCATCTGCTCCATCGAAGGTCAGGGTAACTTCTTCGCCCTGTTTTACAGCCAGTCCCATGATGCCGAAGATGGCTTTGCAGTTCATGGCTTTTCCGTCTTTTGCGATCTTGATATCACAGGAAAATTCTTTGACTGCTTTTACCAGCATTCCTGCCGGACGAGCGTGGATTCCTTCTGGATCTGTTACAACATACTTAAATTCTTTCATGATTTTTTCCTCCCATAGGATCTTTGATATTTTTATTTTACTCTGTTTTCTGTCTTTTTTCTATTCTTTTATGCAGTTTTTTTCTTTAAAACTCCAAGCAGAACTGCGGATACCACTGTTCCGATGACAAGTGCCACCAGATAAAGCAGCGCATTTCCCATAACCGGTACAACGAAGATGCCGCCGTGCGGTGCCATTAAGGTACAGCCAAATGCCATGGAGAGCGCACCTGCAAGGCCGGAGCCGACGATGCAGGCCGGAAGAACGTGGATCGGGTCTGCTGCTGCAAATGGAATCGCACCCTCGGTGATGAAGGCGAGTCCCATGATGAAGTTGGTCGGACCGGATTCTCTTTCTTCTTTGTAAATTTATCTTTGAACAGCAGGGTTGCAAGTGCAATCGCACACGGAGGAACCATACCGCCGATCATAACGGATGCCATAATGTCGTAGTTTCCTGCTGCGATGGCTGCTGTTCCGAATACGTAAGCTGCTTTGTTGAATGGGCCGCCCATGTCGATGGCCATCATTCCGCCGAGGATCATGCCAAGGATCAGCTTGCTGGATCCGCCCATGGAAGCAAGACCATTGTTCAGTGCCATGTTGACGGTTCCCATGATCGGCTCTACAATGAAGAGCATCAGAAGTCCCATCGCAAGGATGCCGACTACCGGGTAAATCAGAACCGGCGCAATCTTTTCGAGTGCTTCCGGAAGTTTCTCACATGCTTTGCGGAGGCCAAGGATAATGTAGCCTGCTGCAAAACCGGCAACGAGTGCTCCAAGGAAACCGGAGGTTCCGCTCGATGCCATCATACCGCCGACAAAACCAAGGGCAAGTGCCGGCCGGTCGCCGATTGCCATGGCGATGTAGCCTGCAAGAACCGGGAGCATGAAGCCGAATGCCACGCCGCCGATCTGTTTGAACATCGCTGCAGCCGGGGTAATCGTACCGAAGTTTGATCTGGCTGCGGCATCAAGGGAGTTCATATCAACAAGAAGTCCGTCGATCAGGAATGCGATTGCGATCAGAATACCGCCGCCGACAACGAACGGAAGCATATGGGAAACACCATTCATCAGCTGGGTGTACAGCTGGTGGCCGATACCGCCGCTGTTCTTCTTCGTGCTTGCTGCGGCTGCCTGCGCATTGCCGCTCTTGTAAACCGGTGCGTTTCCGGACATTGCAAGCTCGATCAGCTCATCTGCTTTGCTGATACCGTCGGATACCTGGCGCTGGATGACTTTCTTTCCGTCGAAACGATCCATCGGAACCTGTGCGTCGGCTGCAACGATGATGCAGTCCGCATCGGCGATTTCCTGTGCAGTCAGCACGTTTTTCGCTCCGCCGGAGCCTCGTGTCTCGATTTTTACGTAAGCATCCTTTTGCTTTCGTCTGCTTTCTCGATTCCCTCGGCTGCCATGTAAGTGTGGGCAATACCGGTCGGACAGGAAGTAACGGCGAGAATCTTCACCTGATTTTCTTTTGCTTCCACCGGCTCTGCAAGACGCTCATCTACGCTCTTTTTCTCTTCATCGGCGCGGTCGATAATGGCAAGGAACTCTTCCGGTGTCCTTGCGTTTCGAAGGCTCTTGGTGAACTCTTCATCCATCAGCATCATGGAAAGTTTACTTAAGACATCGAGATGAACGTTGTCTTTCGTGTTCGGCGCTGCGATGAGGAACAGCAGGGTGACCGGCTCTCCATCGAGAGAATCAAAATCAACGCCTTTCGGGATAACCATGGCTGCAAGGCCCGGTTTGTTTACTGCATCACATTTTCCGTGCGGAATCGCAATTCCCTCTCCGATTCCTGTGGTGCTCTCTTCTTCTCTTGCGTAAACCTGTGCGCGGTACGCATCTTCGTCTGTGATCTTTCCGCTTTTGACCATCAGCGCTACGGCTGCGTCAAGCGTTTCCTGTTTGCTTTTCGGTGCGGCATCCAGTGCAATACTGCGGATGTCCAGCAAATCTGTGATTCTCATGAGACGTCCTCCCTTTTATTTTGTAATCTGTTCGTAGACAGATGCAATTTCCTCCCGGGTTGCAAGGTTTTCAGAAAAAGCACTTGCACTTCCCGCTGCGATTCCCATATGGAACGCATGGAGGTAATCTTCTTTTTCCATGTAGCCTGCCATGAATCCGGCTACCATCGAATCGCCTGCGCCGACGCCGTTGATGAGCTTTCCTTTCGGGGCCGGAGCTTCAAAGACCTCACCGGATGCGGCAACGAGAACGGCTCCTTCGCCTGCCATGGAAATCAGAACGTTCTGTGCGCCCTTTTCCTGCAGCTGTTTTGCATACGGAACAACCGACTCTCTTGTCTTTAATTCCACACCGAAAATCTCACCGAGCTCGTGATTGTTCGGTTTGATGAGGAACGGGTGGTACGGCAGAACCTTCATCAGCAGATCACGGGTCGCGTCTACGACGATGCGGACGCCCTTGCCGTCGAGCATTTCCATAATTTTCTGATAGGCATCATCTGCCATGGATGACGGGATGCTGCCTGCGAGGAAGAGAACGTCGCCCTCGCCGAGTGCGGAAAGCTGTTTCATCAGCTCTTCCACGTTTTTTCTCCGGGATTTCGGGTCCCTGTCCGTTGATCTCAGTTCCGTCAATGCTCTTTAATTTGACGTTGATGCGGGAATATCCTTCTTCCAGCCAGATGCAGCCGTTTTTAATTCCCATCTGGTCGAGCCGTCCGGCGATTTCTTTTCCGGTAAAGCCTGCCAGAAATCCGAGCGCTGTGCTCTCAATTCCAAGGTTTCCAAGTACGGTCGATACGTTGATTCCTTTTCCGCCCGGAAGCATCAGCTCGGAGCTTGTGCGGTTGGTAAGGCCGAGCTTGAAGTCTTCCACCGATACAATGTAGTCCAGAGACGGATTGAATGTCACTGTGTAAATCATATTTCCCTCCTGCTTTATTTTGATCGTATTTGCTTTGATGAGCTTATTATATCGTCATATTCATTCAAAATCAATCATTAATATTTCATGAATTTTACCTTCTCTTTTTGTCGCATTTGCATAAGTTTAGAGTTTTATGACGGATTTCCCCGTTTTATCGCCCTGTTTTGACCGAGTTTGACTGATCATCATCTTTTCTTCCTTGTCACGCATCGATCACTTTATTCTCTCCATTTCGGTCAGTTTTTTATCAGACACTTTCTTTCTGTTCTCATTTTTGTACTTTACTTTTTCCGGATTTGGTACTAAAGTGAAGAGAAACCTAAAAAAAGAATTTCCAGAAGAGGTGATTTTATTTGAAACGATACTATATTCTTCACTATTTTGATCCCGCCAATGTGGGCAGTTTTCTGCTTGTCTCACTGCTCGGCCTGATTCTGGTGCTTGCCCTTGTGCTTCTGATTGCAAAATTGCAGATTCAGCGGCAGCTAAAAGAGGAGACAGAGGAAAAAGCGAAAAAATACGCCGGAAGAAACACCAGCGCAGGCAGTATCAGGTTGTGGAAAGCTTTTATGAGCTGGTTTTCTCCGGCACTTCGATTCTTCTCTTCCTCTCCCTCTACTACATTATCGATGAGCGTCTGCCGCAGATTTCGATGTACTGGGAGAAATATCAGGATGTGGTGCTTCTTGTCTTTATCGTGCTCTCCGTCTTTCTGACGAGCTGGCTCGATGTGGTTCTGGTAAAGCTCACGCACCTTGACCCGGAGCAGAAGGCGTCGGTGCGGCTGATTTCGGTCTTCTATATTGTACTGATTCTTCTGTACATCCGCTTTATCTACGAGGACACGAATTACGACGGACTGATTCTCTATTTCCTGACACTGACGGTCGGCCGCTTCCTGTATTTCGACTTTACGGTCAAGAGTTTTCTTGAAACGATGCGGGGCGTGTTGGAAAATCTACCGCTTCTTGTCATCATGAGCGCCTACTCCGGTTTCGTGTGCTGGTATGGGTTCCATGTCGGCTTTCTGCTGAAATCAAATGGTGTCATTTTGAGCACCTTTCTTGCCCATCTGTTTATGGACTGCTCGATCTTTCTGCTCCACAAGACAGGAATTTTAAAGCATGTGATACGAAAAATTTAAAACCGGCATTTTTTACCAGCCATATATCAAAAGCTCTGCAGATCAGAATTTTGCATTTTCTGTTCTGCAGAGCTTTTCTTATTTAACGTTCTTTTTTACATGCCAAACAGCAGTGCAAAGCCATGTACGACAAAAGCTGCCAGCCAGGCGATCACACACTGTGAAACGACAACACCGGCTGCCCATCTGCCGCCAAGCTCCCGCTTGATGGAAGCGACTGCCGCCACACACGGCGTATAGAGGAGGCAGAAAACCAGAAGGCTTAATGCGGAAACCGGTGTTAGGATTTCGGTCAGCTGCGCGGTCGTGCCGAACAGTACGGAAAGTGTGGAGACGACACTTTCCTTTGCCATAAATCCGGTTAGAAGAGCGGTCGATACTCTCCAGTCTCCAAATCCAAGCGGCCGAAAAACCGGGGCGAGACGGCCGGAGACAACGGCGAGAATGCTGTCCTTGGAGTCCTCCACGACATTGAGATGCGTTCCAAAGGTCTGTAAAAACCAGATCACAATCGTGGCAACAAAAATGACGGTGAATGCCCGCTGCAGGAAGTCTTTTGCCTTATCCCACAAAAGCTGTCCGACATTTTTTGCCCCCGGCATGCGGTAGTTTGGAAGCTCCATGACAAACGGAACGGCTTCTCCCTGGAATAAAGTTCCCTGCATCAGCATCGCCATCAGGACAGCCATGAAGATACCACCGAAATACAGAAGAACCATCACAAGGGCACTGTATTTCGGGAAGAATGCGGCGGTAAAGAACGCGTAAATCGGAAGTTTTGCCGAACAGCTCATAAACGGAGTTAATAGGATCGTCATTTTCCGGTCACGCTCGGAAGGCAGGGTGCGGCTCGCCATGACGCCCGGCACGGTACAGCCAAAACCGACCAGCATCGGCACGATACTGCGGCCGGAGAGGCCGATTTTCCGGAGCAGCTTATCCATCACAAATGCCACGCGCGCCATATAGCCGCTGTCTTCCAGAATGGACAGGAAGAAAAACAGGGTGACGATGATCGGAAGGAAGCTTAAGACACTTCCGACGCCGTTAAAAATACCGTCAATCACAAGGGAATGAAGCACCGGATTGACGCCCCATGCTTTCATGGCGCTGTCCACGAGCTCGGTCAGTTTTCCGATCAGAACCTCCAGCACACTCTGCAGCGATGCTCCGATCACATGGAAGGTCAGGAAAAAGACAGCCGCCATAATCCCGGCAAAACATGGCAGAGCCGTATATTTTCCGGTCAGCACACGGTCAATTTCTGTGCTCCGCACATGCTCGCGGCTCTCTTTTGGTTTTACCACGGTCTCACGGCAGACTTTTTCAATAAATTAAAACGCATATCCGCAATCGCCGCCGCGCGGTCCAGGCCGCGCTCCGTCTCCATCTGACAGACGATATGCTCGAGCATCTCTTTCTCGTTTTCATCGAGGGCCAGCTGCTCCAGGATCAGCGCATCGCCCTCTGCCAGCTTGCTCGCCGCAAACCGCACCGGAATATCCGCCCTTGCGGCGTGATCCTCGATCAGATGCATGATCGCATGCAACGCACGGTGGACGGCACCGCCGTGGTCATTCGCCTCACAGAAGTCCTTTCTGCCCGGTTTTTCCTGGTATTTGGCCACATGGACAGCATGGGCAACCAGTTCCTCGATTCCCTCGTTTTTTGCAGCGGAAATCGGGATAACCGGGATGCCAAGTCTCTCTTCCATCTGGTTCACGAGCACAGAACCGCCGTTTTCGCGTACCTCATCCATCATGTTGAGGGCCAGTACCATCGGAACGTCGAGTTCCATCAGCTGCATCGTCAGATACAGGTTTCGTTCGATATTTGTCGCATCTACAATATTGATGATGCCGCGCGGATGCTCATTCAGAACGAAATTCCGGGTGACGATCTCTTCGCTTGAATACGGCGACATCGAATAAATGCCGGGAAGATCGGTGACCAGCGTGTTTTTCTGGCCGCGGATTTCACCGTCCTTCCGGTCTACGGTCACGCCGGGGAAGTTTCCGACGTGCTGGTTGGATCCCGTTAATTGGTTGAACAGGGTGGTCTTACCGCAGTTCTGGTTTCCGGCCAGCGCAAAGGACAACAGCTCTCCTTCCGGCAGCGGATGCTCCTCTGCCTTATTGTGGTACTTTCCGCCCTCTCCAAAGCCGGGATGCGGAATTGCTTTCGCATCCGGCTGCTCTTTTTCTTTTACAGCGTCCCGCATCTCATCAATGGCAATCCGTCCGGCATCGGCGAGGCGGAGTGTCAGTTCATAGCTGTGAATCCGCACTTCCACAGGGTCTCCCATCGGTGCATACTTTACCATCGTCACTTCCGCCCCCGGAATGATTCCCATATCGAGGAAGTGCTGCCGCAGCGCGCCCTCTCCTCCTACCGTGCGGACGGTCGCTGTTTTGCCGATCGGCAGTTCTTTCAGTGTCATATATTTCACTCCTTATTGATTCTCATTATCAATAGTAAGTATATGACACGATTCGACTGCGGTCAAGCAATTGTCATTATTTCTCTTTTTGTTTTTCTTCGAGCTTCTTCTGTACACTCGGAAACAGCTCCAGATCCGTGTGTGGGATTGCCTGGGCCGCTTTCATCATAGAGATGAAAGCGGCGACCTGGCCGAACTGGATGTAGACCATCTCGTCCAGAATGCGGTCAATATCGTCGATGCAGGTCCGATCCAGCAGGATTTTTTCTGCTCCCGCAAGCGACGTATTTCCGGCGCAGATCAGGCGGCTGCGGTCCATATCCGGGTACATGCCGATCGTGATGGCGGATTCCTTTGAAACGTGCTTTCCAAATGCACCAGCCGCGTAAAACCGGTCAATTTCTTCCATGGAAATGCCGGATTCACGCATCATGTACTCAACCATCGTGTAGGCCGCTGACTTTGTACGAAGGAATTCGGCGATATCACTCTGATAGAAGCACAGCCCTTCACTATATTCAACGCACCACTCTCCCGTCTCCGGGTCTTCCTTGATCTTTTCGGACCGCTCCGGCTGCAGGGTACCGAACAGGTTGATCCAGCCATTTAGGAATAATTCCGCGAGCAGATCGATAATGCCGGAACCGCAGATGCCCTTTGGCTTACCCTCTCCGATTACATGGCACTGGATTTTCCCGTCTTCTATTTTTACCGTATCAACAGCGCCTTCTGCAGCTCGCATGCCGGTTTTTGACCACGCCGCCCTCGAGCGC
>ENA-OQNJ01000391-OQNJ01000391.1-human-gut-metagenome-genome-assembly--contig:-NODE-391-length-11463-cov-2.400935_pt1 | contig 11463 bp, 9 predicted proteins | sample MGYA00242630_ERZ504882 | MGnify/ENA primary metagenome ERZ504882 (study PRJEB26092, sample SAMD00036408) | human gut metagenome | host: Homo sapiens | study: EMG produced TPA metagenomics assembly of... | reverse complement strand
TCAATTGCACTGCAAACTTCTTGAAAGCTCTGCTCTATTTCCAGATTAGAAAACCGAATCACCTTCACACCATATTCGGCTAAAAATGGCGGAGCGTTCTTTGTCGTATGCCAGTCCCTGCTCATCATAATGCTGTGAACCGTCCACTTCCACGACCAGCCTTGCAACGTGACAATAGAAATCCGCAATAAAGCCATCAATCGTTTTCTGACGCTGAAACCGCACGGGATAGCTGCGCAGAAAATCATACCAGAGATGATTTTCCTGTTTTGTTGCGTCTTTGCGCAATTCTTTTGCACGAGGGATCAATTTTCCTTGATATGGCAATGACATCTGGACGCGCTCCTTTCTGGAACTCCCTCCGTCACGGCTAACGCCGCGCCACCTCCCTCAAGGAGGGAGGCTTTTCCTCGGGCCGGAAACTTTCCCTCTTTGTCAAGAGGCTCCCTCCCAGAGGGAGCTGGCACCGAAGGTGACTGAGGGAGTTACCCAAAATATTCCTGCATCAGTGCCTTTTTCATCAATTCCAGCTTTTCAAGGCTCTGCTGTACGGTCTGCTTCTGCTGGTCTATGCGTTCTACAAAGGCGGCAAACTGATTTTGCAGCGAAAGAGAAGGAAGTGGCAGCCGTAGTTTTCGGATTTCTGAAAGGTTAAGCGTCTTTTGAGCGATTCCTTTAACACTTTCGTCAATTTGCCGCTGTAAATCTGTGGAAAGAATTGCGCAACGAAGGTATTCACTATTAACTACGCTATTGTTCGGTTTAAGATATGCAATATGTCGTTGAAAGCAGAAGGGCTTGTTTTCTTTAACGACAGCCGGATGGCCATACGATCCCACCGTAGATAGTAAAACATCACCAACTTCTATCGGAGTACGCTTAATGAGTTCATTGTATGTTTCTTCTGAAATGAATTTTTCAGCATCATAATGAATTTCGTTAGTAACAATATTTGAGACAAACAAAAATGGAATCCCTGATAATACAAACTTAGGAGGTTGATGTGTTCCATCTGTAATAATTTTACAAACGTCCTGCATCGGCACTTTTCTGCTATTAGATATATCTCCAAACATCTCCACAAACCGTGCCTTTACCAGCTCGTCCAGTTTGGCAAGCTGCTGTTTGCGGAGAAATATCAATGTATCAATTTTATTTAGCGTGGCCGCCACCTTTCTTTGAGTTGTATAATCTATCTCGGGGACATCAATATTTGCAACAACATCTATCTTGATTCCTTTAATTGTCGCTCCCCGTGCTTGTGAATTAAAGTAATCCTTTTTTGATAGTAGCAGTTTACACAGATAGGGTTTATACCATTTGTCTTCATCAATGTTAATTAACGATATTACATCTTGACTTGTTGACATTTCAACAGTATTGATTGCAACTTTTCCAATGCCAACCCTTGTTCCAATCATAATTGAATTGGCCGGAACAATTTTTGCTGCACTTTCTCGAATAGCTTTTGGTGTAATCCATGCGACAGCATCAGCTTCATTTATTTTACCACCGTTTAATGCTGTTGTTGAAATCCAAGGAATTTCCCCACCAAAGTATTCTGGCTTATTTTTGCTTGGTGTTCCACCCGACTGAAACGCACAAATTTCTCCCAACTTCGCCATCACACCATCTCCTCCCACACCTGCATGTTATTCCGATTTTTCGTCATCTTTTTCCTCTGCCACGCTCTCGATCATTTCAGCAACCGTTTGGCCTAGCAACATAGTACTTGCATTCTCGGCAGTGACCACCGGCCGGCCATCGCCAGCCACATCTTGAACGGTTCCGCCTTTTTGGACGGCACCGACTGAATGATGCGCAGGAGCTGTTCCGTGTTGGCAACATCGGTCAAACGGCGTTTTCCGTCTGTCGCTTTCATTTTCAACTGGTGACAATTTGTCACCAGTTCACTGCAGCTTTCAAGCGTTGCTTCAACTTATTCCAATATTTTCGCCCGGTGTTGTAATCTCCGCTTTCTGTTAAAACCGACACAACATCAACAATGGAGAAGTACCATTCTTCCTGCGTTTCATCCCATGCAGTACGAATCGGTCGGTCCTCAAACATTTGCAGTTTATCATTTTCTGTCATCGCATTTTCCTCCGTCATACCATTTTTTCCAGTTCTGCCAGACCCTTGGTGATCTCCATTTCCAGCTCATGCAGGTCAGCAAGGATCTCCGTGGTCGAGGGATACTCCACCGGCACATACTCGGTCTCTTTGTACTTATTGATGGATAAATCGTACCCGTTAGCGGCAATTTCTTCTTTGGGCACAAAGAAGCTCTGCTCGGTGCGCTTGCGGTCAGTTTCAGCGTCGAGGTTCTGAAACCGGGCGATGATGTCCGGGATGTCGTTTTCCTTCACCTCGGTGCGCTTGTCGTCCAGCGAGAAGCCGTCGGCTTTCATATCGTAGAACCACACCTTGTCGGTGCCGCCCGCGCCGGTCTTGGTAAACACCAGCACCGCCGTGGACACGCCTGCGTAGGGCTTGAACACGCCGGAAGGCATGGAAATGACCGCCCGCAGCTGGTGGTTTTCAATCAGTTCTTTTCGGATGCTCTGGTGCGCCTTGCTGGAACCAAACAAACGCCGTCCGGTACGATGCAGGCGCAACGTCCGCCGGTTTTGAGCATCCGCAGGAAGAGCGCAAGGAACAGAAGCTCCGTCTTTTTGGTGTTGGTGACAGCCTTCAGGTCATCGTTGATGCTCTCGGCATCCACAGTGCCCTTGAACGGCGGGTTCGCAAGGCAGACGGTGTACTTGCTGCAAATGGAATTTTGCTTCGACACGCTGTCCTTGTAGTCGATATCCGGGTTCGTGATGGAGTGGAGCATCAGGTTCATGGCTGAAATGCGCAGCATGGTGTGGTCCGTGTCAAAGCCGGTGAACATCGGGCCTGCAAAATGCTGCCACTGCTCCGGGGTCATGCTGTCCTCATAGTGGGCGCGAAGGTACTGCGCACTGGACACCAGAAAGCCCGCCGTGCCGCAGGCGGGGTCGCAGATAAAGTCGTCCGGCGTGGGCTGCACCAGCTCCACCATCATGTCGCGGATGTGCTTGGGCGTGCGGAACTGGCCGTTCTGCCCTGCGGTTGCCAGCTTGCCCAGCATATACTCGTACAGGTCGCCCTGCATATCAAGGTCGGCAATGTCGTGGGTGTAAAGATCCTCCAGCCCGGTGATGATCTTTTGCAGCACCTGCGGCGTGGGAATCAGGAACATGGCATCGTCCATATACCGCGCAAAGGCGGTGTTGCCCTCGTCCGGGCGGGCGGGGTCGTCCTCGATCTCCACCAGTTCGCCGCTTGCGTCAAAGTCCGGCAGACGGCCATACTTCATCTTTTTGATGGCAGGGAACACCCGCTGCTGCATGGTCAGGAAAATTTCGCGGGAGTCCTTGTCCTTGAAGCGGCTCCACCGCATAGACTGTCCTGCCGCGCTGGCCGGAAAGATGTGCTCCATCTTTTCGCCCGCCATGTTCTCAAAATCTTCGGTGGCAAGCTCTTTCTCGTCCAGTGACCGAATGAACATGAGATAGGTCAGCTGTTCAATGACGGTCAGCGGATTGGTAATGCCGCCTGCCCAGATGTCTGTCCAGATTTTGTCTACCTTATTTTTAATGGCTCCTGTTACCATGCGTTCCTCCTGAATGTTTGCTAATCGCAAACGTTTTACATCTTGAATTTTTAGGTGATAATATCACAATTTTATTATAGCAGTGTACGGTTGTATTTTCAATGTAGAGTGTTTAGCAGAAGCGCTTTCTTGATCGCAAGGCAAAAACGTTAGTGGAACGTTAAAACCAGCAATTTGCGATATGCAATTCAACGCTGTTGCTGTTGCATGAAGAAGTTGAATTGCTATAAAACGGTAAAGTGGATCTGCATTTCACAGACTGTTGCTTCTCGTGCTGCTGTTCCCAAAATAAAGTTGATGATAGCCCAACTGCGCCAGACAACAAAGCTGTCCTCACGTTTCGGCGGCTGAATCAGCGCACAAAGTTCTTCCTGCGTGTAAACGTCCTTGATGGTTTCTTGTGCCTTTACCATCTTGATTTTGAACGGTGCTATTTCGTCCTGCTCCATACACCAGTAAAGGAACACTTTCACCGAACGGATATAGTGGTTGACGCTGTTTGCGGTCATTCCGCTATCCGTCAAGTGGATAGCATACCGCTTGAATCCTGCCTCATTCACGGCTAACTGCTCATCTGAAAGGAACTTCAAGAACCGTGTAATATCATACCGATAGCCGTTCAACGTGGCTTCTGCTGTGCCAGAATACTTCTTATCGTCCAAAAATCTTGCTTTAGATTATCAAACCGGGCTGCACTTTTCTGAATCTTCTTCATTTTTTCTGTACCTCTGACCTCTAAAATTTTTGAAAAATCATAGGTACAAGCCCAAAAAGCCTATATAAAACAAAAAGACGACAAACCGTTTCTTTCAACGATTTATCGTCCTTTTGGTGCGCTCGAGGGAACTCGAATCCCTGGCCATCTGATTAAAAGAATCCGAGGTGCATCATTCGTCAAATCCAAAAAGCACGAAGAAGCGTAAATTCATTCGCATTATCGCAAGATTCATATTTGCACACACCGCATTATTTGCATACAGTGTAATGCTTTGCAACCGTTATCCAGCTATTCAGGTGTGCAAAAAGTGTGCAAAAGTGTGCAGACGGGCAAAACAAAGCCCAATGGACAAATCAATCACCGGTTTTATGGCAGGGTTTAGGACAACCAAACAGACACCGTTTGATATAGAAATGAGGTTCACCATGAACAAACTGCTTTCCTGCCGCCATTGAGAAAAAATCCCCACAGCCACAAAAAGGACTGTGGGGATTGCTTTTATGGTGAAGGAGAAAGAGAATAACGTGTTAACCCTTGTCCGCGCCGGAGGTGATGCCCTCGACGTAGAACTTCTGCATGATGACAAACAGAATGGAGATGGGGATAGACACCAGCACACCGCCTGCACAGAAAAGCGCAAAGTAATTGTTGATCAGGGTCTTTTGCAGCATATTATACAGACCGATAGCCACTGTCCAGTCGGCAGAGACGCCCGAATTCAGGATCATTTTTGCCATCACGAAATCGGTCCATGGAACCATGAAAGAGCTGATGATGGTATAGACCAGGATCGGCTTGGACATGGGCAGAACGACCTGGAAGAACACACGGGCGTCGGATGCGCCGTCCAGCTTGGCGGCTTCCCGCAGGGAGATGGGGATGGTATCAAAGAAGCCCTTGCAGATCAGATAGCCCAGACCGGACGAACCGGCATAGACCATGATAAGACCGGCATAGGAGTTGGTCAGATTCAGATATTTCAGGACGAAATAGACGGCGATCATTGCCAGCACGCCGGGGAACAGGTTGACGCTGACAGAAAGGTTCTGGATCAGCTTGCGCCCCTTGAAGCGGCAGCAACTCAGCGCGTAGGCTACCATCAGCACAAAGCAGGTGGAGATAACGCAGTTGAAACAGGCCACCACAAGGGTGTTGGTAAACCAGCGCGGGAACTGCGCCACAGAGTCCGGGTGGAACAGAATGTTGACATAGTTGCGCAGTGTGTAACTGGCCGGGAAGAACTGCCGCACATTGATGCCCCGGTCTGTGGAGAAGGAAGTGACCAGAAGCCACAGAATGGGTACCAGCCAGATAGCTGCCAGCAGGGCCAGCAGCAGATGCCGCAGGATGCTGCGGACTGTGCGGAGGATACGCCCGCGGCGCAGCTGCGCTGCGGTCTCTGCCCGGCGTGCCGGAGAAACAGTTGTCTGTGTCAAGAGAACGTCGCCTCCTTTTTATGAGGAACCGGAAGCATACCAGCGTGAACACGGCACAGATGATGAACACCATAATGCCGATGACGGCGGCCATCTTGTAGTTGTATTGCTCCTGTGTCAGACGGAACAGCCATGTGACCAGCAGATCCACCTCTTTTGCGCTGGAGGAAGCCAGCGCCTGATCCTTGGTGATATAAACGTCCTGTGTGAGCAGGTAGATGACGTTGAAGTTGTTGACGTTGCGCACAAAATCCGTTACCAGCGCCGGCCCCTGCACACTGAACAGATAGGGCAGCTTGATGTGGATGAAGCTCTGCCACGGCGAAGCGCCGTCGATGGTGGAGGCTTCCAGCATATCGGTGGGAATATTCATCAGCACACCGGTGGCAATGAGCATCTGGTAGGGCACGCCCACCCAGATGTTGATGAGGATGATCATGAACTTTGCCCAGTGCTGGTCGGTCAGAAAGGGAATGTGGTTCATGTTCTGCCCCAGCAGACCGATGGCCTTTAAAAAATCGGTCACGCCTGCATTGGCCATCATGGTGTTGAAGATGCCGGCGTCCGAGAAGAAGTTGCGCACCAGCAGCAGGGTGACGAACTGCGGCACCGCAATGGTGATGATGAACAGGGTGCGCCAGAGCTTTTGGCACTTGGTCTTTTTATGTTGATGAGCATGGCCAGAAATACGCCGCCGAAGAAGTTGGTGAAGGTGGCAAAGAAGGCCCACACCAACGTCCAGCTGAGCACCCGGCCAAAGGCGTAGCTGAAGGTCAGGCTCAGCGACTGCCCGCCAAACAGAGAAGCAAAGTTAGCTAGCCCCACCCATGTAAACAGGGCGGCGGGAGGCATATGCTGCTGATCGTAGTTGGTAAAGGCAACAGCGATCAAAATGAACAGCGGGATGATGGTGAACACCACTACACCCAGCACCGGAAGGGTGAGCAGGGTAACGTAGAACTTTTCGTTCAGGTACAAGGTGATATCCTGCCGGAAATTGTTGGGCTTTTTGCCAGCGGCCTTCTGCGCCTGTAACGCGTAATTGCTCTGCACCACCAGCATGGCAGCAGCGATCAGCGTTACAATGACCACCAGTGCGATCACGCTGAGCAGCAGGATGGCAAACGAGTTGTCGTAGTTGTTGACCTCGTTCTTTAAGGTAAGGGGGTTGAACTGCATCTCCATCTGCACTGTGCCCAGCGTGCCGAACTTTTTCAGCGCAGGAATGCCGGAAGTGCCCAGAAAATACAGTCCCAGCCCCTGCACCAGCGTTACCAGCAGTGCCTTGATAAGCTGGCCGTGGCCAATGTAGCCCAGACCCCAGACAAAGAGGGACAGCTTTGTAAAAATATCTCCGTGAACAAATGCGTGACCGAACTTCTGAAGGAAATTCGGCTCCCGGCCATCTGCCCGCAAGGGCGGTGTAAGGACCATTTCTGCCACAGAAGTCAACTCCTTTCTTGGTATGCAGAGGGGGTTATAGCAAACAGGATGTTAGGTTGATGCCGATTTCTTGTATTGCGATAAAAAGCGGGCACACCGCATTCTGCTGCGTGCCCGCCGGGAAAAACCGGAACTTACTGTGCCACAGGTGCGGTGATGCCGGCCACAGCGTCATCCATCAGCTGCTGCGTGGTCTTGCCCTGCGTGTCGCCGGAGGCGAGGATCTCGCCCAGACTTGCGGCGGAACTCCAGTAGTTTGCGCCTACCCGCTGCAGGGTAGCGTAGGAGCTCTGCTCAGCCAGTGCGGCAATGGCGGGTGCGGACTGCACAGCCTCGGTGGAGTTTGCGTTGATGTTAGAGGGGCCCAGCTTGCGGTCGTTGAAGCGCTTGATCTGGTTGTCCTCGTTGGTGATGAAGTCGGCCAGCATCATGGCAACGCCCACGTTGGCGCTGTGGGGGTTGACGCCCACCAGCTTGTAGCCGGAGAAGGAGCCCATCTGGACCTGCTCGCCGTTCAGGGTGTAGGTCGGCAGCTTGGTGGCGGCGTAGCCCTCGCCCCAAGCCTCCTCGGCGGTGCTGGCGTTCCAAGTACCGGAGATGGCGGCGCAGCAGCTGCCGTCCTTGATGGCGGAAACAATGTCGGCATCCGCGCCGGACTTGAAGCCGGGGTTTACGGCGATATCCAGAATGGCCTGCGTTACGTCTGCGCCGGGAGCCTCGTTCCAGTTGCAGACGGTGTTGATACCGTCATCTGCCAGCGTAGCCACCAGACCGGCACCGGCGTAGAAGCTGTAAATGTACCATGCGTCGTTCACGCTCATCATAAACTTTTTGCCGGCAGCTGCAGCCTTTTCCAGCATGGTGTCCATGCTCTGCACGTCCTCGGGGCTCAGAACGCTTGCATCATAGTACAGGAAGTAGCCGTTGTCGGCGGTCATGGGGTAGGCGTAAAGCTTGTCGTTCATGGTGGCAGCGCCCACAGAGCCGGGCAGGTTGCGGCTCTTCACGTCGTCCGGGTTCAGCAGCACTTCCTGCAGCGCACCGGCATTCACCAGCTCGTTCAGCTGGTCATCGGCAAAGGCGAAAACGTCTGCGGCAGACTCCGGGTCAGCCAGAACGGTATCCTTTGCGCTGGACTCGGACTGCACGCCGATCTCAATGGTCACATTGCCCTTGTCCGCATTCTGCTCGATGAAAGCATCTGCCATCTCGCGCAGCATGGTCTGATCCTCTTCTGCGCCCCACATGGTCAGCTTCACATCACCCCAGCTCTCCGCAGCAGAGGCAGCCGTACTGGAAGCGGCAGCAGAGGAAGCAGTGCCAGAGGAAGAACCGCCGCAGGCGGTCAGCACACCGGCAGCAGCCATCGTACCCATGGCTGCAAGGAAGTTACGGCGGGAAATCAGCTTTTTCATGATCCAGTTCTCCTTCGTTCTCAATCTGAAATCTTCGGCTGCTCTTTGTTGCGCTTATAAGTTGCGCACATCCAAGCAGCTATTTTTCTGTACCCATAGGATACCGCATTCTTTTGCTCACGTCAATGGACGAAATTCACGGTATTATTGAGTCGAAACTGGAGAAAGTGACGGTAAAATCAGGATACATAGGCAAAAGCGCGCAACTTTAGCGCAACCTTTGCCATGCAAAGAGCAAAAACTGCCCGCTCCGGGAAAGGAGCAGGCACAAAAACGCGCGTTATTTGATGCTGTGGGAGCGTTCCCTCCACTTGGTAGAATCCCGCAGGATGACCTGATGGCCTTCCAGCTGCCGCATGACGATCTCTTTTCCGGCCAGCCGGTCCAGCAGCATCCGGCAGGCGGTCTTACCCAGCTGCTCTGCATCGTACTGTACCGCCGAGACTGAGGGCGTAATGCTGGCAAGCATGGAGCTATCGTACAGGCTGGCCACTCGCAGATCGTTGGGCACGAGGATATGCCGCGTCCGCAGCTCCCGCATGACCTCAAAGGCGATCTCATCATCGCCGCAAAGGATGCAATCTGCCTTCTGCTCCAGCGCAGCCTCCAGTGCATCGAGCGTCTGCCCGGCAGATTCCACACCGGAATGAACGAGCCGCTGGTCTACTGGCACACCAAATTCCGCGAATCCACGCAGATAACCGCGTATGCGGTCGGTGTTGACGGCGTAGATGGTACTGCCCACCAGCAGCGCGATCCGCTTGGCGCCTAGCTGCAAAAGGATGCGTGTCATCTCGCAGGCAGCCGCGACCTGATCGTTGTCTGCCTGAGGGATGGTCTTGTCCTCGCTGCGTCCGATGAGCACAAAAGGTGTCTCGTATTGCCGCAAAAGTTCGATGCAGGGATCATCCGCCATAGCGTAGGTCAGGATCACGCCGTCCACCTTGTGGTTGGCCAGCTGCCGCTGCAGCTGTGAATACTCGGTGTTGGAGGCGTAGCAAAGCATCAGGTCATAGCCGCGCTGGTCTGCCATGGTGCAGATGCCGCCCATGCACTTGCGCAAAAAGGGCAGATCCAGCGCAATAAACCGCTGCGGTACGACCATGGCAATATTGTTGGTGCGCAGTTTTTCGCCGCTCTGTGCAGAAACAGGCTCGGAGCAGGTACGCCCCATATAGGCGTACACCTTGGTGCGGGTCTCCTCGCTGATGCGTCCCTTGCCGGAAAGTGCACGCGATACCGTTGTTTTAGAAACGCCAAGCGCATCAGCCACCTGCTCGATCGTCATTTTTTCGGTTTCCTTTGCAGCCACAGGATATCCTCTCCTTTTCACAGAACTGCGCAACAATGCGCCACCCCAGCATACCGGGGTAAGCCCGCTTTGTCAAGTATGAAAGCAAACAAAAAGCGTTCTGCTTTTTCGGCAGAACGCTGAAGGTTGGTATTTTTGCGCCTTACAGGACCTGTTCGCCGTTTTTCCAGACGGCCGTTCCGTAACGGTTCAGCGCAACACCGCCTACTTCGACCGGATGTTCATTGCAGTTCTGTACAAAGACGAACGTACCGCGCCGCGCGGCCAGAACGCCGTCCGGCAGTGCCTCCGGCCAGGCCGGGGTCAGGCCGACTTCCTTTACAGCAGCACGATAAAATGCGCGATAGAACGCTTCATCGAACCGACTTGCCAGATAATAGGCACGGCCCTCCCCGTAGGAGTGGACAGCCACCGCCGGGCAGTTTACATAATAGTCCTCGGCATAAACGCTCAGCGGTGTGGCAGGGTCGGTGTCGTTCAGACTTGCGACCTCGCATAGGACCGAAGCCTGCGTTTCCGGCAAAGTGGAATCGTCCATCGGGGTGCAGCGGCGGGTTTCGCCGTCATACATTCCGTCGATCTCAGTGCGGCGCAGGCCCAGCAGGTCGGTCAAGCCGTAGGGCGTGTCACCCAGACGGCACAAATCGCTTTCATTCACCACACCGGTCCAGTATGTAACCACGACCGTACCACCATTCTGCGCAAAATCACAGAGTTTTTGGGCAAAGGCATCGGTCAGCAAATAAACCATCGGAACAACGACCAGACCATAACCCGTCAGGTCGGATTCCTGATTCACGAACTCCACCGCAATGCCTTCCCGCGCAAGAGCATTGTAGTGCAGCTTCAGCTCGTCCCAGTAGCCCATCCCGGCATTTCGAGGGCCGCAGGAACCTTCCAATGCCCACTTGTTTTCCCAATCGTGGACGATCGCTGCCTGTTTTGTGCGGCAGACTGTTGCGATCTCTGAGAGCATTTCCAGCTTTTGGCCCACACCGACTGTTTCCCGGAAGGGGCGGGCATCCTCCCGCCCATCGTGGCCAATGACTGCACCGTGGAGCTTTTCTTCCGCACCCCGGCTGGCCCGCCACTGGAAGTAAAGCACACTGTCCGAACCATGTGCAACCGTCTGCAGAGCCGCAAGCTCCGCAATGCCGGGGCGCTTCTGTTTGGAGATCGGCTGCCAGTTGGTAAAGCTGGGGCTGGATTCCATCAGTAGGAAGGGCCTGCCCTTCATGGAGTAATACAGGTCGTGCATCAGGGCCGTATCCAACGCCGTTTCTTCCACCGTTTCGCTGGGCTTGTGCCATGTGGGGTAGTTGTCCCAGCTGGCCACGTCGATCTCCTTGGACATTTTGAAATAGTCGATGCCATCAAACCGGTACATCATATTCACGGTGAACTTTGCAACCGGCGCAAATTCTTTCACGGTATCACGCTCAAATTTCAAGAAATCAATATGCCGGTCACTGACAAAGCGCTTCCAGTCCAGCGCAAGA
>ENA-OQNJ01000389-OQNJ01000389.1-human-gut-metagenome-genome-assembly--contig:-NODE-389-length-11517-cov-2.730290_pt1 | contig 11517 bp, 10 predicted proteins | sample MGYA00242630_ERZ504882 | MGnify/ENA primary metagenome ERZ504882 (study PRJEB26092, sample SAMD00036408) | human gut metagenome | host: Homo sapiens | study: EMG produced TPA metagenomics assembly of... | reverse complement strand
CAACAAGTGATAATATACATCCAAATTAATTTCTTCATTATCTTTCCTCACATTTTCTAATTTCTGCGATATCTTTGATTTGCCCAGTATGTGTCTGTTCATGATTATCATATCAAGGGCATTTCCACCATCACCCTTTCTGTTAGCATCAGCTGCCTCCAGATAAGCACCTGTGAGTGTTCCCTTTCCTAAGATATGTCTGTTGAGCTTAATCATATCAAGAGCATTTACAGCACCATCACCATTGATATCTCCATATATAACAATATCGTATGTCTTTTTCAGATTACCTGAAGCATCATAAACAGCCACTTTATTGCCTGTTGCAATCTTTCCGCTGTTTTCTGAGCCTGAGCTTGTCAGAAGCTTTACAGTACCTGATGCTGATACTGCTATATTCTTCACAAAATCAGCTGCACCGGTTCCAGGCTCAATGCCTGTAATATAAGTACCTATACTGTATTTACCTGATGTTATGTTTACATCTGTATTATTTTGGTTATTATTGTTCTGATTATTATTGCCACCTGCATTATTTACAGATGCCGCCTGCCTGTTTATATTGATAGTGTATGTTCTTGTATCACCGCTTTGCGACTTGCATTTTACCTTAATTGTATTATTTCCGACAGCAAGCGAATAGCTTCCTGTGCCTGAAACACCACTGTTTCCTGAAACTGCATCTGCCGAAACAGTCACTGAGCTTATAGCATTTGAAACAACTGCTGAATAGCTTGTTGTCGCTCCATTGAAGGCCGGTGTGAGTGTTACACCGCTTATCGCAAGCGACTGCAGATAGTTATTGGTATCGCCAGCTTTATCGAAGCCCACTGCTGACGATGGCATATTGTTGTATACAGGTATTTTAAATACAAAAGCCTGATTCTTGTCTGAATATCCTTTAGCCAGACTCTGTCCCTCAGTAAGAGCCGCTGTGGCATTGCCCATGTACTGATGGAAATACAGCGAGCTTGTATTTACTACATTAAACTTCTCAAAATACAGTGTATTTTGACCCTTATTTATATAATTGCTGCCCACCTTTACAGCTCCGCCGCTTATGGACTTTACTCTTGTATTCCAGCCCTGCTTCTTGGCAAAAGACAGACCATTTTTATAAATCTTATCCTTCGTGTTTCCGGTTGCACTAAAATTAAAATAATTATAATATCCTTCGTATCCGGAATATGTACCCGAAATAAGAGGGCTCGTTCCCTTTTGTCCCTGCTCCTGCTTTATACGCGATGCTATATGGTATGCACTTACTCCACTGCTCTTTGCCACATCCATGAATGTGCTTGCATAATTGATTTTCTCGCCATTGTTGGAATAGGTCTTTGTTCCCTCCATAAATGTGCCTTTTACTATGGACTTGACACCTTCAAGTGCCTCATTCGGACTGTATGCCAGACTCTGAAACTGAAAAATATTGGTCTCATCAAGAAAATTCCTTGGATCCATGAGATAAGCAATATAGGCACTGCTTGCTGACACCCATCCCGGTTCGTACTCAACCCACGTATTTGTTGACCAGTTATATGCTCCGGCAGCTGTGGATTTCTTGGCATTGTCTGCTGATTTGGATACCAGATTAAGTCCGTTTACACTTTCATTTTCAATCACCGTATCCCAATTCAAACCTGTATTTACAGCCTCAAATGTCCAGCTTGGATACTTATTGTGAAGAGCTGTAAGGTTTGGAATATAGCTGTCAGGAAAGCCTGCATTCTTCATAGCCGTGACAAAATCAGTATTGTCTCCGCTATTATTGTATGTCACCTTTATGTATGTACTGATAGTCCAGCCCGTAAATGCCTTGCCGTTTAAAGTACCCTTGACATTGTACCAGACCACACCGTTTACCCTGGTCTCTCCAATTATGTCAACCTGATGGTTCCAGTTGAGTGAGACAACCTTGGTAGTGCCGGATGTGCCTGCTGCATTGCGGACATACACATTGCCACCTGTAATCGTACCTGTAGCATATGCTCCCGATGCGGTTGCAAGGGCAAGCTGCTCCTCATTATTCTGCTGTATGGCATCCGCATTGCCGGTGTCTGCCGAAGCATCCCCTGTCTGCGCATTGTCTGATGCAGCTGTGCCGGTACCTGCTGATACAAAATCAGACCTTATATAGCTGACACACTCCTCGTTATTTGCTGCCAGATTGTACTTCGCCTTGTACCACACCTTGCCGTCTGCACCTGTGGTCTGCTCAAGAATAGTGATATCCTTGCCGTTTGAAAGCTTGTGCTCCAGCTCATACTCTGTGCCCGGTCCGCTTCTCGCCGCTACCCAGTATCTCTCATCACACACAACCTTAGCCGCCTGATCCGCATAGACTGCTATGCTGCTGTATGGTGCCAGGTCACATGCGGCTAATGACAATGTAACGACAGAGGCTGCCAGAAATTTATTATCTTTATCATCAAATCCCATCTTTCTTATGTGCATTGTTTACATTAATCCATTATCCATTTAATTATAATAGAATATGACCTTTGTATCAATGTATTCGGCAGAAATTTATAGTTTTTTTATTAATGATTAAAAAAACTCCCTTCAACGTGCAGCTAATGCTTACGTTTCAGGGAGTTGTCTGATTCATATTCTGCTTATTCTTACTGTCTCCTGTAGCTTTTCTAGCTGAACAGGGATTTTATCTTATCCCATAAATCCATGAAAAAGTTACCAATCTTTTCCCAGAAGCCCGGGTCATTTATCTTATCGCCAAGCTTTGATGCCCAGTCCTGTGCCTGGTTAATTACTGAATCCCAGTCGATATTGGCATCCTTAAGCTTCATAAGAAGCGATGTCAGCTTTGCAATATCATCGTCAGAAAGCTTCAGGTCGTAATCCTTTGCAGCCTCCTTTATCGCATCCTTTATCTGGCTCTCATCCTTGAGCCCTCCATCGGCAAGCTGCTTCTTTAGGTCTGCAATCATTGCCTCGATATCCTGCGAATCGCCGTCAATGCTCTTGTTGAGCTCTCCTGTTGTGACAAGCTCATCCATCGCTGCGTCTGTCACCTTGTCGTCAAGCTTCTTGCCTGTCATCTCCTCGTATGCCTTTAGTGTGCCTACAAGTGCTGCCGTTCCGGAAATAGGGAACGGTCCTGCGACTATGATTTTAGCATCAGCTATGCCTGCTGTGGCAAGCGCATTCTTGTACATTCCTACCGTACAGTAATTGATATTGTGTGTGGAAACACTAAGACCCGCACCCTTTTTATCCTCTGTAATGAGTACTGAGGAAAGTGACCTTGTGCCAATCTCGCTCTTGCTGATGTATGAATCGAGGTACTTGTGCTCCTCATCATTATTTACATAGACCACATCGTAATTGTCCAGATCAGTGAGCTCGATTCCCATAAATCCAAGCACTGTCGCTCTCTGATCCGGTGTAAGGTCTGCTCCAAGACTTAAGTATGGCTTATCATTTTTGCTGATGGTCACCTTGTCGTTTGCCTCACTGCCGGCTGTCGTTGTGCTGTCTGCAGTACTGTCTGTGTTACTCTTATCAGCTGAGTCACTGCCTGATACATCAACGCTTGAAACTGTATCAGTCTGCGTAGCTGTCTCTGTTGCAAATACAGCCGGATTCATTGTAAACAGTGTCACCGCAGCAAGCACGCTACATACAATACTCTTTGCTTTTTTCTTTATTAATCTAATCATTTTTCCTCCAATCTACTGCTCTATATCATACGAAATTGTAAAGCTGCTTCCGTCGAAGCTGACATCTGCCATGCTTCCGCATACCACAGGCATCATCGGCGACATATGACCTATATCCAGGTCCATGATGATTGGCACATTAAACTCTCTAAGCAGTGATGAAAGCGCCTGTCTGTGGTCTATGCCAAACATTTCCTCTCCGAACGTGCGCCGGTCGTCCGATAAGAAAGCCCTTTACATTTGAAAACCATCCTGCATTTTTCATCTGCCACATAGCCCTTCTCATGCCCATCACATTAAGGTCACAAGCCTCAAGGAACCATATGATACCATCATCACTGTAGCGCTCATTAAATTCCCTTACATGGTCAAACGATGTACCAAGCAGATTGATAAGACAATCCATGCAGCCACCAAGCAGCCTGCCTCTCATGGTAAGCCTGCTTTCCTTTGCCACCGCAGGAATAGAGCTGATACACGACTTTTCAGTCAGGTTGTAGCCCACAAACGGAGCATTCTCATCCTTTATCGATTCCTTCTCCCACATAGGGTAATTGGTAAATGAAAGCTTCCTGCCACAAAGCAGATTAAATGCATCGGTAAGTGACTCATGCCACACCTCCATGCCAAAGCTGCCCGCACACGGCCCGTAAATACCTGCTGTATCTGCAATAGTAGCCTCCAAAAATGTGAAATTCGTATTGTCAGAATAGCCCATGTACCATTTCGGCTTTGACTGCTTCACGCGCTCAAAATCGATATAAGGCACTACCTCGCACATCAGCTCGCCACCACCACAGGATATAAGCACATCACTGTCAGCAGAAGCATAGCTCTCGTTCAGCTCTTCTGCGCACTTCTTAGGTGTATTGCTGATACCTATGCCACTGTCGCACCTGCAGTTAGGTCCCTCTATCGTCTTATAACCCATGCTGTGAAACCTTTTAATGGCATTGTCAAAGGCACTCCTGTACGGCTCTGTTGTACAGCCCATCGAAGGCGCCACAAAGCCTATTGTTCCTCTATCCTTTAGAAATTCAGGGTATCTCATGTTTCTATCATCCTATCACTATTATTTACATATCTTAGCTTCTGTCTGAAGTAAAATATGTAGGATTTTATCATTTCTGTCAAGGTCATTTTACTGTCATAATTAAATGTCGTCGTGTACTGCACATGCTGTCTGTTTCACCAGTTGTATATATCATGCAGACTTATCGAATCAACATTCTTCATATTGTTCATAAACACCTTAACCTTTGAAAGCTCATCCTCACTGTCAATGTATAGATGAAAGATAGTATTCGGACATTCAATTATTATCTGCTGTTCTTCTATATTTTTCATCACTGTATCCTCTATTGAATGATGTATCCTGTGTGATTAAAAACCATTATCGTCTGTCACACCGGGATGTGAGTAATAACAAAATATCGTAACTGTTCAGTACCTTCACAGCTAAAAAACTATCACATAACCATAGTACTACACCGGCGTCACAAAATCCAGTCATTTTTGCCTGCCAATTCTTACTATTTTATTAAGAAAACCGGTAAATATTATACTCCCTCACAGTCAAATGCCGGAATGAAGCTGTCCTTTGCCACGTCACCCTCCTGTATAAATGCATTCGTGATTCCTATTTCGAGGGCATAGTCAACAAGCCTTTCATACTCTCTCCTTGTCACTGTGCGGTTTATCTCAGGATAATCCTTTAGTGCAATCGGCGTAAACTGGCTCATCATGCTTATATATACGTGATCATGATATGTATCATACAGGTACTTAAGTACATCCTTTGCATCATTCACATGTCCCGGCAGTAGAAGCTGTCGCACAATAACTCCCTTTTGTATGAGTCCTGTCGAATCGTCAATCACGACATCCGGTTGCTGCCTGACCATCTCTGAAAGCGCCTGCTTTGCGACAGACGGATAATCTTTTGCCCTTGAATACCTTGCCGAAAGCGTACTGTCCATATATTTAAAATCCGGAAGGTACACATCCACTATACCCTCAAGCAGCTTTAGCTCTGTCACATTTTCATATCCGCTCGTATTGTATATAATAGGAAGCTTCATGCCGCGGCTTTTTGCATCGTTTACCGCCCACACTATATCAGGGATATACTGCCCCGGTGTGACCAGATTGATATTATTTGCGCCTTTGTCAGCAAGTTCCATAAAGATATCACTCAGCCGCTCTTTACTGATTACCTTTCCCTCTTTTCCGTCAGAAATTTCCCTGTTCTGGCAGAACACGCAGTGCAGGCTGCAGCCTGAGAAAAAAACCTGCCCCACTTCCTCTTTTTCCTGATATGCACGGCTCCTCCCAATAATGAAGTGCTGCTCGCGCCACCTTTATTTCAGATGAAACGCCACATACGCCTGTTTGTCCGGTTCTTCTGTTTATGCCACATTTTCTGGGACACAATAAGCAATTCTCGTATTTATTCATATTTTTCATTTTAACCCTTGCTAAAAATAATGTTTGATACTACAATCTATATGATTAAAGGGTCAAAAGGTATCATCGATGCATGCTTGCATGCAATTCGATGTATACCTTAGTGACCCGCACTACACCGAGAAAGTAGCAATTTGCTGCGGGGACGGTTAAATCACTCACTATATTCGTTTACAGAATCAAATCACTTGCTGATTTGATTCGTATGAAGCTGTGAATATGCCGACGAATATGCCTATCGCTACAGGCGATTTTAAATAGGCATATTCGGTTGCAGTTCGCATATGCGAACTGTAGCATTAGCGGATTTCGAGGTGTAGTCAGATTACGGGAATGCGTAGCATGTAGTAATCTGATTAATCATCATTTTAAATTATATCATAACTATTCTTACAGAAGAGAATAGTTAAAATACACAATAAGGAGATTACAATGAATCAGTCAAACTGTATCGTCGCCCAGTCAGGCGGCCCAACTGTTGCAATCAACGCAAGCCTTGCAGGAGTCATCGCAGGAGTAAAAAGCTCTGAGAAATACGATATCTGCTATGGCGCCGTAAACGGAATACTCGGCATATTAAATGAGAATTATCTCAATCTGTCAGATAGTTTTTGCAGATGATGCTAATCTTGAAAAGCTTAAGACCACACCTGCGATGTATCTTGGCTCATGCCGCCACAAGCTCCCTGATTACAAGGATGATGATTCACTATATGTATACATCTTCCACCAGTTCGATAAGCTTTCTATAAAAGCTTTCTTTTACATCGGTGGAAATGATTCAATGGATACCGTATTAAAGTTATCCGATTATGCAAAAAAAACTCAACAGTGATGTGAAAATTATAGGAATTCCAAAAACCATCGACAATGATCTGTGCATGACAGACCATACTCCGGGATTTGGCTCTGCAGCCAAATATATCGCATCAAGCATGCTTGAGATAGCCCATGACACCTTTATCTATGCTGTTAAGAGTGTTACAATCGTTGAAATCATGGGACGTGACGCAGGATGGCTCACTGCCGCTTCCGCTCTCGCACGTAATGAGTACAATACAGCGCCTCAGTTCATATATCTGCCTGAGGTGGATTTTGACAAGGACAAATTTGTTGCCGATATAAAAGAAGCCCTTACGCACACTAACAATGTAATAGTTGCCGTATCCGAAGGAATACATGACGCAGACGGCTCATACATTACATCATCAAAGGCCGCATGTGACCAGTTCGGACACCAGCAGCTAAGCGGTGCCGGAAAAGCTCTTGAGTTCATCGTAAAGGAAAACATCGGTGTCAAGGTGCGCTCTGTAGAGGTAAATGTGCTCCAGCGCTGTGCCTCACACCTTGCATCATTAACCGATATCGAGGAATCTTTTGCTCAGGGTAAAAAGGGTGTCACTATTGCAGCAGAGGGTGTGACCGCATCAATGGTATGCTTGAAGCGCATCTCAAATAATCCTTATCAGGTGGAATACACATATTCTGCTATCAAGGATATCGCAAACGAGGCCAAGTCTGTGCCAAGAGATTGGATCAATGATGCGGGCAATGATGTGAAGCCTGAACTTATCGAATACTTAAAACCACTTATTCAGGGAGAAACCGCTGTAGCCTACAAGAATGGTCTGCCTGACTATATGGATGTGTCACATCTTCACAAATGTAACTGATTTTAGCTGCCGCCTACCCCCCCGGTGTAGGCAGCAACAGCATATCTCCAAGGAGGTCGATTTACATGAAGAAAAAAGTGCTTATAACCTGCGCCGTTGTGCTTGGTGTGCTTTTGGCTGTTTATCTTGGCTTTGCCTTTTATTTTAGCGAGCCACTATCTGTTCAACACAAAGATTAACTCTGTAAAATACGCAGGTAAAACTGCAAAAGAGGCATTAGAAAAAAATACAGCCCTAAGCCGCGATTATCTGCTCACAATCACTGACAGAAAAGGCAACAGCTTTTCACTTAAGGGACCTGATTTTTCCTATGAATATGTCTCAAACGGTGATGAGGAGCAAATCCTAAAAAGGCAGAATGCTTTTACATGGCCTGTCAGTCTCTTCAAAGCTCAAAACTATACTCTAAAGGGTTCATCCAAATATAACGATGCCGCTTTGGCGGAAAAGCTCAAGGCTCTTGATATTTTCAGTGATGACTACATTGAAAATCCGGAGGATGCCCATATCGAGATAAAAGACGGCGAATACAATGTGATTGAAGAGAAAAAAGGCTGCAAGCCGATATATGACAGCATCCTTGCCGAGGTAAAGGACGCCCTGGACAACGAGCTTCCAAAGCTTAGCTTAAGTGATGACTGTTATGAAGCTCCAAAAATCACAAAGGAAAGCGATACAATCAAAAATGAAAAAGAAGCCCTCGACAAATACACTGCTTCAACCGTCACATACAAAATTGAAGGTGCCGATGAGAAACTTGACTCAGCCAAAATCCTTGATATTCTAAGCATCTCAGATGACGGCAACGTGAACATAGATGATGCCAAGGTCACTAAATATGTCCAGCAGCTTGCTTCCAAATACAACACCTTCGGACGCAAACGCTCATTCAAGACATCGTCCGGTGACACTATTGAAATAGGTGGTGGAGACTACGGATGGGTAGTCAGCAAGAAAAATGAGAAAGCCCAGCTCCTTTCAGATTTAGAGGGAGGCAAGCCAGTGGAAAGAGCGCCTGTTTACGAGCAGACAGCACTCTACCGAGGCGCTGACGACATAGGTAATACATACATAGAGATTGACTACACAAAGCAGCACATGTGGTATTACAAGGATGGTGCTCTCCAGATGGAGTCTGATTTCGTATCAGGTAATCTCGCCCGTCAGAATGGTTCCGTAGATGGTGTATACAAGATTGTTTACAAGCAGAGAAATGCTACTCTTGTCGGCGAGGGATACTCTTCTCCTGTCAGCTATTTCATGCCGTTTGCCTACAATATAGGTATCCATGATGCCAGCTGGCGTAATACCTTCGGAGGAACAATTTACAAAACCTCAGGCTCACACGGATGTATCAATGTGCCGCCTGCTTTTGCAGAGCAGCTGTTCAACGCTGTGGATAAGGGCACTCCTGTTGTTGCCTACTACAGAGAGGCTGTCACTCTGACAAACAATGCTGCAAAGATGTCCAATGCATACTCGTATGTGGCTCCTGATGCTGCGCAGTAAGTGTGAATTGCTTGGTATTTTTCAATAATACGGGAAGACGATCGGCGCACGGGGAATTTGCCCCCGGCAGAGGTGCTCCCGACGAGCTAACGCTACGCAGCTAAGATACTGTACGAATTATGCTTTTTAGATTTTCTAGGCTTGACGAAACCGTCGAAACGCGCCGTCCATGGCGCGGTTTCTCCTTGCCCCGGCGTCCATGCCGGGGCATTTCTGCGTTTCATGGGCATAATTCTACAGTATCTAAGCCGCTGCGCTAGTCGCTCTTTCGGGAGCACCTCTGCCGGGGGCAAATTCCCCGTGCGCCGGTCGCCTTCCCTCAAAATACTAAGTATATTACAAATAAATTTCCAATTATACTTTCCCTTATATTGTATCTTCCCACAGCATACCAGACACCAGCCCCACATACCGCGGGAGCGCATACATCCTCCCCCATTTCAGCCACAGCGTAAGGGGCGTAAGTCGCCGGAGTGACTGCCATACAGCATAGGCGCTCTTTCGTAAGCGCATAGCGTAGCTGCCTAGATACTGTAGAATTATGCACACGATACATAAAAATGAGCTCCCACGGATGGGAGCTCAAGGAGAACCGCGCCATGGACGGCGCGTTTCGACGGTTTTGTCGGGCATAGAAGCCCTATGCTATGCAAACTGGCTATTGTAGAGATTTGCATAAAATCCATTGGCTGCAAGCAGACTCTCATGATTGCCCTGCTCTATAATCTTTCCATCTTTCATAACAAGGATAATATCCGCTTCCCTGATGGTAGACAGACGATGAGCCACTATAAAACTGGTTCTGCCCTTCATCATGGTAAGGAACGCTTTTTGAATCTTAATCTCTGTACGTGTATCAATCGATGATGTAGCCTCATCCAATATCAGCATAGGCGGTAAGCAGAGCATGACTCTTGTGATGCATAATAGCTGCTTCTGTCCCTGTGACAGGCTGCCACCGTCCTCACCGATTTCAGTGTCATAGCCCTTCGGCAGACGTCTGATAAAGCTGTGGGCATGGGATGCCTTTGCTGCTGCAATGATTTCCTCATCTGTGGCATCAGGCTTTCCCATTATGATATTGTCACGGATTGTACCCTTCTTGAGCCATGTCTCCTGAAGCACCATACCATAGTTGTCACGAAGACTCTCTCGTGTGATTTTTCTGATATCGTGTCCGCTTACCTTAATTGTTCCACTGTTTACATCGTAAAACCTCATAAGCAGATTGATAATTGTCGTCTTTCCACAGCCTGTCGGTCCTACGATAGCCACTCGCTGTCCCGGCTTTACATGGAGATTGAAATCCTCGATAAGCTTTTTATCCGGCACATATGAGAAATAAACGTCCTCGATGTCCACGCGTCCGTCTGCCTCACCAAGTGTTACCGCATCCGAAGCATCCGGTATCTCCTTTTCCTCTTCAATAAGCTCAAAAATACGCGCAGCACAGGCAAGTGCGTTCTGAAGCTCTGTGATGACACCTGATATCTCGTTGAACGGCTTGGTGTACTGGTTGGCATATGATAAGAAGCATGAAAGCTGTCCAACTGTGATTCCGCCGGTGAGTGCACTCATAGCGCCAAAGATTCCGACTCCGGCATACACGAGACTGTTCACAAAACGTGTACTCGGATTTGTAAGACTTGAGAAAAATGTTGCCCTCAGTGAGCATTTCTGTAATCTGTCATTTATCTCGTCAAACTGCTCAAGAGCCTCATCCTCATGGTTGAAGGCCTGTACTACCTTTTCATTTCCCACTATCTCGTCAATGAGTGCTGTCTGCTCTCCTCTTGTGCTTGTCTGCAGCTGGAACATGGAATATGTCTTTTTAGTGATAAAGCTTGCCACAAAAAGCGACAAAGGTGTGATGAGCACTACAATGCATGATATCTTCACATCTATCGTGAGCATGAAAATAAGTGTGCCTGCTATTGTTGCAATTCCTGTAAAGAGCTGTGTAAAGCCCATCAGAAGGCCCTCTGAAAATGTATCTACATCGGCGATGATACGGCTGACCATATCACCGTGTGAGTGGCTGTCAATATAGGACAGCGGCATTTTCTCAATATTTAAAAACTGCATCACGTCTTATGTCCCTCACTATGTTGTAGGTCATCCTGTTGTTGCAGATATTTGTAAGCCACTGGGCTGCTGCCGCTATGACTACTATTATTGCTGCCCTTGTGAGG
>ENA-OQNJ01000388-OQNJ01000388.1-human-gut-metagenome-genome-assembly--contig:-NODE-388-length-11519-cov-1.815309_pt1 | contig 11519 bp, 13 predicted proteins | sample MGYA00242630_ERZ504882 | MGnify/ENA primary metagenome ERZ504882 (study PRJEB26092, sample SAMD00036408) | human gut metagenome | host: Homo sapiens | study: EMG produced TPA metagenomics assembly of... | reverse complement strand
CCGGTGCCGCCGGGGAACGCGATAAAGGCGTCGCCCAGCTCGATCATCCTGGTCTTGCGCTCGGTCATGTCCTGGGTGACGATGAGCCTGGTCAGGCCGTCATACTGCACCTCGGAGTCGATGAAGAACTGGGGCTCGACGCCGGTCACTTCGCCGCCCGCCGTCAGGACGCTGTGGGCCAGACGCCCCATCAGGCCGCTGCGGGAGCCGCCGTAGACCAGCGCGTTCCCGCTCTCGCCGATCCAGCGGCCCAGTTCCTCCACCGCCTGTTTCAGGGCCGGTTCGCTGCCCTCATTGGCCCCCAGATAGACCGTAATATTCATCGGTATTCCCTCCGTTATCTTGCCCATGTCATTTCCTGATTCGGGCCGGCATAATCAAACTTACCGTCGTTCTTCTCTTCCAGCGCTTTTATCATATGATAAGCAAACTCATTGTAGGGCGTCGGGATGCCCAGCTCTTTGCCCATCCGGATGAGCGCACCCGAGAACATATCGATCTCGGTATGGCGTCCGGCGTCGAGGTCTTGCAGCGTCGAGTAGCGGGCCGAGGGCTTGACGGCACAGCCCTTGCCGGACACGGCATCCACCCGCTGCATATCAATGCCTTTGGCTGCGGCAATGGCTTCCAGCTCACGGCGGAGACCGTCGCTGATGGCCTTCATATGGACGCTGTCACGGTAGCAGCCTACGCCTGCGCCGAGGATGGCCTGGGGCAGATTGTTGCAGACGTTGAGGCGGAACTTGCTCCACATTTCTTCCCGGATGCAGTCGGTGGCCCGGAAGTGCAGCTCTGTGCCGCCGAACAGGGCCTCCACGGCCTTGACGCGGGGGCTGTCGCAGGGCGGCTCCTTCTCCCCGAAGATGATGCCAACGGTGGTCGCCGGGTCGAAATGGACGCCGTCAGCCTCCTTGTGGGACGCCACTTTGATGAGGGAGTAAAGCAGATGCTCCCCACCCACGGCAGAGGCGATGATGTCCTCGCTGTCCACGCCGTTCATCAGGCTCATGATGGTGGTATGGGGACCAGTGACGGCTTTGATGCTGTCCAGTGCGCCGGGCAGCGCACCGTATTTCAGGCAGACGATGAGAAGGTCGGCGTCATGGGCCTGCCCGGGCGTCCAGACCGCCGGACGGTAGACTTTGCCGTTGATGGCACAGCCTTCTTTTGCCAGACGCTCGCCGCGCGGGCCATCGGCCACCACGCCAAGCTCAATGTCCCTGCGGGCCGAAAGCCCCCAGATAACATAAGAGCCGACCGCACCGGCTCCCAGAACTGCAACTTTTCTGATGTCCATGACCTTCTACCTCACTGTCGTTTTCCAGCCTTTATCATGAAGCTATTATACCATGCTTTCCTCTTCCGGAAAAGCCCGGAGTGTTTCATTTTTGGACGTCAAAAATCTTTGACTTTTATCGAAAAGTTATAACAAAAGTGTAGAATCTCTCTGGCAAATAGAATCTTTGCCAAAAAAGGGCTTGATTTTTTTCGAAAAGGACTAGAATATCTTTTCGCGGAAAGGTTTCACCTGTACGGCCTTCCGCGAAACTATTTTCAAATATGAGGAGATTTTCGATATGAAACTCAAGAATGTTTGTGTTACCGTTGCTGCTCTGGTTCTGGCTGTCAGCATGACTGCCTGCGGCAGCTCTTCTTCTACCGCTGCTTCCACCTCTGAGGCTGCTTCTGCTGCCGCTCAGTCTGAGGCTGCTTCCACCTCTGCCGTGGCCGAGGAGAACAGCGCTTCCTCCGAGGCTGCAAGCGAGGCTGCATCTTCTGAGGCTGCTTCTGAGGTCTCCAGCGAGGCCGCTTCTTCTGAGGCTGCTTCCTCTGAGGTCGCTTCTTCCACTGCCGCCTGAGCTTGCCCGGCAGCACCCCCAAAGCATGAGCAAAGGCTCCGGCCTCGACCCCCACCGGGCAGGCCGGGGCCTTTTTTGCCCTGCGGCGCAAAGAGACCCCCGGCACCCTGCGGAAGGTGCCGGGGGTCTTGCATATGGAGGGAGGCGGGGTCATGCGGAAGCCCCGCCGCCGGGGATGGTTAGTCTTTCACCAGATCGCTGTGGTCTGCCTCCACCAGCAGCAGGGTGGGCTCTTCGGCCCCACGGTGGGTGAGGTAGAACACCTCGCTGCCGCTGCCCTGTGCCAGCAGGTCGTTGATGGCGAAGCTGCTGGTCTGGCCATTGGTGACGAACTGGATGGTCTGTGCGCCATGGTCCTGCAGGTAGCGCAGGGTATCCAGGTCGCCGGTAAGGGTGGCGGTGTCGTAGGCACCGGTGTAGGTGCGCAGGGTGCCGTTCTGGCTCACGGTAAAGGGCTGGTCCATGCCCTCAGCGTCCACCACCCGCAGCTCAAGGGCGCTGTTGGTGTTGACAGGCTGGCCCTCGGTGGCACCGCAGTCGGGGCAGGTGTGGGTGCCGTTGCCGTTGTCCACCCAGTGGTGGCCGGTGGCGGGGATGACCTCCGTCTCGACGTGGCCGCACTCCGTGCAGGTATGCTGCTTTTGGCCTGCAGCGGTGCAGGTGGCCTCCTTAACCGTAGTCCACTCGCCGTAGGTGTGGGCCGCAGTCACATGGTCTCTGTCACAGATATGGTTGGCGTCACCGTTGTCCTTCCAGTCATGGCCCAGAGCGGGGATAGTCTCCGTCCACTCGTCGATATGCTCCGGGGCAGTGGCATGCCTATCGCTCTCATAGGTGCATCCGTACTTCACCCAGCCCTCTTCCGTGCAGGTGGGCTCTTGGCGGTCGATCTCGTTTTTGGTGCAAACATTTTTGCCATGGACGATCTTATGCTGTACACCCCGCTTATAATACCACAGCTCCGTATTATCGCCAATGGTGTTTACAAGGCCGCCGGCTGCGGGGTTATTTCTTGTGCCTACCGCAGCCTCAGCACCTTTCACATTGATATACTTATCATCCGGCGATCCCCATGGTTTCATTTTAAGCAGCACATTGTTGCCGATGTTGACCTCGGTGCCGGAAATCGCACCATATTTTCCAAATATTTGAACGTAATCGCCGATCTTGACTTTTCCATTTGTTCCGCCGTCAATGTTCACTACAACTTTTCTGTTCGAATCTCCGCGAATATCCTCGCCGCCGATACTGGAGCCTCCTCCTTCATATCGGATTGAAGTGCCCTCATCCTTGGCATCAATGGTAACATTGTCCTTTATATTGACCTCCACATTTCCATCCTTACTTCCGATCGCAGTGGAATTTTCTCTTTTGCTCTCCATCCGGATGGTCGAATGGCCCTGAATGGTGACCTTGGTATCTTTTGCGCCATTGCCAATGGCAGAGCCGTAGAACCCGGTTGCCGTGACATGGACATCTTCCTGCTCTGCGGTAGCCCCGGCCGTACCAATGGTCACCTCTGCTTCGGTGTCCTTGCCATTATCTCCGGCAGCGCCGATGGCGGCCCCATGGCCCATGTCACTCCTTGCAGCGACCGTTGCATGGTCACAGATCACGATGCCCTTTGCCGAGCCACCGTAATAGCTGCTCCACCCAGCACTGCCGCCGCCGATGGCAGCGCCATTGCAGGCGGTTGCCTTCACCTTGGAATGCCCCCGGATGATGATGTTTTTTGCATTTCCTGCATAGCCGCCGCCAATGCCTGCGCCACCCACGCCGCTTTCTGCGTCAACAGTTGCATAGCCCTGGATGATGATGTTTTCTGCATCTCCAGGTTTTTCCTCTCCATAGTAGCCGCCGCCGCCAATGCCTGCACCCCAGTCGCCGCCTGCTGCGTGAACCGTTGCATAGCCCTCAATGATGATGTTTTTTAGTGCCTTCGGCAACGCTTCCCCCGATGCCTGCCGCTCCGTTCCCACCTGCACCTTTTGCGGTCAGGCTGCCGGAGGTGTCTGATTCTGATTTGGGGGTGTGATTTTCTTCCCGTGTCATTGGTCTCGTCTGTGATGGTCAGCGTTCCCTCTCCCTGCTTGCGCAGTCCTGCCTGATACAGGACGCTATAACTGTCCAAAACATTCTGGCCGTCCAGCTCAACTTTTGTCTTTCCGCCGCCGGAGACATCCATTGCAGCTTTCCGACCTGCATTCTCCGCCTTAATATTCACATTACTGAGCCGGATCTTGAGTTCCTTGGCCGCATCGCCCACCCAGTTATTGATGACCCGGATGACGTTTTGGTGAGGTTTTCGGCGCTGCCCTCTGCCGGAGGATCAGCCGCAGGGGCAGTCGGGGGTGGTGGGAGCAGCCGCAGGGGCGTTGGCCTGAGTGGCCTCCGGGGCCGTTGCCTCAGGCTCTTCCGGGGTACTGAGAGCGGGCTTGGTGGCCTGCTGTTCCGGCTCCGGGTCTGCCGCCGGGTCGAGCTGGTACACCACATCCTTCTTCGGGGGGCTCCGTGGGGTCGTCCGTAGGATTCTCCGTGGGTTTCTCTGTGGGATTATCAGTGGGGTTCTCCGTGGGATTCTCCGTGGGGTTGTCCGTGGGGTCCTTGCCCTCCTCAGAGTCCTCCTCTGCCTCGCTCAGGGTAAAGGCCGCGTCCGGGTCAGGCTGGCTCTCCCCGGCAGCGTGCGCAGACCCGGCTGCTTCCAGCTCCTGCGTGGCGGGGCGCTCCTTGTCCGGGATTGCTACCTCTGCTCTTTTTTCTTTAATTCGAGTATCTTCCCTCAGGGTGGTATGATCTTCGTCGGTGCCGTCCTTGATCACGATCTCGTCGCTGGTGTCGGTGTAGGTCTTATCCCCCTGAGTTACTTTCACATACTGCTGCTTGCCGTCCGCACTCGTCATGGTCTCTACGTCAATGCTGCCGTTGCCGATATAGTAAATATCCGCAAAGGCCGGGGCTGCAATGGACGTGACAATCGACATGATGGCTGCCGTAGACAGCACCCGCAAAGCCAAATCTTTTCGCTGCATACAAATCCTCCCTGTTGTACATTCAAAGCCTGTCCCGCAGCAAAAAGGATACCTCGTTCGCCTCCGCATGGCGGGCATCCCGGGGTGTCGTTCCCGCTTTTTGCACCAACTCGGCACAGGTCTTTTCCTCATTTTAACCCCCCCCCCCTATACCTTTTTCAATAGCAATAATCTACAAAGTTTCGCCATTTTATTGTTACTTTTGTCGGGCCGGAAATGAAAAAACACCCTCTCCCTGCCGGTCAAGGCAAAGAAAGGGTGTTTTTATGCCCCGTGATGGGCGCGGCGGGCAGCCTCTCAGACAAAATCCTCCCGCATGGGGGTAAAGATGTCCAGCAGGATGCCGGCCTCGGTGCAGACGCAGCCATGCTCCACGCCGTCCTCCTTGAGGATGGTGTCGCCCTTGTGGACGGTACGGGTCACGCCGTTCACCGTGAACTCGAAGGCACCGGAGACCACATAGGTGATCTGGGTGTGGGGGTGGTGGTGCAGTGCGCCGACCGCGCCCTTTTCAAAGGTGTTCTCCACGCACATCAGGCCGTCTGTATAGGCCAGCACCCGGCGGGTGACGCCCGCGCCTGCGGGCTGCGGCAGAGTGTCCTCATGCAGGACCCAGCGCTGTTTCTTTTCCGGCAGTTTCATAAATGTTCCTTCTTTCCCGGCCCCGCTGCGGGGCCGTTTTCTATTTCCATTATAAAAAGGCAGAACCCGTTTGGCAAGAGTTCCGCCTTTGTTTACAACTATAGGGCAACACCGCATAATTCCCGCCTTACGGCTTAAGCACCGCTCCGGCGGCTGCGGCACGGCATCTGCGTTGCCAAAATGCTCGATAATACACAAAGTATTATCTGCGCTTTTGGCTTAGCAGCTGCCGCACCTCGCTCGCCGTATCGGCACTTAGAATTATGCGGTATTGCCATAAGAATATCAGTGGTTGTCTGTACGGCAGCCACTTTTTTGTGGTATACTGGTATAAAAAGAGGGTGATTCGATGGATGTTTTTCAAAATATGGAGTTGTTTTCGGAGCTGATCCAGTGCGGCGGCAACATTTATACATGGTGCTATAATGCCGATGGCAGCCTGCTGCAGAGCAACTGCCCGGAAGCGGGGTTCCTCTCCGGCGCATTTGACCTATTCGGCTGCAAGTAAAAAAATGCTGGACTACGGCAGCCGGCACACAACGCCGGTCACGCTCGGCACGGCCATTGGCATGACATGGGCGGCTGCCTTTGAAAAGGACGGCAGCGCGCTGAAGCGTGTTTGGATCATCGGGCCGGTGTTTTATCAGGATGTTTCGCTGCGCGGGATTGAGCAAGGGCTGCAATACTATAACCGTCTGGAAACGAGCGTAGCATGGACCATGCAGCTGTATGAGGTTCTGAAAACCGTCCCGGTGCTGCAATGCACAGTCTTGCACCGCTACGCTCTGATGATGCACTACTGCCTGACCGGCAACCACCTTGCGATCAGTGACATCAACAGCGAGTTTTTGGCGCAGGCGCGCAATACAGTGCAGCAGGCCGCTCACGATCGCCACAAGGTCTGGATGGCAGAGCAGGGACTTCTGCAGATGGTGCGCACCGGAGACTTGAACTACAAGCAGGCGCTTTCCGCCAGTATGGGGATCAGCACGGGTGTGCCGGTGCGCAGCGATGACGCCCTGCGCCAGAGTAAGACGAGCATCATTGTGTTTACCTCGCTGGTATGCCGTGCCGCCATCGAGGGCGGGCTTTCGCCGGAGGAAGCCTACGCGCTGGGGGACAGCTACATACAATCCACCGAGAATGCCAAGACCATGGATGATTTAGAACCGTTGGCGCTGATGATGTACGACGATTTTGTCCGGCGCGTGCACAAATGCCGCACCAACCCGCATCTCAGCCAGCAGGTGCAAAAGTGCGTGGACTACATTGAGATGAACCTCGATAAAAAAATACGCGCGGCAGATATTGCAGCGCTGGTGGGCTATACGGAATATTATCTGACCCACAAATTCAAAGAGGAGACAGGGTTAAGCGTGACAGATTACATCAAATTTGCCAAGATCGAGCGCGCCAAAGTCCTGCTGAAAAGCACCGATCAGACCGTGCAGGACATAGCCGCTGCACTTTCTTTCAGCACACGCAACTATTTCAGCCGGATTTTTCAGGAGGTCACAGGCCAAACCCCGATGGAGTACCGCGAAAAGTAAATGCTTATCCAAAAAACCTCTGCCAGGCAAACATCAAGTCTGGCAGAGGTTTTTATGTTTTATTCTTGTGTCAGCGCCCGCGCCATTCTGACCACGCGGGAGGCATTGATTTTTACCTGCTCCAGCGTCACTGCACCGCTGGCGATGCCCTGCAGCAGGTTGTCATAATCACCCTTGTTGCCGGGCATGAACAGGTCGCCGCCTGCTGCAGCTACATACTGCGCCTGCGAATCCCGGTGGGCAGAGCGCGCATCCCCGGCAATCGGTGAGACCCAGTCGGTCATGACGATGCCCTGATACCCAAACTCGGCGTGGAGAATGTCCATGCACGTTGTCATCACCGTGTGTGAAGAGTTGCACCTCGTAGCCGTTTGCCGTACGCCGTACACGTGCTTGCTTATTCTGGTTACCAATGCCCGCCCACGAGCCATCGCGCGGGGGAGTAAGGCTGTTCACCTCGCGGGCAATGTAGCGCTGCGCCTGTACCAGATGCTGCTGAATAGCAGCGGGCCTGCTAAAGACCGCGCTGTTGAGATGGGCTACGGCATTTTGCCTTCCTACGAAGGAAACGGCTATATGACCGAGGCGGTTCAAGGCATGATCCGGTGGGCATTTGCGCAGCAAGATGTGGATTTTGTGGAGGCGGAAACCGACCCGGACAACCGCGCATCCCAGCGCATATTGGAAAAATGCGGCTTTGTGCCAAACGGGAAAACAGGGGAGGCAGGCCTCCGTTTTGTGGTGGAACGACCCCAAACAACCTGAGCGTTAATTCAGAAAAGGTATTGGGGGGCTGCAATAAGGCAAATAAACCTACCCGCAGGAAAAAAGAGCAATATGTCTGCACCGTTCTGTAGCTTTACAAAAGGAAGGGAAAAAGAGTATAATCTAAACAATCGGCATAGGAAATATACGGTAAGGCAAGACAGAAACGCACAGCAGCAGTTGATGCAGGGTGGTTGCCATATTTGACGGGTAGGCTGCCAGATCAGGAAGCGGGGATTTACCATGATACGCATAGCAATCGTAGAGGATGATACAGGGTATCGAAGTCAACTCGGAAAGTACATTGAGCAGTATCAAAGCGATTTTTCGGAAACGGTCAGTGTATCGGAATTTTCAGACGGATTGGAAATTGTCGAAAAATATAAATCCGAGTATGACATAATCCTGATGGATATCCAAATGAAGCATATGGACGGTATGCAGGCGGCCATGCGCATACGGGATATGGATAAAAATGTCATCATTATATTTATTACAAATTCTGCGCAATTTGCTGTGCAGGGATATAAGGTCGAGGCATTAGACTATGTATTGAAGCCGATCCAATACTTTGCCTTCTCCCAAGTGCTGCATAATGCGGTTAAAAAAGTATATGGAAAATCAAAGTTCTATATACATCTGTTGCAGGAGAGCAAGATGATCCGGCTGGATGCAGACCAGATACTGTATATTGAAAGCCGCGGACATACGATTATCTACCATACTGAGATCGGCGAGTATGCAGAGAGAGGATCACTGAAAGGTGCTGAAGAAAAGCTTGCACAGAGGCATTACTATAAGTGCAACAACTGTTATTTGGTGAACCTGGCGCATGTGGAGCGTGTGAATCAGTTGATCGTAACCGTAAAAGGGCAGGATCTGCAAATCAGCCGTGCGCGGAGGAAAAGCTTTATGGAAGCCCTTGCGGCGTATATGGGAGGCGAATAGCAGGCGTGATACAGGATATTCCGAAATTGTATACCGCGCTGGCGGAGTGGCTGGCATGTGTGCTGTTTGTAAGGCTGCTGCCCCAGCGCTATAATGCAGCCAAAACGGGCGGGATCCTGGCAGCAGCGCTGCCCTTATTCGGCTTGGTGCAGTGGTTGATCGGCATTGTTCCGCTAAGCCTTTGGATTCCCGGCATGATCGTGGCTTTGGTTTTGATGTACGCTACAATCTGGTTGTGCTGTCGCTTGAACTTTTGTGATACGGGTTTTTGGTGGGCGCTGGCGTTCACGCTGGCAGAGTTTGTTGCATCGCTGGAGTGGCAGCTCTATTCATTCGGCACCTCAAAGATGCCGGGCCGTTGGTGGATACAGGGACTGTTCTTGCTGGTCTTTTATGGCGGTGGCTTTGGCTTTTTTCTGCAACTTGAGCAGAAAAGGCTGAGCGATAAAGCGCCGCTGCACATGACAAGGCGTGAAAGCATATCGGCGGCCGTTATAGCGATCTGTACATTTTTAATCAGCAATATCAGTTATGTGACGACCGACACGCCGTTCAGCGGGCATATGACTACGGAAATATTCTGGATACGGACACTGGTGGATTTCGCGGGCGTGGCTGTGCTGCTTTCCATGCAGGTATAGGTGGCAGGACATGCAGACACAACATGAGTTGACAGCGATCCAGACACGTTTTAAAACGGCAGTATGAGCAATACCGCATCAGTCGTGATAACAGCGAAGCAATCAACCGCAAATACCATGACTTGAAGCATCAGATACAGGTCATTCGGATGGAGTCAGATGCGGCCAGAAGAGAGGAATACCTTTCGCAACTGGAAAAAGGAATGCAGAGCCTGGGTGTGAATCAGCATACCGGAAATGATGTGCTGGATACGATCCTGTCAGATAAGCAGTTGTATTGCAGTCAACATCAGATCACGCTGACGATCGTTGCGGACGGCGCAAGATTGGATTTTGTTGAAACGATGGACATCTGCAGCATATTCGGCAATGCGCTTGACAATGCAATAGAGAGTGTGGAAAAGCTGGCCGACCCGCAGCAGCGCCTTATCCGGGTGGCTGTCTATACGCAGAATGTGTTTTTGATCATCCGGGTGGAAAACTACTGTACAGCGCAGCTTTCTGTTGTAGACGGAGAGTATCGCACAACGAAGCGTGATAAGGATATGCATGGCTACGGGATAAAAAGCATCCGCTATACAGCAGAGAAATATGGCGGATCGGTTTCTGCAGATTGTTCAGATAACTGGTTCCATCTGAGCGTTCTCCTTCCATTGCCGGAAAAAGCCTGACCCTATACAGAAAGGCTGTGCGGTTACACGGTATAAAATCTCTGCAGCGCGGCAGAGACGAAGCGTGATAGATGCTTGTCTTAGAAGTACAGTCGGCAAGCGAACAGATAAAAAACAGTTTTAAGCATATGGAAGCGGTGCAGAGGTGATCTGCACCGCTTTTTTTACGGAATGCACAAAAGGAAGCAGATGTATCCCAAAAAAGTGTTCAAGAATGCAAGTTGTGCCACTGTGGAGACGGATTATGCCAAAATTACCCGAAAAAAGAGGAGGTTGTGCTACACTTAAAACACAACAGCAGAAAGGAAGGAGGTGAAAACTGTGGACAGACAAGCAGTGAATCCATATTTGCCGTCGTGGGAATATATCCCGGACGGGGAACCTCATGTGTTCAATGGCAGAGTGTATGTTTACGGCTCACATGACCGCTTCAACGCACCGATCTTCTGTGTGAATGACTATGTTTGCTGGTCGGCGCCGGTGGAAGATCTTTCCGACTGGCGGTACGAGGGAGTTATCTACCGCAAAAAGCAGGACCCCAAAAATCCTTGGGGATACCATCTGCTTTTTGCACCGGATGTCTGCCAAGGCCCGGACGGCCGGTACTACCTCTACTATGCGTTTGACTTTTTAGGCATTATGGGCGTGGCGGTCTGCGATACGCCTGCGGGAGAATATGAATTTTTGGGTCATATTCACTATGCGGACGGCACACTCTGGGGACGGCGAAGGGGAGATCAGCTTCCGTTTGATCCCGGCGTTTTGGCGGATGATGACGGGCGTGTATGGCTGTATTCCGGCTTTTACAATACTGTGCCTGCTATTCTGACAGGCGGACACAAGCTTAGATGTGACGGCGGTACAGTTCTGGAGCTGGAAAAAGATATGGTGACGATAAAAACGGAGCCGCGCGTGATTTTCCCTAAAAAAGGGCCGGGAGCCTTTCAAGGACATGAGTTTTTTGAGGCAAGCTCGATACGCAAGGAAGGAAAAACCTATATCTTCGTATACTCCTCTCGTCATAACCATGAGCTATGCTACGCTACCAGCCAAAGCCCTGACAGAGATTTCTCTTACGGCGGCACTCTGGTTAGTCAGGGTGATATCTTTCTGGACAGCAACCTGTCTGAAAAGCACGCAGCTAACTATTTGGGCAATACACATGGCGGGCTGCTCAAGCTAGAGGACAAATGGTATGTTTTCTATCATAGGCAAACCAACCGTCATTCGTATTCCCGGCAAGCTTGTGCCGAGAAGCTTCGGCGTAACGAAAACGGAGCGTTTCTCCAGGCAGAGGTCACAAGCTGCGGCTAAACGATGGACCCTTAAAGGGAAAGCCGTTATGAGGCGCGTATTGCCTGCAACCGTCTGGGGTAAACGAATGGTACCGGACGCTATGACGGACCTTTCCCGG
>ENA-OQNJ01000385-OQNJ01000385.1-human-gut-metagenome-genome-assembly--contig:-NODE-385-length-11591-cov-4.048064_pt1 | contig 11591 bp, 11 predicted proteins | sample MGYA00242630_ERZ504882 | MGnify/ENA primary metagenome ERZ504882 (study PRJEB26092, sample SAMD00036408) | human gut metagenome | host: Homo sapiens | study: EMG produced TPA metagenomics assembly of... | reverse complement strand
CGGTACTGACCGGAATTACCTGTGGAGCGGCCATTCTTGCACTTGCTATTCTGGGTTTTTCTGGTTGGATTTATTCTGATCCACGGTGTGAAAAACCTGACACTGGAGCAGTTTGCATGGACCTATAATACAGAGAATGTTACGATGCTTCCGGCGATCATCAACACTGTTACGATGACAGTACTTTCCCTGCTGCTTGCTGCGCCCCTCGGCATTTTCTCGGCGATTTATCTGGTTGAATATGCCAATAAACGCGGAAAACTGGTTGGCCTGATCCGGATTACGGCAGAGACCCTTTCCGGTATTCCGTCGATCGTTTACGGTTTGTTCGGTATGCTGTTTTTACGAAAACCCTGAAAATGGGATACTCGATGATGTCCGGTGCCTGTACACTTGCCATCATGATTCTTCCGCTGATTATGCGAACAGCAGAAGAAGCCTTAAAATCAGTTCCGGATTCCTATCGGGAAGCAAGCTTTGGACTGGGAGCCGGAAAGCTTCGTACGATTTTTAAAATTGTTCTTCCATCTGCCGTACCCGGCATTCTTTCCGGTGTCATTCTTGCGACAGGCCGTGTCGTAGGAGAGACGGCAGCGCTTCTTTTCACAGCAGGAACGATTGCAAAGGTGGCAGGCCTTATGGATTCCGGCCGTACCCTTGCCGTTCATATGTATGCACTTTCCAGTGAAGGCCTCTATATGAATCAGATGTATGCAACCGGCGTCATCCTGATGCTGATTGTCCTTCTGATCAACGGCTGTTCCGGAATGATTGCGAAGAAAATTGCAAAGAAATAAAAGAGAGACGAGGAAAAAACATGAGTAAAATAGATGTATCCAATATGGATCTTTATTACGGAGACTTTCATGCCTTAAAAAATATCAATCTTAGCATTGATGCCAATGAGGTGACGGCTTTTATCGGACCTTCCGGCTGTGGTAAATCGACACTGTTAAAATCCATCAACAGAATGAATGATCTCGTTCCGGGCTGTCGGATCACCGGTGAAATGCTGTTGGACGGAGAAAACATCTATGGCGGAAAAATGGATGTCAACGGACTCCGCAAACGGGTCGGCATGGTATTCCAGAAGCCAAATCCGTTTCCGATGAGCATTTACGACAACATTGCCTATGGACCGAGAACACATGGTGTCCGTTCCAAAGCGAAGCTGGATGATATTGTGGAGCAGTCTCTTCGACAGGCAGCAATCTGGGATGAGGTGAAGGACCGTTTGAAGAAAAGCGCACTTGGCATGTCCGGCGGACAGCAGCAGCGTCTCTGCATTGCGCGTGCCCTTGCCGTACAGCCGGAGGTTCTTCTGATGGACGAACCAACCTCAGCACTGGATCCGATTTCTACTTCCAAAATCGAAGATCTTGCGGTAGAACTGAAAAAAGATTATACTATTGTCATGGTAACACACAATATGCAGCAGGCAGCCAGAATTTCTGACAAAACCGCATTTTTCCTGTTAGGAGAGGTAGTAGAATACGGAGAGACCGAACAGATCTTCTCCATGCCGAAGGATAAACGGACAGAGGATTATATTACAGGGAGGTTTGGCTGATATGCGGGAAAGATTTGAGCAGCAGATGGAAATTCTGCACACGGAGCTGATTGAGCTTGGCGCACTCTGCGAGCAGGCAATCGGACGGACATATGAGGTTCTGCTGGAGGGAAACCAGAGAGCGGCAGAAGAGATTATCAAAAAAGACCAGGTTGTCGATGCGAAAGAACGGGAGATCGAGGATCTCTGCTTCCGCATTATTTTACAGCAGCAGCCGGTAGCACGTGATCTGCGTCAGGTATCTGCGGCATTAAAAATGATTACCGATATGGAACGGATCGGAGACCAGGCAGCGGATATTGCGGATATCGTAAAAGTAACGAGTCTTGGTGTGCCGGATGCAAGCATCCGTCTGAAGGATATGGCGAAAGCAACAGCTTCTATGGTAACAAAATGCATCGATGCATACGTTAAGCAGGATCTGAAGCTTGCACGGGAGGTTATCGATTTCGATGATATCGTGGATGATCTTTTTGATGAGGTCAAGGATGAAATTCTGCAGGGTATGCGAAAGGGAATTACCACAGATGTCCAGTCTCTGGACTATCTGATGATTGCAAAATATTATGAAAGAATCGGTGACCATGCAACAAACATTGCGGAATGGGTTGTGTACTCCATTAACGGTCACCATAAAGGGGAATAACAGATGATCTACTGCGTGGAAGATGAAAGAAATATACGGGAACTGATCGTATACACACTGGAATCGAGCGGTTTTACCGCAAGAGGCCTGGAAAGCGGAAAAGAGCTGAATGCAGCTATTGCAGAACAGCTTCCGGATCTGATTCTCCTGGATATCATGCTTCCGGGAGAGGATGGTCTTGAAATTCTTTCACGCCTCAAGGCATCGGAAGTAACAAAAGAAATTCCGGTTATTATGGTAACGGCAAAGGGCGCTGAGTATGATAAGGTCATGGGCCTTGACTGCGGAGCCGATGACTATATTACCAAGCCGTTCGGCATGATGGAATTTATCGCAAGGGTACGTGCCGTGCTGCGCCGTGCCGGAAAAGAAGAGAAGGAAAACGATGTGCTGGAGACCGGGGATCTGCAGATCCAGGTGAAACAGCATCAGGTTCTGGCCAAAGGGGAGAAGGTTACCCTGACCTTAAAAGAGTTTGAACTGCTGAAATTTTTAATGGAAAATAAAGGAATTGTCCTTACGAGAGACCGTCTGCTCGGCCATGTCTGGGGCTATGATTTTGACGGAGAAACCCGTACGGTAGACGTTCATGTGCGTACACTCCGCCAGAAGCTGGGCGAATGCGGCGAGCTGATCGAGACGGTCCGCGGCGTGGGATACCGGATAGGAGGCTGAGGAAGTAAGATGCGTAAAAAAGTCTTTCAACATGCGGGAGCGTTGATTATCGCAGCGATTATCCTGACCTTTTTCACCATGAGCTGGGCAATGTACAACAATACGGCGGAGCAGCTTCGTGTTTCGGTGAGAAATGAATGTGAGTATTACAGGTATTTTCTGGACAAGATGGGCGATGACAGTCTGGATAAACCGGCCGGAAAGATTACAGCAAGCCGGGTCACCCTGATTGACACAGACGGAACTGTTCTGTTTGATTCGGTTGAGGATGAGAACATGATGGGAAACCATTCCGGGCGGCCGGAGGTGATTGAGGCAGAAAAGACAGGGGAAAGCAATATTTCCCGTTATTCCGAAACGCTGCGGAGCAAAACATATTATACGGCATTGCGCCTGGACAATGGAAAAATCATCCGTGTTTCCCTGACAACAGACAGTGTGTTCGGTGTGATGCTGCGGAATATATGGCTGGTGGCTGTACTGATTGCGGCAGTCCTTGTCGTGGAGCTGCTGATGGTCAGCCATATGACAAAGGCGCTTGTAAAGCCGATCAATGAGATTGATCTGAATCATCCGCTGGACAACAAAGCGTATGAGGAATTGAGTCCGCTGCTTGGAAGAATTCATCAGCAGCAGAAGCAGATTCAGCAGCAGATGGAGGAGCTCCGCCATAATCAGGAGGAGTATCTTGCCATCACGGAATATATGAAGGATGGTCTGATCGTGACAAACCAGTCGGTCGTACTTTCCATCAACCGTTCGGCACAGAATCTGTTTGATGTGACAGCGGAGGAGTGCATTAACCACAATATCGTGACAGTCAGCCGCAACGAGCAGCTGAAGGAGGCACTGGATCATGCGCTGGAGGGCAGTTCCGAGGAACGGATGCTGGAGATAAATGGAAGAGTCTATCAGCTTCTTGCAAATCCGGTGCGTGTGGACCGTGTTGTATCCGGTGCGGTCATCCTGGTGCTGGATGTGACGGAAAAACAGTAAAGCCGAGGTGATGCGCCGTGAGTTTTCAGCCAATGTGTCACATGAGCTGAAAACACCGCTGATGTCGATTTCCGGATATGCGGAGATCATCGAAAATAACATGGTAAAACCGGAGGATATTCCCAAATTTGCGGGCAGAATCCACAGTGAGGCGAGCCGGTTAAGCTCTCTTGTCGAGGATATTATCAAGCTGTCCAGACTGGACGAGAACGACCAGTCGATCCCGATGGAGGAAGTGGATCTGATGCAGATCTGCCGTGATGTCGAGGGACATCTTTCCATACGGGCAAAGGAGCAGCAGGTGAAGATGACACTGAGAGGAGAGAGCTGCCGGATCAAAGGTGCACGGCAGGTTCTTTATGAGATGATCTACAATCTCTGCGACAATGCGATCAAGTACAACCGCAGGGACGGTGAGGTCGAAGTGACGGTTTCCCGCGGAAGAAACGGACGGGCAGTGGTATCTGTGGCAGATACCGGAATCGGAATTGCAAAGGAAGATCAGGAGCGGATCTTTGAACGGTTCTATCGTGTAGATAAGAGTCATTCCCGTGAAACGGGAGGTACGGGACTTGGACTTTCCATTGTGAAGCATGGAGCGATTCTTCATGATGCGAAGATTAAAATTGAGAGTACACTTGGAACTGGAACAAAGATTATTCTGGAGTTTTAAGTGAAAAACGGATACCGCAAAAGACAGCATGCGGGGACAGAACCTATATGGGAGGCTTGAAAAATTCATGATTTTTAAGTGACCAAAGCGGTTCCGTCCCCGCATGCTGTCTTTTTATGTATGGCTTTGCATCGTTACAAAAATGCAAATTCGTTGTTTTGAATAAACAGAGTATTCAATATTTGGTAAATATGATAAGGGGGTTTGGGGGTTGTTTTTTGATGCAGAGTATGGTATTGTAAATATAACGAGTTCCGGAAACGTTACCGACACCGTTTCCGGAAATGCAGACGAGATACCGACAGCCCTGTTTTTACGAAACAAAATGAGCTGGTTAGAAGGGCTGTATAAGTTACAATTTGCTGCGTATCCGTGAACAGGAATTATGTATTTGTGGGGTCGGATGGATAGAAAAAACGACAAGGAGAAAGGGTTTAAAAATGAGAGCAAGTGGTATTTTACTTCCGGTAGCTTCGCTGCCGTCCCGATATGGTATCGGATGTTTTTCGAAAGAAGCGTATGAATTTGTGGATCGCCTGGAGGAGGCCGGCCAGAGCTACTGGCAGATTCTTCCACTTGGACCGACGGGATATGGAGATTCGCCGTACCAGTCGTTCTCTACTTTTGCAGGAAATCCATATTTTATTGATCTGGAGACCCTGGTAAAAGAGGGACTTCTGACAGAAGAAGAGTGTGATGCGTGCGATTTCGGCGACAATGCAGAGTATATTGATTACGAAAAGATTTATCTGTCCCGTTTCAAAGTACTCAGAAAAGCATTTGAAAGATTTGCGGCAGATGACGTATATGATGCATTTGTATCGGAAAATGGTTACTGGCTGGAAGATTATGCGCTGTATATGGCGATTAAGGATGCACTCGGCGGAATCAGCTGGAGTGAGTGGCCGGCAGAATTAAAGGACAGAGAAGAAGCAGCACTGAATCAGAAACGGGAAGAACTTGCCGAGGAGATTGCATTTTACAAATTCCAGCAGTTTATGTTCCTGAAACAGTGGAAAGCACTGAAGGCATACGCAAATGAAAAGGGTATCCGTATCATCGGTGATATTCCGATTTATGTTGCATTTGACAGTGCCGATACCTGGGCAAATCCGGTTCTGTTCCAGTTTGATGAGGACAACCAGCCAAAAGCAGTTGCCGGATGCCCGCCGGATGCGTTCTCCGCAACCGGACAGCTCTGGGGCAACCCGTTATACAAATGGGACTATCATAAGAGCACAGGTTATGCATGGTGGCTGTTACGTCTGGCTCACGTGTTTAAACTGTACGATACTGTCCGCATCGACCATTTCCGCGGATTTGATGAATATTATTCCATCCCGTTCGGTGATCAGACGGCAGAGCGCGGCCACTGGGAAAAAGGACCGGGCATGGATCTGTTCAACACCGTCAAAGAAAAGCTCGGCGATGTGGATGTCATCGCAGAAGACCTGGGATATCTTACCGAGAGCGTGATCGAAATGGTGAAAGAATCCGGCTATCCGGGTATGAAGGTGCTGCAGTTTGCTTTTGACTCCCGTGAGGAGAGCGATTATCTGCCGCACAATTACGAGAGAAACTGTGTTGTCTACACCGGAACACACGACAATGATACCATTCTTGGATGGTATTATGTCATGAGTGAGGAAGACCGCGAATTCTCCAAAGAGTATATGGGAAATGCAAAGAGTACCGACGAGGAACTCCCGTGGGATTTCATTCGCATGTCAATGGAGAGCGTGGCAAATCTGGCTGTCACTCCGATGCAGGAATTTTTAGGTCTTGGAACGGAAGCGAGAATTAACTATCCGTCTACACTTGGAAATAACTGGAAATGGCGCCTGCTTCCGGGACAGTTTACACCGGAAATGGCAAAGAGAATTCACCGGCTGACACAGATTACAGCACGTATTGCAAAATAAAAATACGCGCCGGAGAGAAAGCAAAACAGGCCGGGAAAACAAGCCGGAAGAGATTCCGGCAGAACAGGTACAGAGTTTAAAGGAGAGGCCTGCAGAATATGGAACAGGTAACAATCAGGGACATTGCCCGCAAATGTAAGGTAGGCGTGAGTACTGTATCGAGAGCGATGAATAATCATCCGGACATCAACCCGGAAACAAAAGAGATGATTTTAAAGGTGATTGCCGAATCGAATTACGTACCGAACAACAGTGCCAGAAATCTGAAGCGGTCGAATGCCAAAGCGATTGCCATTCTGGTAAAAGGCATGGACAACATGTTCTTCAACAACATGATCAGTGTGATTGAAGAGGTTGTGCGAAAAAAGAAATACGCCTGCATTATTGAGCGAGTAGAGGAAAAGGCAAATGAGGTAGACTCCGCGATCGAGATCGTCAAAGAAAAACGGCTGCGCGGCATCATTTTCCTCGGCGGAAACTTTACGCATCCGCATGAGAAAATGGCGCAGATCCCGGTTCCGTACGTGATCAGTACAATCGGGGCGGTTTCAGACGGAGGAAAACCGTGCGCGAGCGTATCGGTCGATGACTACAGGGAAAGCTATAAGATGGTAGATTATCTCTGTGGTCTCGGGCACCGGCGCATTGCCATCATTACCGCCTGCGAGGACGACATCAGTATCGGACGCCTCCGTCTGAATGCGTACCGCCAGGCTTTACTGGATCATGGGATACCTTATGACCCTGATCTGGTATTTCATATGACGAAGGACGATACGTATTCTTTCGCCACAGGGTACAAGATAACAAAAGAAATTCTGGAAAAAAAGACGGAGTTTTCCGCACTGTATGCCACCGCGGATACGCTGGCAATCGGTGCGTGCCGTGCCTTAAAAGAGGCAGGGCTTACCGTGCCGGATGACATTTCCGTCGCCGGATTTGACGGAATTGATGCAGGAGAGTATTATATACCCAGCATCACAACGATCCGTCAGCCGGTGGAGCAGCTTGCCGCAGAGACGGCGAAGATGCTGTTTTCCTTAATTTCAGGAAAAGAAGAACCCTGCAGCAAAGTATACGATGGGGAACTCGTCGTAAGGGAATCTACGAAGTCGCGGATCGCGCAGCAGTAAAATATTTGCTGTTTCGCTGCCCCCAAAAGTGATTCAGAAGTGAACCGTCCCATTCAGGGAAAACGCTTTGAATGGAACTGCGAAAGCTGCCAATTGCAGGAAATCCGGAATGGCAGCGCAACTAAATGACACTGTGGGAAGTTTATCCACAGCAATACGAGGAGAAAAAAATGGAAGAAAGAATTCAGGCAATCTTTAAAAGAGCGTTTTTGGAAGAGATCTGGACAACTGCACGAAAGAGCGAAATCTTTGAAGCCCTGATGGTTATCACCAAACAGGAGATGGCAGGTCGCAAAAGAAACACCGGAAGTAAGAAGCTGTATTATATTTCAGCAGAGTTTCTGATCGGAAAACTGCTGTCCAATAACCTGATTAACCTTGGCATGTACGAGGAAGTTGAAAAAGCACTTGCAGCTCACGGAAGAGAGCTGACCGAGATCGAGGAGATGGAAATGGAGCCGTCCCTTGGAAACGGAGGTCTCGGCCGTCTGGCAGCATGCTTCCTTGATTCTATCGCAACGCTTGGCCTGCCGGGAGACGGTATCGGCCTTAATTATCACTTCGGTCTGTTCCGCCAGCTTCTGGTCGACCACAAACAGAAAGAAGTGAAAAATCCATGGATCACAAATGAGAGCTGGCTCGTCAGACAGCCGGTATCCTTTGCAGTTCCGTATAAAAACTTCACGATGCATTCTACCCTGTATGATATCGACGTACCGGGTTACAACAATGGCTGTAACCGTCTGCATCTGTTCGATGTAGATACGGTAGACGAGAGCATCGTTCCATCAGACAGCATCAACTTTGACAAGCATCAGATCCAGAAAAACCTGACACTGTTCCTCTACCCGGATGACAGCGACCGTGCCGGACAGCTGCTTCGTATCTACCAGCAGTATTTCATGGTCAGCAACGGCGCACAGTTCATCTTGATGGAGTGCGAGCAGAAGGGCTACGATCTGCATAAGCTGTATGATCACGTTGTGATCCAGATCAACGATACCCATCCGTCCATGGTCATTCCGGAGCTGATCCGTCTGCTGCAGGAGAGAGGCTTTACCATGCAGGAAGCCATCGATGTTGTAAGCAAGACCTGTGCTTACACCAACCACACCATCCTGGCAGAGGCACTGGAAAAATGGCCGATCGATTACCTCGAGGAGGTTGTTCCGCACCTGATGCCGATTATCCACGAGCTGGACGCACAGGCAAAGAAGAAATACAAAGATGAGAAAGTAGCGATCATCGACAAGGATCAGCGCGTCCACATGGCACACATGGATATCCACTACGGATTTTCTGTTAACGGCGTTGCAGCACTGCACACCGAGATCCTGAAAAACTCCGAGCTGAAACCGTTCTACGATATTTATCCGGAGAAATTCAACAACAAGACAAACGGAATCACTTTCCGCCGCTGGCTGCTGCACTGCAACCGTGAACTGGCACAGTATATCGAGAGCCTGATCGGACCGGGATTCAAAAAAGATGCCGACGAGCTGGAAAAACTGCTCAAATACAAAGACAACAAGAAGGTTCTTGCAAAACTTGAGGAGATCAAACACAACCGCAAACTGGATCTCAAACAGTTCCTGTATGAGACACAGAATATCGCGCTGGATGAAAATTCCATCATCGATGTACAGGTAAAACGTCTTCATGAGTACAAACGCCAGCAGATGAACGCCCTGTACGCTATTTACAAATACATGGATATCAAGAGCGGCAACAAGCCGAAAACCCCGATCACCATGGTATTCGGTGCAAAGGCTGCACCGGCTTATATCATCGCAAAAGATATCATCCATCTGATCCTGTGCCTGCAGGAGCTGATTGATAACGATCCTGAGGTAAGCCCGTACTTCAAAGTGATTATGCTTGAGAACTACAACGTATCAAAAGCTGCAAAGGTGATCCCGGCAGCAGATATCTCCGAGCAGATCTCCCTGGCATCCAAAGAGGCTTCCGGAACCGGAAACATGAAATTCATGCTGAACGGTGCCCTGACGCTTGGAACAGAAGACGGTGCAAACGTTGAGATTGGCGATCTTGTCGGAAAAGAGAACATCTACATCTTCGGAAAGAAACCGCAGGATGTCATCGACCTGTACGCAGATGCTGCTTACTGCTCAAAAGACATCTATGACGAAGATCCGGAGATTGCAAAGCTGGTTGATTTCATCGTCAGCGATGAGCTTCTTGCTATCGGCGACAAGGTTTGCCTGGAGAGACTCTACAAAGAGATCTTGAACAAAGACTGGTTCATGACGCTGCTCGACCTGAAAGAGTACATCAAGACAAAAGAAAGAGTATACAAAGACTACGAGAACAAAGATGCATGGAACAAGAAGTGCCTGATCAACATCGCAAAAGCAGGCTTCTTCTCCTCCGACCGTACCATTGCACAGTACAACGAGGATATCTGGCATCTGGCATAAGTGCAGAACATGCATACAAAACGCCGCCGCAGACGATTCGGTTCGTCCGCGGCGGCGCTTTTTAATGCAATTTTTATGAAAGATTCAGCCGTCTGCTTAAGATATAGCGGCAGATCAGGAACAGAACAACGCAGAGCACCACGGTGATGATAAGTGTGGAAACCGAGGATGTGGTAACCACAGCAGTCGGTGTGGAGTCCTGGAAAACACGGACGATGCTGATTCCGCCGAAGATCTGGATCACGGTAGTCATGCCGATGTAAGAGAGGACAGCCGTCAGAATTTTGTGGCTGGATACCAGGCTTCCGATGCTGATGGCGGCATAGAACAGAAGAATGCCAAAGAACAGCGAAGCGAAGAAGCCAACGATGGAAAACAGTGCCATACCGATGTGGTTCGTGATGCCGATCAGGGAAAAAGCAGCATCGGCAACACCGGTAATCTGTGCCCAGAGATAGGACAGAAAATCGGAAAAGGTCATGGCCTTGTTGTAAAAAAGCAGGGTGTTTGCGGTAAAATACCGGATTGCGGACGGCAGAAGCAAAAAAGCGAAGGAAGCGAGAACGGAAAGTGCGTTTAAGATGCTCCATGCGCCGAAAACCAGCATTTTGGAGAGAATATGATCCGTTGCCGATACCGGAAGGACGTTGGTCAGATACCCTTCGTCGGTAAAAAGATTTTTATAGTAGCGCTGGATCATCAGCACCTGTGTCATGACGGATGCGGCGATCACAATCAAAACGTATGCAAACAGATAGAGGACGATCAGCAGATCCGGCAGCTCAGAAATCTGGGAAAAGAGGAATCCGAAGCCTCCGAGAGCGCCCATGAAAATGGCGGCACCGTTCAGCAGCGCCATGTTTTTCCAGCATGCTTTCCACTCATGTTTCAGACATTTTTTTAACATTTGAATACCTCCCTGAAATAAGAATCAATCGATTCACCCTCCTGCATCCGGATATCCTCAACCGCGGCGTGCAGTTTTAACTGGCCCTCCTGGATAAAGATGACCTCATCGAGAATATTTTCGACATCGGAAATCAGATGTGTTGAGATGAGGATGGATGCGTCTGGTTCGTAGTTGTTTAAAATCGTAGATAAAATGTAATCGCGTGCTGCCGGATCGACGCCTGCAATCGGCTCGTCGAGGCAGTAGAGCTTTGCGCGGCGGCTCATCGTGAGGATGAGCTGGACTTTCTCTTTCGTTCCCTTCGACATCGTTTTCAAACGGTCCTTCGGGCTGATTTTTAAGGATTCCAGCATGGCATTGGCGCGGGACATGTCAAAGTCCTCAAAGAAATCGCTGTAATACGTTAAAAGATCCGAGACGCGCATCCAGCTGCCGAGATACATTTTATCCGGCAGATAGGAGACGATCCGTTTTGTCTCAATACCGGGATGATTTCCGGCGATGAGGACTTCACCCTCACTCGGGGTCAGCAGTCCGTTCAGCAGCTTTAAGAGCGTCGTCTTTCCGCTTCCGTTGGGCCCCAGCAGTCCGATAATTTTCCCGGAATCCAGGGAAAGGTTGAGATGAT
>ENA-OQNJ01000383-OQNJ01000383.1-human-gut-metagenome-genome-assembly--contig:-NODE-383-length-11598-cov-3.289513_pt1 | contig 11598 bp, 12 predicted proteins | sample MGYA00242630_ERZ504882 | MGnify/ENA primary metagenome ERZ504882 (study PRJEB26092, sample SAMD00036408) | human gut metagenome | host: Homo sapiens | study: EMG produced TPA metagenomics assembly of... | reverse complement strand
AAACCGTCCTTCAAGCCATTCGTTGCACTTCTTCGTAAATACACCATCGCCTGCAATCTTGTGGTTGACCTCAACTGCCTGCTGGACAAACTGAATTTCATCTCCCACACAAGGAGGAACATTAAACGGTACTGTTTTGTTGCGAGACATTATTTACACCTTTCAAATATTAGCGTTCCAGAAATCAACGACCGGTTTTGGAATTGCCGAACATGGCTCCAAAAGTGCCTACGAAGCACTTCCAATCCATGCGGAAACAGCGATTGCGCACGTAGCAAAGCTCAATCTGTTGACGCAAGCCGCTCTCGAAGGTCGCGGCGTTGCGGTCGGTGGCCTGCCACAGGCCCGTGATGCCCGGGGTAACGCTCAGCAGCTCCGCCTTCTCCTCATCTGAGAAGTGCTGTTCGAGCTCGTCGCGCGTGATGGGGCGCGGACCGATCACGGACAGATCACCCTTGAGCACGTTGAGGAACTGCGGCACTTCGTCAATCGAGCATTTGCGAATGAACCGGCCCACCTTGGTGATACGCGGGTCGTCGTCGACCTTGCGCTCCACCTCCCACTGGTACAGCTGTTCAGGGCTCAGGTACTTGCGCACGTCGTTTGCATCGGCGACCATGCTGCGGAGCTTAAGCACTCGAATCACCCTGCCTCCCCTGCCCACGCGCTCCTGCGTGTAGACCGGGCAGCCCGGGGACTCCACGCAGATCGCGGCGCAGACACAGGCCATGGGAATCGCCAGCACCGCGGCACACCCGGCGCTGAAGGCTATATCGAACGTTCTCTTGCATATGCGGTAGGTGAAGTGGAGAAGTTCAAAACTTCCGTATCCCGGGGAGTGGTTGAACAGGTTTCTTTCAGGGGAGATAATCTGGAACTTCAGGTGAGAGTCAACAATTCCGTAGTAACTGCCAGAAGAAGTCTGGAGAAAGCAGATATCCGGGAAGGTGAGACTGTGAATGTATTCCTTTACAGGATTTTTGCACTGAGAGATGACAGTGTACAGCTGATCGAAAATGAGGCTGTAAGGGATGACTTTGTAATTATCTGACAACGGTGGCTGCGGCGACTGACACAATGAAAAAATAAGAAATTCAGAGGCAAGACTGATCGGAAAATCAACTTGTTGGCACATTGGTATGGAGGAAAGGGTAAGAGAGAATGAGAACAGAGAGAATCAGGACAGATGTGCTGATCATCGGCGGCGGTACGGCAGGATGCTTTGCAGCCTATGTGATCGGCAAAAAAAGCGGCAGAAAAGTTCTGATCGCAGAGAAAGCGAATATTAAGCGAAGCGGATGTCTGGCGGCGGGCGTGAATGCATTGAACGCATATATTACAGAAGGCAGAGTGCCACAGGATTATGTGGATTATGCCAAAAAGGATGCCCATGGAATCGTAAGAGAAGACCTTCTTCTTACCATGTCAGAGAGACTGAATCATGTGACAAAGGTGATGGAAGATCTGGGGCTGGTCATCCTGAAGGACGAAAACGGAAAATATGTTGCCAGAGGAAACCGAAACATCAAGATCAATGGCGAAAATATGAAGCCAATCCTTGCAAAGGCGGCAGCTGAACAGGAGAATGTTACGGTTCTCAATCATGTAAATATTACAGATTATAAAACAGAAAACAAAAAAGTCACAGGCGCAGTTGGATTTAGCGTTAATGAGGATATTTTCTATGACATTGATGCGAAAGCAGTTCTTTGTGCCACAGGTGGTGCAGCGGGACTTTACAGACCGAATAATCCGGGATTTTCCAGACATAAGATGTGGTATCCTCCGTTTAACACAGGTGCAGGATATGCAATGGGACTTCTTTCCGGTGCGGAGATGACAACCTTTGAGATGCGTTTCATTGCATTGAGATGTAAGGACACGATTGCTCCTACAGGAACTATTGCTCAGGGTGTTGGGGCCAGACAGGTCAATGCACATGGTGATATTTATGAAACAAAATATGGTCTGACAACTTCCCAGCGAGTTTACGGTACAGTCATGGAGAACAGAGAAGGAAACGGCCCATGTTATCTCAGAACGGAAGGTATTTCCAAAGAACAGGAGCAGGACCTTTACAAAGCTTACCTGAATATGGCACCGTCCCAGACTCTGAAATGGATGGAAGCCGGAAAAGGACCATCCGAAGAGAATGTAGAGATTGAGGGCACAGAGCCATATATTGTAGGCGGACATACAGCCAGCGGTTACTGGGTAGATAATAACAGAGCTACAACTATTGAAGGTTTATATGCAGCCGGAGACGTAGCAGGAGGATGTCCGCAGAAATATGTAACCGGCGCACTGGCAGAAGGTGAGATCGCAGCAGAGGCGATTTTGGAATATCTGAATGGCAAAGATGATGACCGGATCGCAGCGGAAAATAAGGAAGAGGCTTTAGAGCGTGGCGGAGAACAGGAGCTGTCTCAAACTGCAATAGCTAAGAAGGCAGAATACGAATCACATTTGAATGCTTCCCGTTCTTTGATGAATGCAGAGCAGCTTGAGGAAGCCATGCAGAAGATCATGGATCAGTACGCAGGAGGAATCGGTACAGACTACAGATACAGCGGGATGAGTCTTGCAAAGGCAGATGAAAAGATCGCAGCATTGTTGCCAGTAGTTGACACTCTGGCAGCAACAGATACTTATGAACTGATGCAGATTTATGAACTTCGCGAACGACTGATCGTGTGCCAGGCAGTGATCGCACATCTGGCAGCCAGAAAGGAAACCAGATGGCATAGTTTCGGAGAGAATACAGACTACCCGCAGCAGAGCGAAGAGTGGATGAAATATGTAAACTCCCGTATGGAAAACGGCGAGATTAAGATCTTATATCGTGACCTGATCACAAAGGAAAATACAGGTTTGAATACAGCAGAGAAAGGAGCAGGTAAGAGATGAGCATTCGGATTCAGAAAAGTAAATGTGCAGGATGCGGCAGATGTATCGAAGCCTGTCCCGGAAATCTGATCAAAAAGGATAAAGAGAACAAAGCCTTTATCCGTCAGGTAAGAGACTGCTGGGGATGTACTTCCTGTATCAAGGAATGCAGGCATGATGCCATCCGCTTCTTCCTTGGAGCTGATGTGGGAGGCAGAGGTGCAAGTATGGTTGTATCAGAGAAACCGGATATTTCCACATGGACAGTGGAGAAACCGGATGGCACTAAGATCACTATTCAGGTTAATAAGAAAGACGCTAATAAATATTAAACATAAGTATGTACTCTCAGAGTCTTTAGAGTGTGTTTGAAAAATGCTTTACGCAAGATGTGCGTCACAATTTGTGGGAGATTTTGTTCGGATGAGGGCGTCGTAGCGGGCTACGACAACCGAATTCGGACAAAATATACCGCAAAGTGGGGCGTGCAGATTGCGGGAATGATTTTTCAGACACGCTCTAGTGTATTTGCTCAAGTACGAAAAGATTCCGAGTATAAACAAACAGAGGAGGATAATGCAATGAGTAACTTATCTCATCTTGATGCGCTTGAGGCAGAGGCGATTTATATTATGCGGGAAGTAGCAGCCGAGTGTGAAAAGCCGGTTATGCTCTATTCTATAGGAAAGGACAGCTCCGTTATGCTCCATCTGGCGATGAAGGCATTTTACCCGGAGAAACCTCCATTCCCGTTCCTTCACATTGATACTACATGGAAATTCCATGAGATGATCGAATTCCGCGACAGAATCGCAAAGAAAAACGGAATTGATATGCTGGTTTACACCAATGAAGAGGGTGTAAAGGCAGGAATCAATCCATTTGACAATGGTTCTGCATATACAGATATCATGAAAACACAGGCGTTAAAACAGGCTCTGACCAAATATGGATTTACAGCGGCGTTTGGAGGCGGCCGTCGTGATGAGGAGAAATCCAGAGCAAAAGAAAGAATCTTCTCTTTCCGTAATTCAGCTCAGGCATGGGATCCGAAAAACCAGAGACCGGAGATGTGGAAGCTTTATAACACTAAGATCCAGAAGGGAGAGAGTATGCGAGTATTCCCAATTTCCAACTGGACAGAAAAGGATATCTGGCAGTACATTCAGCGTGAAAATATCGAAATTGTACCGTTATATTTTGCGAAAGAAAGACCGGTCATCTACAGAGACGGAAATATCATTATGGTGGATGATGACAGATTGAAACTCCGTCCGGGTGAAAAGATTGAAAACAAAAAAGTCAGATTCCGTACTCTTGGATGCTATCCGCTTACTGGAGGTATTGAATCTGAAGCAGATACTCTGGATGAGATTATTGATGAGACGTTAAGTGCGGTTTCTTCTGAACGTACCAGCAGGGTGATCGACCACGAGGCAGCAGGCAGCATGGAGAGAAGAAAGAGAGAGGGGTATTTCTAGAATGAAAGGATTATTGAAATTTATTACATGCGGAAGTGTGGATGATGGAAAATCCACTCTGATCGGACATATTCTTTATGATGCAAAGCTTCTCTATACAGATCAGGAGAAAGCTCTGGAGCTGGATTCCAAAGTAGGAAGCAGAGGCGGTGCCATTGATTATTCTCTTCTTCTGGACGGTCTGATGGCAGAGCGTGAACAGGGAATCACCATTGATGTTGCATACCGTTATTTTACAACAGATAACAGAAGCTTCATTGTTGCAGATACACCCGGACATGAAGAATATACAAGAAACATGGCAGTGGGTGCGTCCTTTGCAGATCTGGCAGTTATCCTGGTGGATGCTTCACAGGGAGTACTGGTACAGACAAGACGTCATGCAAGAATCTGCGCATTGATGGGAATCCGTTACTTTGTATTTGCAGTAAACAAAATGGATCTTATTGAATATGATGAAAAACGTTTCCGCGACATTGAGAATCAGATCGCAGCACTGATAGAAGAACTGAAACTTGCCAATGTAACTATTATTCCGGTATCTGCCACAGAAGGTGATAACGTTACAACCAAATCTGACAATATGCCATGGTATAAAGGGGAGGCGCTTCTTTCCCATCTGGAAACCGTAGACATTAAGGAAGATACAGAGAAGGGCTTCTATATGCCTGTACAGAGAGTCTGCAGACCAAACCATGAGTTTCGCGGATTCCAGGGACAGATTGAAAATGGTGCCATCAGGGCAGGCGACCTTGTGACTACTCTTCCCAGTAAAGAAGAAGCTCATGTAAAGAGTATTCTTGTTGGCGATAAAGAAGTTCAGGAAGCTGTACAGGGACAGCCTGTTACCATCCAGCTTGACAGAGAAGTAGATGTTTCCCGCGGATGTGTACTTACCATTGATTCCGGCGCAGTTCTTACAGACTCTGTGGAAGCAGATATCCTCTGGATGGATGACAATGCTCTTACGGATGGCAAGAACTTCTTTGTAAAAATCGGTACAAAGATGATCCCCGGCCTGGTTACAAAGATCAATTATTCTGTGGATGTTAACACAGGTGAAAAGAAAAGCGCATATACCTTAAAGAAAAATGAGATTGCTTCCTGTACTCTGGAATTCTCAGAGAAGATTGTTGTAGACGAATTTGACAGGCACAGAACACTGGGAGAACTGATTCTGATAGATCGTGTCACAAATATGACCTCTGCCTGTGGTGTTGTGAGAAAAACTTTTGTTTCTCAGGATAAATCCCAGATCGGAAAGGTGGACGAGCAGGTTCGCGCAGGACTGAAAGGTCAGACACCGGTAGTAGTGGAATTCCCGATCGGTAAAGAAGGAATCACTCTTGATTTTGCAGAGCAGGTAGAAAAGGGACTGACTGTACTTGGAAAACATACCTATCTGTATCATCCGGCAGCGAGTGAAAACTATGCAGAAACTGTTCGCCATCTTAAGGCAGCAGGTCTGATCGTACTTCTTGTTCTTGATGAAAATACAGCAAAAGACGAGACATTAAAGAACCTGGATGGTTTCTATGCGAACTGGCAGATTGACGGAATCACTGTGAAAGATGCGATTGATTTCGTGAAAAAGAAATCTGCATTTACAGTGCAGAGTGTACATGATGGAAATTATATCTGATTATAACAGGGCTATAAATCGCCGCAGAGACAAAGAAAGTCTCTGCGGTATTTTGTTTTCTTGACAAGTGTCGTTACAGCGGATTATACTTATTTTCAAATATTCAGAATCCATAATAATACAGACAGGAAAGATAACAGAAATATGCAAACGAACAATGAAAGTAAACAAAACCAAAAAAAGAGATGATGCTTGGAACTTTGTTTGTAATTGCTACGATCATCATCCTGGCGATACCAACGAAGAAAAGACAGAAATAAAGATGAGTGAATATCGATCAGAATATAGAATGGGCAATTGGTTACTGTTCACACACCACTATCCCGCGAGGTGTTTTGTCATGAATATGCCAAAATCCCGAGACATACAAGCCAAAATTCCATTGCCACAGGCAATCTGGAATGAATTTTGGCTAAGTTACTGTGAACGGAGTGAACAGTAACGGCAATTGTGAAGTGGCATTCAGATTACATATTATGCAGCAGAGTATGATATAATTCGTTTTGTATAATGACGTCAGGATTAAGAGCATATGTAGAGCTGTGTAGCGAAGCGGATTGCGAATATCTGTTTGACTTTTGATGGGTGTACACGAGAACATTTTTTACAGTGAAAGTTATCTGTATTATATTACAGAGGGTACTGTACAGATAATCAGGAGGTATTTTATGCGTTTGGAAAAAGTACAGGAAGCGTTAAAAACAAAGAAAATTCATTATGAATATACAGAGGAAAACGGATGCGGAAGCATCGACTTTATGTTTCGCGGTCTGAGATTCCATATATGGGAATATGAAGATCGTGTCTGGGGAGCGGAGACAAACGTGTTCGAAGCAGGCAGAAGCCAGGATATTGAGGGAGATTACGAGGAAATTATTTCCGGAGAAATCCTCTCATGGCCGGATATGCTGCCTGGGATGTAAGCATGTTACTGTTCACAGCAACACACTCCAGGGAGTTGAGATATGTGAAAAGTAACGTAAGTATTACTGCAGAAGGGAATGATATTTACGAAAAAATATAGAACCGGACAAATCGTATTAACCGCATGTATTGCAGCTGTCTGTATGTTTTCAGATGTCCATGGGGCAGAAGTGGCAGGTCCGCCGGCACCGAAATCCAAATCGGCACTGACACAAAAACCTGAAGCAACACCAATGCCTGAAGCAACACCAATACCTGCATCTACTCCAACACCGGAGCAGGAAACTGAGACAGATAAACAGAATCCGGCAGACCAGGGAACTTTAAGCAAGCCAGACCATCCGGACACTATCTCCGCAGATAAACTGGTATTTATCGGAGATTCCAGAACAGAGGGATTGAGGGATGCGGTAAACGATGACAGCATTTGGTCCTGTCTTTCTTCTATGGGATATGACTGGATGGTATCTACAGGAGTGCCGCAGGTAGAAGATCAGATTGAGGACAATACAGCGGTTATTATCCTGATGGGTGTTAATGATCTTTATCATGTCAATGACTACATCAGTTATATTAATTCCAAAGCTGCTGAATGGGGGAACAGAGGAGCGCAGACTTATTTCGTGTCTGTAGGTCCGGTGCAGAATGATCCCTATTGCAGTAATGCGGAGATTGAAAGTTTTAACGCGGCAATGCAGGCAAGCCTGAGTGGAGTTACCTACATAGACGTATATTCCCATCTGGTATCTGAGGGATTTTCCACCGTAGACGGAACCCACTATCCGGACAGTGTGTCCGTAGATATTTATAATTATATCCTGGACCATCTGGAGGAACAGATGAGTGGAATCTGGGGATAACAACATATGAACAGCAACTTCGGGGGCGACAATTCAGCGAAAATTTTGATGTTGTGTTGAGCCTGGAAGCATTTGGTGATATGATATGCAGATAAGGAAACGGAAATGAGCGGAATTTCGTTTCTCTGTGAAGTGGCTGAAAGTTCAGCGGGAGGAAAAATGAGTGTGCTGATTGCAGCAGTGATGAAATTATAAATGGAAATTGTTCGGTGTTCCTGCATTGGATTGCCGTACAGTTATCCGAATCGAAAATCAGGAGGAAAAAATGAGAGGACTGTATTCATCCAAAACAGAAATCAGACACAAAATTTTTACAGAAATTGCGAGGATGGCATATGAAGGCCAGTCTCCGGAGATGCTGGAAGAGCTTCCCTACAAGATTGTACCCGGTGAAATTGCGACTTATCGTGACAGTATTTTTCTGGAAAGAGCGGTAGTTGGTGAGAGACTTCGCGTTGCAATGGGGATGTCACTGAGAAAGGTTACAGAGCATGCGCCAATTTCCAAAGGTGTGGAGGCCAGCGTTATTGAGGAAAAGTATTATGAACCGCCGCTTATCAATGTGATCAAGTTTGCCTGTAATTCCTGCCCTGAAAAAAGGGTAATGATCACAGAGGGCTGTCAGGGGTGCCTGGAGCATCCCTGTGTGGAAGTCTGTCCAAAGAAAGCAGTGCATATGGAAGGCGGCAGATCCCATATTGATGAAGATGCCTGTATCAAATGCGGAAAGTGTCTGGAAGCCTGTCCGTATAATGCAATCATCAAACAGGAACGTCCCTGTTCAAAGGCCTGTGGCATGAATGCCATTGGTTCTGACGAATACGGAAGAGCGGAGATTGACCAAGACAAATGTGTATCCTGCGGACAGTGTCTGGTGAGTTGTCCGTTCAGCGCTATTGTAGACAAAGGACAGATTTTCCAGACTGTTATGGCATTAAAAAGTGAAACACCGGTGTATGCAATCGTGGCGCCTGCCATTGCAGGTCAGTTCCTAGGTATGGAGAATAATAAGATACGGGGTGCATTTCAGGCACTTGGCTTTACAGATGTAAGAGAGGTTGCAGTCGGTGCAGATCTGTGCACAGTGGAGGAGGCAAAGGACTTTTTGGAGGAAGTTCCTGAGAAACTTCCGTTTATGGCTACATCCTGTTGTCCGTCCTGGTCTATGATGGCTAAGAAATTATTCCCGGAACAGGCGAAATGTATCTCCATGGCACTGACACCTATGGTTCTTACTGCCAGACTGATCAAGCAGAAGGAACCGGATTGTAAGATCGTTTTCGTAGGTCCCTGCGCAGCCAAGAAGCTGGAAGCCAGCCGTAAGAGTATCCGCAGCTATGTGGATTTTGTGCTGACCTTCGAGGAAGTAGCAGGAATGTTTGATGCCAAAGGCGTGGACTGGAAAGATATTCCGGAAGGAGAACCACTGTTTCATGCCAGTGCTGACGGAAGAGGTTTCGCAGTCAGCGGTGGTGTGGCAGAAGCGGTTGTCCATGCGGTGAAGCGTATTGATCCTGATCGGGAAGTAAAGGTAATGAATGCAGAAGGTCTGCAGAACTGTAAGAAGATGCTCCAGATGGCCAAGATTGGTAAATATAATGGATATCTTTTGGAAGGAATGGCATGTCCGGGCGGCTGTGTAGCAGGTGCCGGTACTATCCAGACAGTTAAAAAAGCAGCAGCAGCTCTCGAAAAAATGAAGAAAGAGGCTTCGTTTACAGATGCCTATGACTCCAAATACAGAGCAAGACTGGAAAGCCTGGAGAAATTTGATGTGGAGTGAGATTCTGACTGAATCAGTGAAATCCTATATGGATTGCAAGTGTTTGAATGCAATCAGTATATAGCAGAGTGAATTACTCGGCAACTGAGTTACCAGAGCATCTGAATTAAGGCGGGATACCGCCTTTTTTCAGGGTGCATCCATGACACCACTACTGTTTGCTCTTTAGAGCTATACAGCTACTTTTATTATTTCCGGTGTTTTCAGTCCGGTTACGGACAGTTCTCTTTTTACTCCGGATACGGAGTGATATTTTCTCAGGATATTATATGCGCCTACGGCATCTGCGTTATAGGTTCTGTTTCCATCTCTGTACAACCCTCTCTCTTTCCGTTTGGACGGCTCTGCATATCTTTTCCCTACTTCCGGTGACAGCGGACTGCACTGGCTGGTATAACTTTCTTCCTAAAGTAACGAGAATGCGACGCGCAATTATTCAAAACCAAAAACATTACCTGCAAATCATACAAATCCCCACACATCCAATAACCAGCGCACAGAAAAGAAACGCTTTCCCTGCGCGTCCCCTCCCTGATTTTGTCTCCCCCCTCAAAAAATTTGTTGTCTTTTCTCCAAAAAAGTGTATAATACAATTTAATCGAACATTCATTGACAATTACCGGTTTTTAGTTCTGTCAGTCACGGTATAGAAATGTCGGACTTTCAGCTAAGAGGGAATCAGGTCAGAATCCTGAACAGTCGTGCTGCTGTATACGTGCAGCCATATCTCATATCCATTGCATCGTTATGCGAGAAGGAGAGACATGGCGTTACTGCGTGAGTCAGAATACCTGCTATAAACTGCCGCCATTAACTACACGCAATAGGAAATGGAAGGGTGATCTTCTTTAGTGTTCTCGTTTTTTACAGAAGTATCATCCTTACATATGTTTTCTCTGTTCCTTTTAAGGAATATAGAACACCAGCAGTTATCGGTACCTTGTTATTTTTATCATAGTCCATACTACTCCCATGCAGAGAAAACAACATTGTCTATCAGCAAAGGAGTATTTTTTTAATGTCAAATTCTCTGACACTTACGCGTCGTAACTGCGGACAGTATATTGAGAAGAATATGGAACTTCCACAAAACTGCCGCTCTATCTCAGCAGAAACCGTTTTTTTAACAGACCTGATATTCGTTCTGTGGTATTTCCCTATGAAATGGAACAGATTGGAAACAAAGCCTTTCAGGGATGTTCCCGGTTAAGCAGAATAGAGCTTCCTGAACATCTGCAAAAACTTGGCATAGGGGTATTTTCAGACTGCATTTCTCTGAAAAAAGTCAAAATTCCCGCCAGCCTTACCAGTATTCCAAAAAATGCATTTAACAATGGCCGAAAACTGAACAGTCTGGAGTTCGCCCCGAACAGCAAACTGACATTTATCGGTCCGAATGCCTTTTCAGAATGCGCTACTCTTACGGAAGTTGTTTTCCCTGCCTCTCTGGAAGAAATCGATGACAGGGCTTTTTATAAATGTAAGAAACTGAGTTGTATTTCTTTTCCGGGGGGGGGATTTAAGGGTTATCGGAAAGCAGGCTTTCTATTTCTGCGGAATGGATTCGCTGCAGCTGCCTGATTCGCTGGAAGTTCTTGATGAGAGTGCGTTTTTTTAAGTGCTGTAATCTGACCTCTGTGGTGATTCCGCCCAATGTCAGATACCTTGGAAAATGGATCTTTCATGGATGTAACCGCCTGCAGTATCTGGAGATTCGCCATGATCCTGAATTTATCGGGGAATGGATCATCAACAAAGCGGCTACGATCCGCTGTTATAAAGGTTCTAAAGTAGACAGATACTGCCAGCAGTCAGGATTCAAAGTAGAATACTTTTCCTAATAACAACAAAATCTGTATTGAACAGACAAAAAGAGGAATGTTTATGAATGATACTTTTACTTATTTTCAAAAGAAGGGATGTACTGTTTTTCTTTTCCGGGAAAACAAGGGTTCTTAGCACCAGTCCTCTTAATGGCGGGATCACTGCTCATCTCACGCATGCTTTAAATATCAACTGCAT
>ENA-OQNJ01000382-OQNJ01000382.1-human-gut-metagenome-genome-assembly--contig:-NODE-382-length-11608-cov-2.866562_pt1 | contig 11608 bp, 7 predicted proteins | sample MGYA00242630_ERZ504882 | MGnify/ENA primary metagenome ERZ504882 (study PRJEB26092, sample SAMD00036408) | human gut metagenome | host: Homo sapiens | study: EMG produced TPA metagenomics assembly of... | reverse complement strand
GGATGGAGTCATTGATTCTGACTTGGTTTATGCCATGTCTAATCTTCCGGTAGTGGGAGCTGCCAAAAATGAAAGCCGTATAAATCAGGACATGGCAAGACAGTTGGCAGGAGAAGCCTATCTTCGGATGGGTATGCGTGATGCTTCCTATTTCAAGAAGGCGGAAGATGCGGTGACGCCTATTATAACAGGTGGTAAATATGAACTGATTTCAGCAAGATATGGTAAATATGCGGCCGAGCCGGGTGATTATTATCATGATATGTTCCGTTGGGGGAATCAGCGTCGTTCACAGGGGAATATGGAGGCTATCTGGACTTTCGAAATGGAGTATAACCGTGATGTGAATGGCGGTACAATTGATAATCCGCAACAACGTCGTAACTGGGTTCCTGCTTTCCATAAACTGGATGGTATGGTGAATGCGGATTCCATAGGCGGTCGTGGTAATGGCCGTTTGCGTATCAGCAATTTTGTGAAATACGGATTGTATGAGAAAGGTGATATCCGTAATTCTAATTATAATATCCGTCGTGTAATGTGGTATAACAAGCCCGGTTTTTCAAAAGAAGTTGGTATTGATGCTAAAGGGTTCTTGGTGGATAAAGACAAAGGTGTAAGAAATGTGACATTAAAAACGGGCGACCAGGTCATCCCTCACGAGGGAGATTCATTGAACGTATTTTATCCTCATCCCACTAAATGGGGGGCTTATGATGAAACCGATGATTTTGGTTATGCTGTAGTGAAGGACTGGCCTGTGATGCGTTTGGGAGAAACTTACTTGCTCCGTGCAGAGGCTCGTTTCCGTCAGGGGAATACACAGGGGGCGGCTGATGACATCAATGTGTTGCGCGACCGTGCCTTTAAAGACTATCGTGCGGTGGCTCCGGGTGCTGGTAAAGTAACGGCTGATCAGATTGACATTGACTTCATTTTGGATGAACGTGCCCGTGAATTGATTAGTGAGGAGAACCGTCGTATGACTTTAGTCCGGACCAATACGTTGGCCGAACGTATCAAACTGAATGGGGATATGGAACCTGCCGCACCAAGCAATAAGGTGATTACAGGTTTTGATGCCAATATCCATACACTGCTTCCGATACCTCTCACCGAGATTCAATTGAACAAAGACGGAGATTTGAAACAGAATCCGGGTTATTGATTCTGTCGGATATAAGTAAGAAGATAGATATATAAAATATTGAAAGAGCATGAAGGGCATATCTCTTAAAGAGAGTGCCCTTATTTTATTTCCTCTAGTTTGGTAAATCCGACGTGATTTATTTCTTTAGAAAGAATAAAAAGCGGCTTTTGGCTGATTTCTGTCCTATTTTGCACGAATTATACCCCCCTTTTTTATTAGCAGAATATGTATTTTTGAGGAATAAAAAACAGCTGTATCGGGTTTGGAACTCGATGACAGGTAATGAATAACCCCCATAAAATACTATGATGCGACTTTTATTATCTCTTTTATTGCTTTTTGTTATTTTTTGCAGATGAATGCACAGACTTATCCTAAAGTGATTCTTCCGGGTGATTATCCTGACCCTTCCATTATGCGTGACGGCAAGGATTACTACATGACTCATTCTCCTTTCTATTACGCTCCCGGATTCTTAATCTGGCACTCGCAGGATTTAATGAACTGGGAGCCGTTATGTCGTGTCATGCCTCAATATGAAGGCTCTGCCATGGCACCTGATTTGTTGAAATACAAAGATACTTATTATATTTATTATCCTGCCGCAGGAACCAATTGGGTGATGTGGGCGAAAGATATTCGTGGGCCGTGGAGTCTTCCCGTAGACTTGAAGGTAGGAGGAATTGACCCTGGTCATGTCGTGGATAGGGAGGGAAATCGCTATCTTTATGTGGATAAAGGGGAGGTGATCCGGTTAACAGAAGACGGACTTGCTACCGTTGGGGAGAAGAAGAAAGTATATGACGGATGGAAATATCCTGATCATTGGGATACGGAATGCATGTGTCTGGAGTCCCCGAAACTGAATGAACACAATGGCTACTATTATCTCACTTCTGCTCAAGGAGGAACCGCAGGACCCGCAACCAGCCACATGGTTGTATCAGCCCGTTCAAAAAGTGTGACCGGCCCCTGGGAGAATTCACCTTACAATCCCATTGTGCATACATATAGTGCAACGGATAGTTGGTGGTCTAAAGGCCACGGCACGTTGATAGATGATGTGAACGGCAACTGGTGGATTGTTTATCATGCATATGCCAATGGCTATCATACATTAGGACGCTCCACCTTGATTGAACCGATAGAATGGACGGAAGACGGCTGGTATCGTACCGTATCTGCCGCTACCCCTGTCACTCCGGAGCAGGAAATCAAACATGGATTGGAACTGTCCGATGATTTCAAAGGTCCTCAATTGGGACTTCAGTGGACTTTTTGGAAAGAATATGCTCCCAAATCCCTGACTTTCAAGGAGGATATCTTATGGATGAAGGCCAAAGGTCGGACTCCTGCCGACGGACGGGTGTTGTTGACCACCGCTGAAGACAAAAATTACGAAACACAAGTGGAAATCCGGACAGGGAATGGAAATGTGGCCGGGCTTATCCTGTATTATAATGAAAAGGCTTATGCCGGAGTCGTTTCCGATGGAAAGAGATTCTATATTTACCGGAATGCGGAGCACAAGACGGAACTTCCCAATCGTATTGGGAAACATTTCTTTGCCAGACTGCACAATTGCGGTAACCGTCTGTCCGTCGAGGTGAGTAAAGACGGGGAAGAATGGACTGTCCTTGCCAGTGATATGGATGTTTCCTCCTTGCATCACAATAATTATGGTGGTTTTTATGCTTTGCGTGTTGGTCTGTTTTCCGCTGGAAAAGGAAGTTCGGGTTTCAGCCGCTTCCGTTATCGGAATGCAGTTCCGCGAGAGAAAGATATGAGCGCCTATCTGATGGTCTTCCACAAAGACGAGGACCATGGACTTCACATGGCAATCAGTCCCGACGGCTACACTTTTACCGCCTTGAACGAAGGAAAGCCCGTCATAGCCGGAGATACGATAGCTGAACAGAAAGGTATCCGCGATCCGCATATCTTCCGTGGTCCGGATGGAGCATTCTATCTGTCGATGACCGATTTGCATATTTATGCGCAGCGTGACGGATATCGTGATACAGAATGGGAACGCGATGGAAAAGAGTACGGATGGGGTAACAACCGGGGGCTGGTATTGATGAAATCTTGGGATCTGATTCACTGGAAGCGTACTAATCTGCGCTTTGACAAATTATCTGCTGCTTACAGTGAGGTAGGTTGCGCTTGGGCTCCTGAAGTGACCTATGATGATAAAAAAGGAAAGTTGATGATGTATTTCACCATGCGCTTTAAGAATGAAGCGAACAAACTTTATTATGTATATGTCAATGACGACTTTGATAAGTTGGAAACTTTACCTCAGCTTCTTTTTCAATATCCCGATGAGAAGATTTCTGCTATCGATGCGGATATTACCCGTATAGAAGATAAATATCACATGTTTTACGTTTCGCACGATGGGGGCGCCGGTATCAAGCAGGCTGTTTCGGATAGGGTAAACAGTGATTACGAGTATAATGCCCGTTGGTATGATCCTGAACCCACGGCGTGCGAAGCTCCGAACTTGTGGAAACGCATTGGTGAGGATAGATGGGTGTTGATGTATGATGTGTACGGGCAGAAGGTTCATAATTTCGGATTCAGTGAAACTTCCGACTTCGTACATTTCACTCCTTTGGGACAGTTTAACCAAGGAGTGATGAGGACTACTAACTTTACTTCTCCCAAACATGGGGCAATCATTCATCTTACCCGCCAGGAAGCGGAACGCCTGGCAGAACATTGGGGGATGTCTTACGATGCTTTGCTTCCATCTGAATAAGAAACATTTTATATAAAATAATTCATGATGAGTAAACTGAGAAACAGCTTGTGTGAGTTGTGCACAGCTTTGATTTTCTTTTGCGGATGCAGCAATGAACCGTTGCAACCCATTCGTTCAGGTGAGATATGGCCTGATAACAACGGAGAGCATATCAATGCCCATGGGGGCGGAGTAATGTACCATGATGGAACATACTATTGGTTCGGTGAGAATAAATGCGATACTACCAGCAGTGCCATGGTGGGAGTAATGTGCTATTCTTCTCGGAATCTTACTGACTGGAAGAACGAAGGCGTAGCGCTTTCTGTTGTTGATAACGACAGCAGCGACATAGCGCGTGGATGTATATTGGAACGTCCTAAAGTGATATATAATGCGAAAACAGGGAAGTTTGTGATGTGGTTCCATCTGGAATTGAAAGGAAAAGGTTATGCAGCCGCCCGTGCCGGGGTAGCAGTCAGTGATACTCCTGCCGGTCCTTACCGTTTCATCCGTTCGGGACGTGTCAATGCTGGTAAGCTGCCTGTTGATATGGACGGACAGGCTGTTGCAGTGCTGGATACTCTGAATGCCAAGAATTATGAAAAATGGTGGACTCCCGAATGGACGGATGCTGTGAACAAAGGCTTGATAGTAAAGCGTGATTTGGATGGCGGACAGATGTCTCGCGATATGACCCTTTATGTAGATGAGGATGGTAAAGCCTACCATATTTACTCTTCTGAAGAAAACCTTACACTTCAAATAGCGGAATTGAGCGATGACTATCTTTCACACACAGGGAATTATGTGCGTGTGGCTCCGGCAGGACACAATGAGGCACCTGCTATCTTCAAAAAAGACGGAACCTACTGGATGATCACTTCCGGTTGTACCGGTTGGGCTCCCAATGAGGCTCGTATGTTCTCGTCTTCTTCCATCTTCGGACCGTGGTCTCAGCATCCCAACCCTTGTGTGGGACCTAAGTCGGAACTTACGTTTGGCGGACAGAGCACTTATATTCTGAAAGTGGGGGGGAAGAAAGACGCCTTTATATTTATGGCGGATATCTGGCGTCCGGAGCATCCCAGTGATGCCCGTTACATTTGGTTACCTGTTCAATTCAAGGAAGGAATTCCATACGTGGAGTGGATGGACAACTGGACACTGGATTTCTTTCAGTAATCCCTGTTGAAAATAGTCTGAAGGATGGAAAATAGTGCAATAGTCTGTTCTTGACTGATTATTGCATCCATCTTGCTCGATTTTACCCCTATGGTTGTCAATCAGATTTTTTATCTTTGCTATCGGTAAAAAGAGATAATAGGTATTAAAGATAGGTTTTTAGGAAGAAGGTTAACATACTGTGATGTGATAATAGAATTTTAGGTTAGGTTAAGTTAGAATTGAAGGCATATTTCGTGAGGAAATGTGCCTTTCTGTTTTCATTACCTTTCTAGGTTCGTATATTTGTAATGTCGAATTTGTGAAACTTAAAATAGAATATGCATGAAAAAGATTGGATTGTTTTTGTTGTTAGGTTTTTCTCTTTCGTGGCTGGTGTCTGCTTGCCAAGAACGTCAGCAGGAAAGACGGAAGGAAGTGCCTTTGGATTCTATTGTACTGAGTGACCCTTGCATTTTGGCAGACAGGAAGACGGCTATGTATTATATGACCGGAACCGGCGGTATGCTTTGGAAAAGCAAGGATTTGAAACTTTGGGAAGGACCGTTTCATGTGGCAAAGACTGATTCCGGTTCGTGGATGGGACCGAAACCAATGATTTGGGCTGCCGAGTTACATCCGTATAAGGGCAAGTATTATTATTTTGCCACTTTCACCAATCAGGCGGTGAAGATTGATACGGTACAAGGGAATGTAATAGAGCGCCGTGCCAGTCATGTTTTGGTGAGCGATAACCCGGACGGACCTTACGTTCCGATGAAGGATTCCACTTACCTGCCTGCTGATAAACCAACCTTGGATGGGACTTTCTGGGTGGATAAGGACGGAAAGCCTTATATGGTATATTGTTATGAATGGTTGCAAGCCTTGGACGGTACGATAGAGAAAATAGAACTGAAGCCTGACTTAAGTGGAACCATAGGCGAAGGGAAATTGCTGTTCCGTGCCAGCGAATCGCCGTGGAGCCGTGAAAAAGATGCGGATGGCAAGGACAAACCGAATAAAGTCACTGACGGTCCGTATCTATTCCGTACAGGAACAGGTAGACTCGGTATGATTTGGACTAGTTGGATTTATAATGTGTACACTCAGGGAGTGGCTTATTCTGAAAGCGGAACCTTGGATGGACCATGGATACAGGAGAAAGACCCGATTACTCCTCCCAATTTCGGTCATGGGATGTTGTTTCAGACCTTGGACGGTAAATGGTTGATGTCTGTACATAGTCATAAGGATGTAAACGGACGTTATATTCGTACTCCTCGCTTGTTTGAAGTCGATTTTTCCGGAGATAAATTGGTGGTGGGAAAACCATATATTCCTTGAAAGTGCTTTATCTTTTTTCGAGAGGAAAGGTAATTACTTTTGCTTTCAATGAAAAGAGATGTGTAGAAAGAGTTGGAAGGACAGCTTTATGAGTCTGTCCCTCCAAATAAATGACCGGGTTAATCCCAACCCGGATTCTGTTTCAGTGCACCCTGAGCCAGGTCTACCTCTTCCAAGGGGATAGCCCACAGATAGTCACGGTTGGTATTGAACTTGCGGGTTTCAATAAAAATGCTTTCTCCTTTTGCATTTACCCCGTATACTGGTTTAGTAACATCCTTTTCAGTTGTTTTATAGCTACGGGTATCAAACAGGTGCATTCCCTCGAAAGCAAATTCCAAACGACGTTCCAAACGGATAGCTTCGCGCATTTGATCTTTGGACAAGCCGGAAGGCAGAGGAGGAAGATTTACGCTGGGACGCTGACGGATTTGATTGACCGCATCATATACTTCCGTATCCGGAGCAGACAGATTTTCGTTACGAGCCTCGGCGAAGGTCAGCAGCACTTCTGCATAGCGGATATAGATAAAGTTGGTCCAGTCATAATTATTGATACCGTCATTGTCCGGATTGATATACTTTTTCATGCTATATCCTGTACGGGTATGGCTGCCATCTCCCATATTGTTCAGGTTGAAAGTCTTTCCTGCTATTTGTGACCCGTTCCACAGTACTGAGAAGCCTAGACGGGGGTCACGGTCGGCAAACGGGTCTTCCGGATTATAGAAAGGAGACTCTTTGATTGATTTGCCATCTTTGCATGGATAGGAGTCTATCAAGTCTTGAGTAGGTGATAAAGCTTCCCATCCTCCCATCATGACGGGAGCGAAGAACTGTCCTATATAACTGCCTTCATTAGAGTTTTTCGGGTTTTCCAGATATTCGCGATCAAAGATGATTTCGTTACATAACTCTGCTACAGGTTGGAACAAGTCACCATAGTTATCATACAGTCCATACACATTCATGCCCATTACTTTGCGTGCGGCAGCTTCCGCCACATCATATTTGTGTGCGTAGAAAGCAACTCTGGCTTTCAGTGCGTAGCAGGCTCCGGCACTCGGTTTTCCGTGGTCACTATTGCTGCGGATATCGGGCAAGCTGGCTGCTGCTTTATCCAATAATCCTACTATATGATTATAAGTCTCCTCTTCAGAACTGCGTGAAGGAAGTTTCTCGTTCAGTTCCAACGGATGATCTAGCAGGGAGGCGCCACCCATATATTTTAATATGTTAGCGTATGAGAAAGCTTCGAGAAACTGTACTTCGGCTGTCAGTTGCGTCTTTTTCTTTTTCATCCATCGGCACATCGCCTATATGCTCGTAAAATACCAGGCATCTGCGGATGCATTGATAGGCATTTTTCCATAATTGTAGGAAATGTGGGTTGCTGGAAGTTGCCGTACCAGCAGACAACTGTCCCTGTTCGGCTGTGACATGTACAGGAATAGCATTATCTGTGTAGCAGTCTGTCATGATAGTATGGTTTTCCGGTTCTATCAGATACAGATAAATTCCGGTTGCAAATTTCTGGGCATCTTCTGCGTTTTTCCAGAAAGATGCATCGGATAATTGGTCTTTAGGATTTCTGTCCAGAAAACTGTCATTGCAAGAGCTCAGACCAAGGCCGCATGCCAATATTAATCCTATAAAGTTATATTTTAGTCTCATAGTTGTCAGTGTTTAGAATGTTACATTCAGACCGAAGGAATAATTTCGGGTCAATGGATAATAGTTGCCGCTGATGGCTTCGGGGTCTACACCGTCGAAGCCGGAAATCATAAAGAGATTGTCGATACTGCAATACACTCTCAAACGGCTGATTCCGTATTTGGATATCAGCTGTTTGGGCAGGCTGTAACCTACTTGCAGGTTTCTCAGCTTGGCATAAGAGGCATCCTGCATCCAGAAACTGGAAGTCACGCGGTTTTTGGAGTCACTCATGGATAATCGGGGATAAGTGGCATTCGGGTTTTCCGGAGTCCAACGGTCCAGATGCTGTTCCGTTACTTTACCGCCATTGTAGAAGGCATATCTGATTTCGGCTACAGGAGCACTCTTTACATCAGCTGCACCTTGCAGCAGTGCACTTAGGTCGAAGTCTTTATATTGAACTGAAAGATTCAGACCGAAGTTGATTTTCGGGAAGTAAGAACCCAATACTTGCCGGTCTTTGCTGTCTACTACTTTGTCTCCGTTCAGGTCACGGTATTTTAAGTCACCCGGAACCGGAGTACCCATGCTCTGTGTAGGATGATTCTTGATCTCTTCTTCGTTTTGGAAGATGCCGTCGCATACGTAGCCGTAATATGCCCACAGTGGGTCGCCTACGGATTGCCCCGGTGTGTCACCGCCTTTCAAATCCATGATTTTGGTAGTTACATAGCTGAAATTGGCTCCGATAGAATAGCTCCAATCATTGATACGGTTGTTATGTCCCAGTTGCAGTTCGATACCGGTATTACGCACTACGCCGGCATTTTGCATCGGAGCGCTGACTCCCATCATGTTGGGAACTGGAAGTTGCAGTAATATGTCCCGTGTTTCCTTGCGGAACCAGTCTGCGCCCAATGTCAGTTTATTGCCCAAAAAAGCGGCGTCCACACCTACGTTCCATTGATCGGTTTTCTCCCACGTAATATCTTGGTTAGCCATCGGGTTGGAAATGGAAATACCCGGAGTCAAAGTGTTGCCGAAACTATAGTCATAACCGAACAGATAGGTGTTCTGATACGGATAATAGTTAGAACTGTTGTCCGAGTTTACGGTTTCCTGATTACCTAGCAATCCCCATGATGCACGTAGTTTCAAATTATCCACCCAATCGGCTTTGAAGAACTCTTCTTCCGATATTCTCCATCCGATGGAGAAAGAGGGGAATGCGCCGAAGCGGTTGTTCTTGGGGAAGCGTGAAGTGCCGTCATAACGCAGGTTGGCTTCTAGCAGATAGCGGTCATCGTATGAATAATTCACGCGTCCGAAAGCTGAGCGGAGGGCGTATTCTATTTCTGTACCGTATGTTGTCTGTCCTGTCACTTCACCGGCGTTGATCTGGTCCAGTGAGTTGGAGTTGGGCAGGTTCTTACGGTAAGCTTGCAGATAGCGTGTCTGTTTATAAATTTGTGAGTAACCTAATAAGGCTCCTATTGTGTGTTTGCCGAAGGTTTTATTATAGTCCAGATAAGCTTGCAAGTTCAGTTCCATACTTTTGATGTCATATTCTGTGATGGAGTTAGTCGGTTTTCTTTACCGGTGTGTCTGAACCTGCCTGATAGAATGTCATGGTATTTACGTGGGTGGGATTGTCGGTCAGGTTGAAAGTCGAGGCGGCGACTCCTCTCAGTTTCAGTCCGTCTATGATGTCCAGTTCCATTCCTACGTTACCTTGGAAATTGCTGTTTATCTCTTTGTAGGTTCCTCCTTCACGTGCATAGGCTACGGAGTTGTGCTCGTTTTTGAATAAAGCATAGTTGCCGTTGCTCAATTGGATGGGAGTAACCGGAGTCTCACGGAAAGCATAGTGCATCAGGTTGCTGATACCTGCCGCCGGAGCAGTCATATTACTGCGGTATACCGCCATATTTGTAGTCAGTTTCAGACGACTGTTTATCTGAGCGTCAATGTTGGCACGTACATTGAACTTGTTGTAGTTGGTATTGACTATCAATCCGTCTTTATCATGATAGTTGAATGCCAGCGAGTAAGTTACTTTGTCTCCACCGCCTTTGATACTCAAGTGATGGTTGTTGAACAGGCCGTTTTTCACTTAATAGCGTACCCAGCCAGTCGGAATTGGGATAAAAGTCGGGATCACTTCCGTCTTTGAACTTTTGTAGGGCTGTTTCGTCATACGGACCTTTCAAACCGTCATTGGTGTAAGCTTCATTCATCAGCACTGCATAATTGTAAGAATCCAAAAATTTGGGCATACGTGAGGCACTTTGCCAGCCTACATATCCATCGTATGATACAATGGTACGTCCTTGGTTCCCTTTTGGTTGTGATAAGGATAACGCCATTGGCAGCACGTACACCATAAATGGCTGAGGCGGCTGCATCTTTTAATATAGAGATGTTTTCAATATCGTTGGGGTCCACGCTGCTCATGGTAGATTCTACACCATCCACCACAACCATGGCACTGGCATCTCCCATAGTTCCTAGACCACGCACACGCAGTACTCCGGCATCAGCTCCCGGCTGGCCGGTATTTTGGATAATGGTGACACCTGGCATTTGTCCTGCCAGCATGTTGGTGACATTGGCACTGGTGCGGTTGACTAGCTTATCGGATGAGATGGTTGCCACAGAACCTGTCAGATTTACGTTTTTTTGAGTACCGTATCCTACTACTACCACTTCATCTAAAGATTCTGTATCTTCTTTCAAGATAATGGTGTAACTGTTGCTGTTGCCTACGGTAATTTGTTGGTCGTTGTAACCGATATACGAAACTTTCAGTTTAGCCCCTACGGATACATTTAATGTGAATTTGCCATCCACATCTGTAATAGTACCGTTGGTGCTTCCCACTTCTACTACATTGGCACCGATTACAGGAGCTCCGCTTGTATCATTTACGATACCCGTAATTTGTTTGACATGCTGTTGCACGATGGCAGTTGACTGCGAAGCCCACAAAGGCATTGGGAAAGCCATTCCGGCAAATAGTGTAAGACACGCATAAAAAGAGGCTTTTTTCAAAATTACGTGTGTCTTTACACAATTTTCCCTTCTTTTCTGGTAGAATTGCATAGATTAATAAGGTTAAATTAGTAAATAGTTTGGTTTAGGGATCTTATTCCCTTTCTATTTCAGTTGCTGCAAATGTATTATTTTATAAGAATATAACGCTATCTTTTCTTTTAGTTTTTTTTTGTTATTCTTAATAAATTACAGGCTATGAAACACTCATGGTGGCGATTTTAAGAGAGAATGCATGTTATTTTGTACGTTCCTTATAAATGGAATATCGCATATTGCTCAAAAAAACAAATAACATGATTCAATGAGATAAAGATGTTAAATATCAGTTTCAAGGATCATTTTTCCTAATCGGTTTATGAAAGACTCTTCCTTTCCCCTCCTTTTTCTTGTTAACCATTCACTATTATTTCATCTATTCACAATCTCCTTATCATCTTTCTCATCCGGATAGTCACTTTTATGTAGCAAAACAAGTAAGTGTACTTACTTCG
>ENA-OQNJ01000381-OQNJ01000381.1-human-gut-metagenome-genome-assembly--contig:-NODE-381-length-11641-cov-3.886399_pt1 | contig 11641 bp, 10 predicted proteins | sample MGYA00242630_ERZ504882 | MGnify/ENA primary metagenome ERZ504882 (study PRJEB26092, sample SAMD00036408) | human gut metagenome | host: Homo sapiens | study: EMG produced TPA metagenomics assembly of... | reverse complement strand
ATTATTGCAACTCTGGGGATTGAAAACCGGATTTATAATCTGCCAAATCAGTTATCCGGAGGACAGCAGCAGAGAGTAGCAATTGCAAGAGCACTGGTGAATCGTCCGGAAATTATATTTGCAGATGAGCCGACAGGAAATCTTGATTCTAAGACCAGTGATGAGGTAATCGCTCTGCTTAAGATGACAGCAAAAAAATATGGACAGACAATTGTAATGATTACCCATGATGACGAAATTGCACAGGTCGCTGACCGTATTCTGGTGATTGAGGACGGACAGGTGGTGGATTTCAGATGAAGACAATAAGCAGGATTGCATATAGCAATGACAAAAAGAACAAGACAAGAAGTATACTGATTATGATGTCCATATGTCTGACTACGATGCTGCTTGTGATTATCAGTACTGTGGGAAATGGAATGATACGTTTGCAGAAAAGTCAGGCGGCAGGCTCATATGGAAGCAATTATGGTCTGTTTGTCGCAGCAGATGGTACGCAATTAAAAGAAGTGGAACGCAGAGCTGAGATATCTGATATCGGCATCATGTGTACGGAGGGCATCCTGAAAGGAAATGAAAATGGCGGCTTTGTCAGTGCGGATGAAACGGTCAGGAAAATGCTTCCCTATAATCAGGAATATGTGTTGAAGGAAGGTACCTATCCGGAAAAGGCGCAGGAAATTGCCGCAGGACGCGCTTTCTTTGATGCAGTGGGATACCATGATGTAAAGGTCGGAGACACCGTAACATTGGAGTACCGTTCCGGCATGCAGTCGGAATACGCACCGGTGGAATTTACTGTCAGCGGGATTTTATATGACCGGGATGAATATACCATCGAGGCTTCCTATGTTGTATTCGGTTCGCAGGATTTTTATAATGAGCGTGTTGCGGAGGGTGACAGGCAATATAATATCTATTTTACCTTGAGCGATTCTGCAAATGTATCTATGAATAATGTTGCGTCTGTTATAAAAGAAATCGCGGATTCCTGCGGCATTGACCAGAAAAACGTGATCATCAATGACCTTTACCTGCAGTGGGTATTGCAGCCGAGCTATGAAATGATTGTGGTTTGCGGAACCCTGATCCTCGGAATCGTGCTGTTTTCCGTTGTGGTCATTTATAATATCTTCCAGGTCGGGATCGCCCAGAAGGTTCAGGAGTACGGAAAAATCAAGGCGCTGGGTGCAACCAGAAAGCAGATGAAGCAGTTGATCTTTCGTGAGGGCATTCTTCTGGCGGTTCCTTCGATACCGCTGGGGCTGCTGTTTGGTTTCCTGATTGCAAAAGTCAGCTTCAACTGGCTGGTGGAGCAGGGAAATCTGGTATCGTCCGGAATCAAGAACCATCAGGTGCCTCTGTTTTCACTGACAATTATGCTCATCTGCATTTTTGTATCGTTTCTTACGGTCGTTTTGGCTCTGCGCAAACCCATGAAAATGGTTTCCCGGATTTCACCCATCGAAGCGACACGGTATCTTGACGGCTCCAAAACGCAAAAACAGGGCAGACGAAAAGGCAGAAAAGATGTCACCGTTTTCTCCATGGCAATGGCAAATGTGACAGGCAATTCGAAAAGAACCATTGCTACGATTCTTACCATGGGGCTTTCCTGTGTATTGTTTGTAATTATCTCTAATTATGTTGGAAATATTGACACGGAGCACGAGGCGCGGATTGCAATCAACCATGGACAATTTGAGTTGCAGCTGGATTATTCCCAGAATTATGATGAAGCCTATTCGGAGAATAATCTGGACACAATCCTACAGAACAACCCACTGAATGATTCTTTGATTAAAGAAATCAAATCCATCCCCGGTGTAACGGATGTACTGACGAGAGAAATCGTCTCTGCAGATTTGAACGGAACAAAATTTCCGGTTGCAATCGTAAATCAAGAGGATTTTGAAATGATGCGCGGGGATGGCGATATCGGTTCCATGGACTATGCACAGGCTGTCAAAAACGGGGATGTTTTCTTTGGCTGGTCCATGTGGATGGAAGCTGACGGGTATTCTGCGGGTGCACCGATTACATTCAACTTTGATAACGGAAGCGGAACCTATACCTATCATGGAAAAATCGCAGGCTCCTTTGTAAGCGCGGACACTTATCTGGTCATTCCGGAAGAAGTATACCGCTCTGTAAATCCGAAAGGGACATCTTATGGATACCTGTGGGTGGATTGTGCTAAAAAAGATGTGGCATCTGTAGAGCAAAGCCTGAATGACCTGCTCTCCGATACTTCTCATATCAAGCTGAACACCTATCACGCAGAATTGCAAACCGCAGAATACGCAAGCCGTATGATGAAGCTTGGCTGCTATCTGTTCATGGCAATTGTCGGTCTCATTGGGTTTATGAATCTGGCAAACACCATGATCATCAATATCACCACGAAGAAGCAGGAATACGGTGTGCTGCAAGCGGTAGGCATGACCAATAAGCAGTTGAATCTGTGCTTACAAATACAGGGCTTGATTTTTACGGTTGGCACCATCTGCGTCGCACTTGCTGCCGGTCTGCCCCTTGGCTATGCACTGTTTTCCTATGCGAAGCATAATGGGATTTTTGGAATGAACGTTTATCATGTTCCTCTTATCCCGATTCTTGTTATGATTCTTCTGGTTGGTATTCTACAAATTGTGCTTTCCTGTGTTTTAAGCAGTAATCTGAAAAAGGAAACGCTGGTAGAAAGAATAAGGTATCAGGGATAGCAAGTAATATGTAATGAACTAGGTCTTAACGAAGAGGAAAAATAGATAACTTCCATTTTGTATGTATGATAAATCTAAACAGTATTTTAGCAACATTTCCTGAGTGGGGGCAGAAAGTGCCCCCACTTTCACGATTTGGGGGCGAAAAGCGCCACCATATATCATAAATGATGGGTTCAATGGAAAAATCAAAGAAGCATATGAAAAATATGAAAATATTATTTTTTCCGGCTTTAGTACACTTAATTTTGTTCTTTCCACAATGGCGGGACTGGCATTGCGGGAAAATGATATCGGTTATGCGAGATTTTTGTCAGGGAAGGTACAGGCAGTTGCACATACATTGGAAATGGGAAAATATAATGAGTATTCGTCAATGCTTGATATTAAATCTATTCCATTTTTAAAAGCCTTGCGATAAAATATGTTCTGTGAGACGGTAGTTCTTTTGTCCCAACAAAAGCCAGATGACACGATAGAGATCGACTTAGATTTAGAAGTTGGATGCAACCAGTGCTGAGTTGAAAGCTCGTGATCAGATGGAATGGGTCAGATTGGTAAATGGTATTCGTAATATGGCAGAAGAACTTGTGTTAAAAGAATTGGTGTAGATCTAAAGCGTGGAAAACTCCTTCGGGAGCTTTTGGCTGTTTATAAGATAAATTCTGTCGGAGATTTATTATAAAACATTACTTTACAAGAAGAATAAAAAAGCATATAATTCTTTTATAATATATTTAATAAAAGAGGGTAAGAAAACGGAAAATAAAGATAAAAAAAATACAAACAAGTAAAAAAAATAATTAATTATGTTCTAAACAAGCATGTTACATCCAAGGCGGAAATCGCAAAAGAGTTAAACTTGAGTATGCCGACTGTGTTAGCAAATGTGAATGACTTATTAGAAAAAATGGTGTTGGAAGAAACTGGGGAATATGCTTCGACTGGTGGACGAAAGGCAAAAAGTATAGGGATTAATAAGTCATACTGTCATGCAATGGGAATTTTGATTACAGCGAATCATATAGAAATGGTATTAGTAAATCTTGGAGATGAGATTATAAAAAAAGATCGCATCCGTTTAAAATTTACGGCAGAATTATCCTATTGTACAGAGGTGGCACAAAAGGTCAAAACTTTTCTTGAAGGCGAATTAGCGAAGGATACGTTGCTTGGGATTGGAGTGGCGATTCCGGGAATTATTGATCAGAAAGAACGGATCGTTTTAAAATCCCATGCTTTAGGTATAGAGAATTATAGTCTGCGCTTTTTAGAACAGGCTCTGGAACTTCCGGTATATTTTGAAAACGATGCTAATGCTGCAATGCTTGCAGAAAAAAAACCAAAAGTATCCAAATGCGATATATCTGTCTTTGAACCACACCTTAGGAGGTGCATTCTGCATAGATGGAAAGCTGTTTCGAGGGCAGAACCAGAAAGCAGGGGAGTTTGGTCACATGATACTCGTTCCCGGTGGAAGAAAGTGTTATTGTGGTAAATCAGGATGTGCAGATGCATATTGTGCTGCAAGTGTACTGACACAAGATAATAGGCAGTCACTGGATGCATTTATGGAAAAAATTGAAAGTGGTGATGAAAAAAATTTGCAGACATGGAATGAGTATTTGGATCATCTTGCTGTTTTGATATCAAATCTGCGGATGGCATATGATGTGGACATCATACTAGGAGGTGATGTGGGAGGCGTATTGTCAGATTATATGATACCACTGGGCGAAAAAGTGATGGCATATAATGGCTTTGAGCATGATGTTTCATACTTGAAAAATTGTTCGTATAAGAAAGAAGCGTCAGCTGTTGGAGCAGCGAAATACTTTTTTACAAAACATATGGGTGAATTGTAAATTTTTTGATCCTCATATCATATTATAGTAAAAAACGGAAAGAAAACAGTAACTACGGTTTTCTTTCCGTTTTTTTTGCATGTTAATTGTGAAAAATACACAAAAAATAGATTTTGAAATTATGAAATATATAGAAATATGAAAAAACATATTGACAAATTGTGTTTACAAGGTAATAATGTAATTACTTTAATAAAACAATTTATAAAACATAAAATAAAACAACATAAAAAAGGAGGAAACAATTATGTTACAGCAGGTAATGACAAATCCAGGAGAAATTATTTTCAGAGAGGTTCCGGTTCCGGAGGTAAAGGAAAATCAGGTGTTGGTAAAGATTATGAATATTGGTGTTTGTGGATCAGATATTCATGTTTATCATGGAAAACATCCGTTTACAAAATATCCGGTAACACAGGGACATGAGGTTTCTGGTGAGATTACAGAACTTGGAAAAAATATCACCGAGTTTCATGTGGGACAGAAGGTGACGATAGAGCCGCAGGTATATTGTGGACATTGCTATCCATGTCGTCATGGAAAGTATAATCTCTGTGAGGAATTAAAAGTAATGGGATTTCAGACGACAGGAACAGCATCTGAGTATTTTGCAGTGGATGCATCTAAAGTAACACCTATTCCGGAAGATATGTCCTATGAAGAAGGAGCTATGATCGAACCTCTTGCTGTGGCAGTTCATGGTGTAAAACAGATGGGCGATGTGGCTGGCATGAATATTGCAGTCCTTGGAGCAGGACCGATCGGAAATCTCGTGGCACAGGCAGCAAAAGGAATGGGAGCAGCGAAAGTGATGATCACAGATATCAGTGATCTTAGACTGGCAAAGGCAAAAGAATGTGGAATTGATGTGTGTGTGAATACCAAAAATAAAGACTTCGGTGAGGCGATGATCGAAGCATTTGGACCGGATAAGGCAGATGTGATCTACGATTGTGCCGGAAACAATATCACAATGGGACAGGCAATTAAATATGCAAGAAAAGGAAGCACGATCGTACTGGTGGCTGTTTTTGCAGGAATGGCAGAAGTAGATCTTGCAGTGGCAAATGACCACGAACTTGACATTAAGAGCACGATGATGTACCGCCATGATGATTACATAGATGGAATCAGACTGGTAAATGAGGGCAAAGTTCATTTGAAACCGCTTATCTCAAAGACATTTGCTTTTAAAGATTATCTGAAGGCATATCAGTATATTGATGATAACCGCGAGACAACGATGAAAGTAATTATCAACGTCAATGAAAAGTAAGGAGTTCGTATGAAAAATAAATATGGAATTGTCGGAGTAGCCCATGTCGGGCTCCCGACAAACGATTTACAGAAAACAGTTGAGTTTTATAAGAGTCTTGGATTCGAAGTAATTATGCAGACATATAATGAAAAAGCAGGGGAAAAAGTGGCATTTTTACAGATAAAAATTACTGTATAGAAACTTTTGAAAATGGGCAGGCGGCAATGTCAGACGGTGCATACCAACATGTAGCACTTGATGTGGAAGACATTGAAAGTATGTATCAGAAAATCTGCAATGAAAAATACACAGTTATTACAGATGGAATCGAAGAACTGCCATTTTGGGAAAAGGGTGTGAAGTTTTTTATGATTAAGGGACCAAATGAGGAAAGAATAGAGTTTTGTCAGAAACTCTGATAAAAATAGGAGGGACATATGAGTAGCGAAAACAAAAATGGAAAAGTACCGCTGATCAGTAAGATTGCATATGGGTTTGGTGATGTTGGATGTAATTTCAGCTGGATGTTCGTAAGTAATTTTCTGATGATATTTTATACAGACGTGTTCGGAATCAGTATGGCGGCTGTGTCAGCGCTTATGCTTTTTTCAAGATTCTGGGATGCAATCAATGATCCAATTGTCGGGGGGCTTACGGATAAAACAAAATCGAAATGGGGACGGTACCGTCCATGGCTGTTAGTAGCGGCTCCAATTACAGCGATCCTTCTTGTTATGACATTCTGGGCAAGACCTGACTGGCCGCAGAATGGAAAGATCATTTATATGGTAATTACATATTGTCTGCTGGTTTTGGGATATACCTGTGTGAATATTCCATACGGAACCTTGTGTGGTGCTATGACACAGGATATTGATGAACGTGCAAAAATAAATACATCCCGTTCGGTTGCAGCGATGATTGCAATTGGTGTGTTAAATATTATCACAGTTCCGCTGCTCAGCAAATTCGGCAGTCACAGTGCAAAGACAGGATATCTGACGGTTGCGGTCATATATGGATGTATTTTTACAGCCTGTCATTTCTTCTGCTTTGCGAAGACGAAAGAGGCAGTGATTACTCCGGAAAAAGAAAAAATTTCTGTAAAGATACAGTTGAAAGCAGTCATGCAGAACAGACCATATCTTCTTGCATTGGCAGGACAGATATTATTTGGATTTACATTATATGGTAGAAACGCAGATATTCTGTATTATTTTACATATGTGGAAGGGAATGCCTCCTACTACACAACTTATTCGATGTGCATCATTATTCCTTCTATCATAGGGGCAGCCTGTTTTCAACCATTATTCCGCAAGTTGAATAACAAAGGAAGAACAGCATCTCTCTTTGCTTTATTTACAGGAATTTCCATGTTGTCTATGTTTTTCTTCAATGCCAAAGAATCACCGGCTATTTTTTATGCATTATCCGGTCTCACACAGTTTTTTTTCTCTGGATTTAATACTGCAATCTATGCAATTATTCCAGACTGTGTGGAATATGGGGAGTGGAAAACCGGACTTAGAAATGACGGTTTTCAGTATGCATTTATTTCACTTGGAAATAAAATCGGAATGGCAGTTGGAACAGCACTTTTAGCAGGATTACTTGGAAAATGTGGTTATATTGCAAATCAGACACAAAATGCAACTGTACTTTCAATTATGAAACATGCATTTACGACGATTCCAGGTGCACTTTGGATTGTGACTGCGGTTGTATTATTTTTCTACCGGTTAAATAAAAACGTTATAACGAGATTGTGGAGGAACTGAAAAATGGAAGAAAAAGTTGATATTGTGGCATTGGGGGAATTACTGATTGATTTTACGGAAGCAGGACACAGTCAGGGTGGGAGAAAACTGTTTGAACAGAATCCCGGCGGTGCTCCGGCAAATCTTCTGACAGTTGCAAGTCATTTTGGGTATCGCACCTCTTTTATTGGAAAAGTTGGAAACGATATGCATGGTAAATTTTTAAAGAGGACACTGCAAAATGAAGGAATCAATACAGATGCTATCGTCGAAGATCCAGATTATTTTACGACACTGGCATTTGTGGAAATCGGTGAAAATGGAGAAAGAAATTTTTCTTTTGCAAGAAAACCGGGTGCAGATACACAGTTAAAAAAAGAAGAACTGGATCAGACGTTAATTTCCGGATGCAGAATTTTTCATTTTGGATCATTATCGCTGACAGACGAGCCGGCAGAAAGCGCAACGATCGAAGCAGTAAAAATGGCAAAAGCAGCGGGTGTACTTATTTCATATGATCCAAATTACCGCCCGTCTCTTTGGAAGAGCAAAGAGTATGCAGTGAAAAAAATGAAGTCTGTTGTAGAACTGGTAGATGTCATGAAAGTATCGGATGAAGAGAGTATTCTCCTGACAGGGGCTAAAAGCTATGAGCAGGCTGCAGAAGAAATTCTTGCTATGGGACCAAAGCTGGTTGCCATTACATTGGGAGAACATGGCGTTCTTATGGCAACAAAAAGCAGAAAAGAAATCATCAAAGCATTTCAGACACATGCGGTCGACACGACCGGAGCGGGGGATTCTTTCTGGGGAGGCGTATTATGCAGTATTCTTTCTATAAATAAGCCCGTAGAAAAGATGGAATGGGAAGAAATCAGAAAGTGTGCTGTTTTGGGAAATGCAGTTGCAGGATTGTGTGTGCAAAAGCGAGGTGGAATACCTGCGATTCCGACGAAAGAGGCAGTGTTTGAATTTATGCAGAGAGCTTACAAATCAAAATAGGAAAATTGATGATTCCGGCTTGACTTAATTTAACATCTCAAATATAATAATTGCATACATCAGAAAACGTTCACTCTTCACCGGATGAGTGGTTAAAGCGTCTGGGAGCAAATCGTAGGTGCAGTAATTTACACTGTAAGATTTGTTTCCGGGCGCTTATTTATTTTGGAGGATAGATGCAATATGAATAAGAAAAAAGAATTATTGGTACAGATTATGTGGGAGCTTGCGGGAAGCATCTTTTATGCAATAGGTATATATAACTTCGCTCTGCAGGCAGAGTTTCCTATGACAGGTTTTTCGGGTATTTCGATTATTTTATACCGGCTGTTTAATATTTCCATTGGTTTATCAACGGTCCTGCTTAATATTCCGGTTGCGATACTATGCTGCAAATTATTGGGCAGGAAATTTTTTGTCAGCTCAATACGATGCATGCTTTTGTCTTCTTTTATTGTTGACTATGTTGCGCCGTTATTTCCGGTGTATCAGGGCGACAGACTGCTTGCGGCATTGTGCACAGGTGTATTTTGCGGAATAGGCTATGCCATGATTTATACAAGAAATTCTTCAACAGGAGGAGCTGATTTTATCATCATGGCTGTAAAAGCATTGCGGCCTCATTTATCGATGGGCAACATCTCTTTTCTTACTGATGTCGGAATTATTCTGGTTGGAGGACTTTTGTTTCGGGATATTGACGGAATGATTTACGGCATGATAGTGAATATACTGTCTGCGGTTGTTATTGATAAAATGATATATGGCATGAATTCAGGCAAAGTAGCCTTTATCGTTACAAAAAATGGAAAGAGAATATGCGATGTAATTGATGAATGCAGTCAGCGCGGAAGCACTATTCTTAAGGCGCAGGGAGGATATAAGCAGGACGATATTCAGGTGGTAATGTGTGCATGCAACAGTAAGGAAATGTACCAGGTGCGTAAATCCGTAAAAGATGCAGATCCGGACTCTTTTATTGTGGTTGTTGAGTCTCATGAGGTACACGGAGAGGGCTTTAAAATGACAAATATTGGAGAAGCAGAGAACTGAAACATACCTGAAACAAATATAGTGTGAAGATTGTATTTTAGCCTGAAAAAAGCTATACTAATATAGTGATGTAGCGGTTTTATGGCTGAAATTATATATTTGGGAGGTAATTACATGTTAGAAAACTGGATTAAACCACAAATTCCGGAGGAGGAAGAGCTGGAAGAGCGCCTGCATGCAGCACGCTCTAAGCTGTCTGTGCTTCAGATGCAGATTAAGGAGCATGGACTGCCTGTACTTGTGCTGTTTGAGGGCTGGGGTACTGCAGGAAAGGGCAGTGTGCTCGGTAAGGTAATAAAGAATATTGATCCGCGATTTTTCAAGGTCGCAACCATGGACGAGCCGACAGAGGAGGAAAGACGCAAGCCTTTTTTATATCGGTATTTTGTAAAGATTCCGGCAAAGGGGAAGCTTGAGTTTCTTGATTCGGGCTGGATGGATGAGGTAGTAAAGGATGTACTGCACGACAAGATAGGAGAGAAGGAGTACAAGAAGAAAATTGAAAGCGTGAAGCGCTTCGAGCGACAGCTGACTGACAATGGTTATCTTGTTATGAAATTTTTCTTCCAAATCAGCCGGAAGGAACAAAAAAAGCGTATTGAGGTATTAAAGGAGAATAAGGATACCAGATGGCGTGTCAGTGGAGATGAAGACTGGCAGAATAAGCATTATGACAAGTGTATGCATGTGTTTGACAGATATCTGAATGATACAAATTCGCCTGCAGATCCTTGGTATATAGTTGATGCAAAGAATAGAAAATGGGCTGAGCTTCAGGTGCTGGAGACGCTGGTTAGTGGAATAGAGACAGCACTTAAAAACAGTAATCTTGCTGTGCCGCTGTTACAGAATGTGTTCCCGCTTGAGAAGATTCCAAAGCTTTCTGAGATATCACTTGATAAGGAACTATCTGAGGAAGAATACAAAAAGGAGCTCAAAAATCTGCAGTCTAAGCTTAGCGAGCTGCATAACAGGCTATACAGGCGAAAGATTCCTGTTGTCATAGCATATGAGGGCTGGGATGCAGCAGGAAAGGGTGGAAATATAAAGAGAATCACAGGGGCGCTGGATCCGAGAGGCTTTGAGGTGCATCCGATTGCAAGTCCGCTGCCAAACGAGAAAGCCAGACACTATCTGTGGAGATTTTGGAATCGTCTTCCTAAGACCGGGCATATAGCTATTTTTGACAGGACATGGTATGGCAGGGTTATGGTAGAAAGACTAGAGGGCTTTTGCAGCGAGAATGAATGGCAGCGTGCTTACAATGAGATTAATGAATTTGAAAAGGAGCTGTCAGACTGGGGTGCTGTCATCATAAAGTTCTGGGTGCAGATTGATAAGGATACACAGCTGGCTCGATTTGAGGAACGCCAGAATACTCCGGAAAAGCAATGGAAGATTACCGATGAGGACTGGAGAAACAGAGAAAAATGGGATCTGTATGAGACTGCTGTAAATGAGATGCTAAAGAAAACCAATACCACTTACGCACCATGGCATGTGCTTGAGTCAAACGACAAGAAATATGCGAGAATCAAGGCTCTTAAGATTGTGATTGATGCGATTGAAGCTGCTTTGGATAATAAAACAAATAAAAAGTAAAACAGATGTATATAAACAGAGATATGTAAAAAAGAAGCCGGAATAAAATCCGGCCTCTTTAAAGTGTTGGTAAATTAATTGGGTACAAAAATGCGCCTCCAGGGGCTCGAACCCTGCACACCCTGATTAAGAGTCAGGTGCTCTACCAAATGAGCTAGAAGCGCAAACATCTGTGTGAATATCTGTGTCACACGGACAAATGATATTATACACAGGGTTTTACAAAATGCAAGTACTTTTTTAGAAAAATTTAAAAACTTATAAAAAACGACTTTAAAACACTAAGGACTCGTTTCCCAGTAAGCGCACAGGTGTGTTTTGCGGCTGCGATAACTTCCGTGGCGGGCATTTGACACAGCGTAGCTTATACCGGCA
>ENA-OQNJ01000377-OQNJ01000377.1-human-gut-metagenome-genome-assembly--contig:-NODE-377-length-11732-cov-1.989573_pt1 | contig 11732 bp, 8 predicted proteins | sample MGYA00242630_ERZ504882 | MGnify/ENA primary metagenome ERZ504882 (study PRJEB26092, sample SAMD00036408) | human gut metagenome | host: Homo sapiens | study: EMG produced TPA metagenomics assembly of... | reverse complement strand
AGTTGAATACGTTAAGTTGCATAATATGGATGCAAAAGATAATATTCAAGAATATCATATGCTACGTCCGATACCCCAAAATCAATTGGATGCGGTGACTAATAAAGATGAATTCACTCAAAATCCCGGATATACAAAATAAAGTAATTTTGTAAAAGGAGTATATTGAAGTATTTCTTCTTAACATACTCCTTTTACAATATACCATAAAGAAAAATAGAGGTAAAATGAAATCAGCTATAAAAAAAATATTCGTTTTAACGGGTTGTGTACTATTGCTTGTAACATCTATGAGAGCACAGAGGGCATGTCTCAATTTATCAGAAACTCTATGGAATATCACTCTTGATCGTTCGGCTGTATGGCAAAATGATTCTCTTTATGTTCCTCCTGTCAATATTCATGACCTCCCTGTTCATATACCTACCGGAGGCTGGAATTTGCTTGATACACCCGATAAGATAGGGGTGACACTTCCTGCTACCGTAGAGCAACACCTATGGGGATGGAATGGAGAAACATTTGGAGTTACCGGAAATTATGTAGGGGTTTCATGGTTTGATACAAAAATAAATGTACCTGCTGATTGGAGAAATAAACGGATAGTGATGAATGTTGCTTCTGTCCGTTTTAGAGCTGAGATTTTTGTTAATAAAAAATTGGTGGGATATGATTTGGTGAATAGTACGCCGTTTGCTGTAGATGTGACACCTTTTATTCTACCTGGTCAGGAAAATGTGATTGCTTTCCGCATTACTGATCCAAATGGTAATTTTAATTGGAAAGATTCCCAAGTCTATACATGGGGAGAGTATAGAACTAATCCTTCTCATGGTTTTGGCGGTATAACTGGAAAAGTGGAGTTGGTTGCTACGGATAAGTTATATATTGGAGATGTTTTTATTAAAAACCAACCGGACCCTCATTCTATTGAAGTTGAAGTGACGGCTTGTAATGAAACAAAGAACCCGATGAAGGCTCAGAAAATGCTTTTAAACAGTAAAAGAACATAAAGGTGAGAAAGTACTTTACCGAAAAGAATACCCTGTTGAAAATCTTGTTGTCGGAGAGAATAAACAAACTTTTCATATTCATTTGCCAGCGGCAAAATTGTGGAGTACGGATTCTCCTCATCTTTATGATTTGTCTGTTTCAGTAGGTACGGATAATTATACGCAGCGTTTTGGATTCAGATGGTTTGAAGTGAAGGATATTCATGGAGATAAGCAATTTTTCTTGAATGGAAAAAGAATTGTTTTACGTACAGCTATTTCATGGAGTTTCTGGCCGGATAATGGGATCACTCCATCTGATGAGTTGGCTAGGAGACAAGTGGAGAGTGCTAAAAAGCTAGGACTTAACATGTTGAATTTTCACCGTACTATCGGGCATAGCAATGTCTTGGATTATGCTGATGAATTGGGACTATTATACTTTGAAGAACCGGGAGGCAATCAGTATCCTATCAGTCACTTTAATGATAATAACAAGCAAAGCAAGTTTTATTTTGCTTACCGGAATGAAAAATTGGCGCGAATGATTAAACGTGACCGTAACCATCCGTCTCTTGTTATTTATAATTTGCATAATGAACGGGGAGCTTGGCCACAGGTACAGGATTATGCGCAGATGCGTATGGCACATTCGTTGGATCCTACCCGTATCTTAACTTATAATTCCAGTAATGGAGAGAATCCGGAAAATGAGGCGAATGCCCGTTTTAAATTGCACTTGATGCCAAACGATACTACTTTTTATGATTATGGATGGTATGACAGGCATCATGCAGGTGGTCCGGGTTGCTATCATGATAATTTATATTTGGGTAAAGATAACTATCACCGTTTTTCAGATCATAAGGATGAGATTATTTAGTTGGGGGGAAGACGGGGTCTATTGGTACTCCGCCGCGTCTTCAGCTCATTCGGGATGAAATCCTGCAATCTGGCACTACTTCTGGATGGGAAGCGATGGATTATATGAAGTGGTATGATGCATATGATTCGTTTCTTAAACACAATGGATTTGCCAAAGCATTTCCTACAGTGGATGATTTGACCCGTGCCATGGGGAATGTGGCTTTCTATTATCAAGGTAGGGTAATTGAGAATATTCGTATCAGTAATACGGTGGATGCTTATGCTGTAAATGGTTGGGAAAGTATGAAACTGGAAAATCACTCCGGCATTGTTGATAATTATCGTTATCCTAAAGGAGATGTGGAAGTAATGGCTCGTTATAACCAACCGTTATTTTTAGCTGTAAAAATGAATCGGAAAGTGCTGAATGTTGGAGATACGACTATAGTAGATACTTATATTGTAAATGAAAAGAATTTGAAGGGGTAATTATTCTCTTCAATTGATCGCGAAAGATGCGGAAGGTACTGTATTGGCTACCCATGTATCTAGTGTACATGGTTAAAGGGGGGAATGTATATGGTCAATGTTTACAGATCGGCTGGTAATTTTGTTCCTCGGGCAACAGGCTATGTTTGTATTGAAGCAAAGTTGGTCAAAAGGTCAAAAAAAACCGTTTTGCAAACGTGGAAAACGTATTCTTTGTTTGCTGTAAGTTTGAATACGAAAGGAATTACAGCTAATGGTTCTATTGCTGATACTACGGGCGTTCTGAGCAATTTTATGAAAACAGTTGGTTTTGATATTCCGGAATATAAAGAAGGAACACCTTCGGGAGATTATTTGTTGGTTGGCGCCTTTGAACCTACTCAATGGGGAAGTGGTATGAGTGATATTATGGAATGGGTTTACAAGGGACATACATTGATTATTGTGGATAATGCGGAAAGGTGGGCTGAGTTCTTAGCGGATAAAGAAGTTTTGGATTATCGTGGTTCAAAGAAACTAGGTACGGCTTGGTATGGTGGGAACTTTTTCAATAGAGAACATCCTATTTTTGATGGATTGCCTGTCAATTGTGTCTTTAATTGGGAATATCAATGCTTTGCTACTTACAACCGTCATCGTGTAGGGTTGCGTTGCTTTAATGGGGAAACATTGGTTGCTTGTGTTTCCGATCATAAAAAAGAAGTTTATTCTGCCTTGTCTGTTATTCCGGCAGGTCGTGGAAAAATAATTATTACTACATTGGATATTCCTGCATGTATAAAGGATGTCAAAGCTTATACAGTTCCTGTTGATCTTGATGGCATGAACGAGTCGATGAATACTTTTAATACCAAAAGCGAGAATAGGGCTAATGTAGTGGGCCAACAGTTATTATTGAATTTAATAAAAGAAAGTAATAGATAATTATGAAGAAGAGTATTATTGCCATAGCATTTTTGTTGTTATGTCCATTTTATGGGGTGAGAGCACAGGAGAGACCATTTTTTGATTTGTCAGGAAAAGGATGGCATTTATGGCAGGATAAAAATGCAGCTTGGCAGACAGAGGATATTTATTTGACATTGGAAGAGGCACGGAAAAGTCCTGTAATTGTTCCTACAGCGGGATGGGATATATTGACTTCTGCCCAGACTCTTTCGGTACAGGTTCCTGGAACAGCTGAAGAATATCTTCAAACTCAGTCCGGACCCGAAGGAGATATTACAGGAGTTACATGGTGGAGTCGTACAATGGATATTCCGGTATTGAAGAAAGGACTAAAAAGTCTTTTTGAATTTTGGCTCTATACGTTCACGGGCGGAAAGTTTTTATTAATCAGAGATTAGTGGATTATCAGATTGTGGACAATGTTCCTTTTGAAACGGATATTACTCCTTATATAAAATCAGGAGAACAGGTACAATTGGCTGTACGTATAACGGATGCGGGTGGTAACCATGATTGGCGTGACTACAGAACTATTCCGTGGGGAGATAAAATGTTGCCTCCCGGTCATGGCTTTGGAGGAATAACAGGAAAAGTTAGTATGAAGGTATGTAATTCTGTTTATGTGGCAGATATTTATATGCAGAATACTCCTCAGATAACTACCGCCAACGCTATTCTGACATTACAGAATGAAAAAGGAAAGACTGCGAAGCAGGATCTTCGTATAACGGTGTACGAGTGGAAAAATAAAGAAAAATAGTTTATTCTAAAGAGATAAAGGGTATCTCATTAAATAAAGGTATGAATGAACTGAAGATTCCTGTATCAGCTCCGGATGCGAAATTATGGAGTGTGGATGATCCTAATCTGTATGTATGTGAGGTGGAGTTGTCCGAAGGACAGAACTGGGTGGATAAAGATTCCCGCCGTTTTGGATTCCGTTGGTTCGAGGCTTCCGGTATAGGTGATGATGCTGTTTTTCGTTTAAATGGAAAACGTATCATGCTTCGCTCGGCCATCAGTTGGAGTTTTTGGCCAGTCAATGGTATTTTTCCGTCGGAAGAATTGGCTGAAAGGCAAATTCGCATAGCTAAGGAGTTAGGATTGAATATGCTGAATTTTCATCGTTTTATCGGTAATACTGACGTAATGAATTATGCTGATGAGTTGGGACTGCTCTATTTTGAAGAGCCTGGCGGTTTTCGTCTGGACGTAAGACAGCCGTTTATGAATGCTGTTTTGCATGAAAAGGTCATCCGTATGGTAAAGAGGGATCGCAGTCATCCCTGTCTGGTTATCTATAATATGATGAATGAATCGGGAAATGCTGCTCCTGAAAAGTTAGAATTGGAAATTCAAGCGATGAAGGATATGCGTGTATTGGATCCTTCCCGGTTGATTCTTCGTACCTCGGCTTGGGCTAAGGGAGATGATATAGAAGATCAGGCTAAAATTCATATTCGTCCTTACGATGAAAAAGTGTATTGGAGTGGCTGGTATGATTATCATCGTGCCGGAGGACCTGCTGTTTGGAATGAAGGTTTGTACAAAGGCCCTGAAGATTATTATAATGATACAAAGAATAAGCGTGAAATTGTATTCTTTGGTGAGGAAGGGGCTTTATCATCACCTCCTCGTTTGGAAAAGAATAAAGAAGATTTGGAAAAATATAGCTATAAAGGATGGGATGGTAGAGAGTTTCTACGTTGGTATGATGAATTCAATAAATTTCTGGATGCTAAACAGTTAAGGACTGTTTATCCTACCGTGGATGATTTGTGTGTGGCTATGGGAACTGTATCCTATGAACATCAGGGACGTAAAATAGAATCGGCCAGAATGAATAATTTGACGGATGCATACGTTGTTAATGGATGGGAATCGGAATTGACGGAGAATTATTCGGGAATTGTCGATTGTTTTCGTTATCCCAAATCAGATCCGGCTATCATAGCTCGTTATAATCAGCCTTTGTATGTAGCGGTAAAGACCAGGCAACAGGTTGCAGCCGCAGGGGGAAAGGTGACCGTTGATTTTTATCTGATTAATGAGAAGAATGTCCGGGGAAACCATCAATTGAAAATCTCGGTGACAGACTCTCAAGGAAAAGTGATGGAGGTAGGGACTTATGAAACGGAAGCTGCCGGAGGTGAGGTTTATGGTCAGTTGTTGGTGAAAGATGTAAAAATACCTGTTCCTACAGCTGGAGGACTTTGTAGGATTGAAGCAAAACTGTGTAAGGAAAATTCTGTTGTTACAACTGGGTATGATGATATATTGTCTGTAAATCTGGCATCCAATATGTTGGATGGTAAAGGGGCCGTTTGGGAAGATGGGAGTGCTTTACAGAATTTCTTGAAGGGAAAAACGAAAGAAGCGGTTGCAGCTTACGAGGATAATTTAGGAAAGTTGGATTGGATTATGGTGGCCCGTCCTCCTAGGAAAGATCAGTTGACAATGGTGCCGATGGAAGCGTTACGCTCTGCCGATGGCAAACCGGGATTGGATGTGGTCTATTATGAGGATATGGAATTTCAGAAGGAAGTTTATCATGAAGTGGCCAAGGTGGTTAATCTGAGTGCTATTGAGGGAGCTACACCAAGTCCTTTTGTGTATATGCTTGATGGTTATGGTATTAAATGGAGTGGTAAAGTACTTCCTTCTGTCAGTGGTGAATATACGATTATTCCTCAGAGTAATGATCGTAGTATGATTGAAGTCTTTGTCAATGGTAAGAAAATATATGAAATAACCAGGAAGAAAGAGCATTTGGGCGATGGAAAAGTCTATTTGGAAGGAGGCAAGTCTGCCGATATAGAGATCCGTTTCAGGCATCCTCGCAGTAACGCGCGTTGTCGTTTGGATTGGGCTGTTCCTAATGATAAGATGCCGGATGCACAGCGTTTAATGGAACGTGCCGTAAATGATGGAACCAAAATCTTTATTATTCAGAGTGCTGATGAATGGTCGGAATTTATAGCGGCTAATAGTAAAGCGGTGTTTAAGGACAAATTCTTTGTTGGAACCAACTGGCTGGGCGGGGTGATGTTTAATAAGCCACATGATATTTTCAAGGAACTTCCTGTCGGAAATGCTCTCAACTGGCCTTATCAGGCATTGATACATACAGGGGTGGAGCGTATGGGATTAGTGATGGAAGGTGAAGAATTGCTGGTCGGAGCCTATCATACTTATCCTATGGCTATCGGAACTGCTATGGGGATTGTACCTATGGGTAAGGGTAGTGTTTTGTTCTCTACATTGGATATCTATGGGAACATCATTAATGATTCGGCTGCCGGACTCGTAGCCAAAAAGCTGATTTTCAATATGATTGATTTTAAATAAAATAACAGATACCATGTAAAAAACGAATCCTATGCTTTTGTTTATGCCTGTATTGTATAGGGCTATGGGCGGCCAATGCTTCTTTTAAGAAGACAGGAAATGATTTGTTGTTTCTTCTGCCTCAGGGAAATGTGAAATTGGAATTTTGTACAGATGATATGTTCCGTGTACGTCATTCTCAAGGTACCGTGTTCGCTGAAAATGAGCAGTGGATGGTTCGGAAATATGATTTTACTCCTGTACACTATACAGTGGAAGATAAAGGTGCTGCATGGTTGATTACGACCGGAAAACTGATTATAGAGGCTACCAAGAATCCGTTCTGTCTGTCTGTTTCTGATAAAAACGGCAAACTGCTTTATACGGAACTTGCGGAACAACGTTTTTATAAGGATTCTGTCAAGACGAAAGCTGTTCTACAACCGGATGAGCATTTTCTTTGGGTTTTTGGGGAACGTATGGATTTCATGGATCAGCGAGGGCGTAAGGTCTATCTGAATGTAGAGTTGGGAAGAGGGATAAAACCGGCTGTAGGAGGAAAAGATATTTTACGTGCCAATTATTGTCCCGTACCTTTTATGATGAGTACCAAAGGATATGGTTTGTTCTTTCATACTCCGTTTGCTACCGAATGGAATATGGGGTGGGATAGTAGTGATTATTATTCGTTTAAAGCTTTTGGCGGTGATTTGGACTATTATTTTATGTATGGTCCCGATTTTTATACCATGATTGACCGATATACGGAATTGACTGGAAAATCCCCTATGCTTCCTCGTTTTGCAATGGGGTTGCATGTTGGTACTTATTCCGGTGGAACTTGGAAGAATGAAGAGATGACTTCTGATAAATACCCGCCTGCTTTATGTAAACGTTTGCGTGAGGAAGAAGTGCCTTTTGATTTGCTTTGGCTGGATTCTACTTGGAGGCTGTTTAATACCACTTACGGAAATGGTGGTTGCTGTTTTGAATGGCGTAATACGTTCAAAGATCCGAAAGCCATGTTTGATAGTTGCTATGCGCAAAATGTAAAAATGGTGGGGCTTCATATCCGTTCTATATTAGATAATGGCCCTGAATATCATCTGTTGGATAAGGCGCGTGAACAGGGAAACGTGCTGTATCCCGGAGCAAAGATAGAAGGAGTGGTGAATTTCTTTGATCCGAAAGCTGTAGATTGGTGGTGGGAGAACGGAGTAATGAAAGTCGCTTCTATCGGGGCTAAGTTTGTGAAAACGGATGTCGGAGGAACGATGGACCTGAAAGGACTTCATAATATTTTTCCTTTAGCTTATGCGGAGGCCCCCTATCGTAAATTTCAGGAATATAATAATATGACGGGGGGTGACACATACCCGTGAAGGTTATGCGGGAATTCAGCGTTATCCTTATATCTGGGCTGGAGACTGGGGAAGTGAATGGCAGTGGTTTGAACCGGTGATACGTGCAGGACTTAATATTGGTATGAGTGGTGTGGGTAACTGGACTCATTGCATGGGAGGATTTGAACAATATTCTCCTTACGATACAGAATTATATACTCGTTGGGTACAGTTCGGTATGTTTTCACCTATCGCCATGGTGTTCGGTATGGACCATCCCCGTTACCATGAACCTTGGACTTATGGTCCGGAGGCTTTGGCCAATTTCATCAAATATGATAGTTTGCGTTATACATTGATTCCTTATATTTATAGTAATGCCTATCAGCTTTATAAAACGGCACGTCCCATGATGACTCCTTTAGTGATGGACTATCCTCAGGATGAGAATACTTATCAGCTGACACGTCAGTATATGTTCGGGCCATGGATGATGGTTTGTCCTGTCACTACCAAAGGTGCACTGAGCCAACATGTTTATTTTCCCGGTGGAGAATGGTTTGATTATGAAACCGGTGAGCGTTACGAGGGCCGTCAATATAAATCTTTTCTTACTCCGTTGGATGTGTTGCCTATCTATATAAAAGCCGGAGCTATTATTCCCATGCAACCTGTTATGCAGTGGGTAGATCAGCACCCTGTAGAGATGATAACATTGGATGTCTATCCGTCAGGCATTTCTTCTTATGAGATGTATGAAGATGATGGTATATCAATGGATTATCAAAAAGGGATTGGTTCATTGACCCGTTTTACCAGCAGGCTTGCTGATGATAGTTGGACGTTTACTGCAGATAAACCGGTAGGGAAGTACAAACCTGCCAAGCACACTTATCTAGTAAAGGCTTATTTGCAGAACGCTCCGCAATCTGTGATAGAAAATGGTAAATCGTTGCCCGTTCTTTCATCAGTTACAGATGCAGAGCGGAATACAGGCTGGTTTTATGATATAGAGCATAAACGTTTGTATGTGAAGACAGCCGGAGATAACCGTCAGAAAATTGAAATTGTGGTACAATAACTTAAAGGGATGATTCTATGAGAAAAATTATCGGTTTTCGCACTTTATGTGTAGGTTTGGGAATATGGGTGGGGACTGTTGTGGTTTCTGCTCAGGGGGAGTTCAAGGCATTACCTTGGAGTCAAAGTACTGCTTATAATTCTTATCTGATGCGTGATGTACATCGGCAGTTTGCATCCCGGCAGTCAGCCATTCAGCAAGCATTTACTTCTCCTGCCGGGATGCAGGAGTACCTGGAGGGTTGCCGTGAACGATATAAACAAATAGTAGGTACTTTTCCTGAAAAAGAGAATTTAAATGTTCAGGTGGTGGGGAAGATACAAGGTACCGGCTATTATATAGAGAAAATAATTTTTGAAAGCAAGCCTGGCCGCTATGTCACAGCACATCTTTATATGCCGGAGAACATGACTGTTCCTGTTCCGGCAACATTGGAACTTTGCGGACATGGATTGAATGGTAAAGGTTCTTCGTCTCATGCCGCTATGCTGATGGCATCCAATGGTATTGCTGTACTAGTGGTAGATCCCATAGGCCAGGGAGAACGGTTGCAACTTATTGATAGGGAAGGAAAACCGCTGACACGGGGGGCTACCACGGAACATACCTTACTGAATGCGGGCTTTAACTTGCTTGGTACTAGTTTGGCGGCACAGGAATATTGGGATAATCATCGGGCTTTGGACTATTTATTGACTCGTAAGGATATTGATTCGGAGCGTATCGGAGTATATGGATCTTCTGGTGGTGGTACTCAGACCGCTTATTATATAGGTTTGGATCCCCGTGTAAAGGTAGCGGCCATTTGTAGTTTCTTTTCTACCCGAGAACGTACTATGGAGTTGCAAGGTCCTTCCGATGGTTGCCAACATATACCATACGAAGGGCGTGAACAACTGGAAGTACCTGATTTTGCTTTAATGATGGCTCCACGGCCTTTATTGATTTTAAGCGGTAAATATGATTTTGTCGATTTATGGGGTGCACAACAAGGGTTTGCTGAATTACAACAGTGCTATAAAGTATTGGGAGTTCCCGAAAAGGTGGATATGCTGACAGTAGAAACAGGGCATGGACTTGGAACTGAAAAAAGGCAAAAGTTGGTCAGTTGGTTCAAGCGTTGGCTGAAAGATGATCAATCTCCGGTGAAGAAATCGGCACAAGACCGTTTCCGGTTGTCTGATATGCTTTGTACGACTAAAGGACAGGTGAATGTATCTATGCCTGGAGCACTCAGTATTATGCAGGAAAATGTGAATCAGCTGGATGAGTGGGCTTCCAAGCGTGAGGCGTTTCTTTCGAAAGGAAAGAAAACTGTCCAAGCAAAGATGCTGGATTTGTTAGGTCTTAAAGGTCTTCCTGACCATAAAATAAGAATTGAAGCAACCGGACATGATTCAATGCGTGAATATGAACAATATAAGTTTCAGCTTATAAGGGAAGGGGAGATGCCTGTTCCTTGTATTCTTATCATGCCGTCCAGAGCGAATGCTGATTCTCCTGTTGAGTTAAGGTTACAGGAAGAGGGAAAAGGAACTTATTTGAGTGAATATGCGAATTTTGCTGCTGCCTTGACGGAAGGAAAAATCTTGTTGTTGGCAGATTTGCGCGGATTTGGGGAAACAACGGATCCTGCATTCTATACGGATGCTAAATATTGGAACCGTGAGTATCGCAATGCAATGGTCAGTATGCATATAGGGCGTCCTATTATGGGACAACGTGTTGTCGATATTTTGACTTTGCTTGATTTTTGTTCAGAACACGAATTTCTGAAAGGACACCCCGTCAAGGTATTTGCCAATGGTATTTATGGTCCGGTTGCAATTCATGTTGCTTATTTGGATGAAAGAATCAACAGTGTGGAGATAAAACATAGCGTGAAGACTTGGAAGGAATACATTGAGAGGCCTATGCAGTGGGATATGTATTCTAATGTGTTGTATGGTGCTTTGAAATATTATGATTTACCGGATTTGATAAGGTTAAGCAATTGTCCCATTCGTTTTTGCAGATTAAAAAATAGAATTCATTTCCACTGTAGGAGCATATTAAATGCCCAAAGGAGGGCACAGCAATCTGCTCCTGCAGTGGATGGAATATATGGCTTGTCTATTTCTTTTCCAGGAAATCAGCACGCATCGGGCTGAAACAATCTATCAGCATACCCGGCTCCAGGCATACACAACCATGCACAGCATCCGGTTCCTTATATAGACAGTCGCCGGCCGATACAATTTTTTTTCACACCATTGATGGTGAACTCAAATTTTCCACTTTCCACATAGGTCACTTGTGAATGGATATGATGGTGGACAGCTCCTACAGCTCCCTTTTCAAATTTTACTTTAACAACCATGATGTCATCATTGTAACCCATGATCTGGCGCACTACACCTTCGCCTGCAGGTTCCCATTCTTTGCCTTCTGCAAAAATGAAGTTTTCACTACCTGTTTTCATAACCTTTTTTTCAGTGTTTTTGTTTGTTTCTTCAGTACACTCTTTGTTGCTCTCTTTTTTTTCACTTTGTGCATTGCAGCTCTGCAATAGTAGTGGTGCCATCAAGGCGCAAGCATACAATGCGGTTCTTACTTTACGATTCATGATCTTGCATTTAATATAAAATGAATAACTAAAACTTTTCTTCAAATATACTTATAATATGGGGAGGGTAGTTCGTCGTG
>ENA-OQNJ01000376-OQNJ01000376.1-human-gut-metagenome-genome-assembly--contig:-NODE-376-length-11791-cov-3.787637_pt1 | contig 11791 bp, 17 predicted proteins | sample MGYA00242630_ERZ504882 | MGnify/ENA primary metagenome ERZ504882 (study PRJEB26092, sample SAMD00036408) | human gut metagenome | host: Homo sapiens | study: EMG produced TPA metagenomics assembly of... | reverse complement strand
GGAATAGGATCGGAAATTTCTGGCAATAATATAAATGCCGAAGGAATAGACAGAGAGCAGGAATGCGGGGCTTAAAAGAGCTTCCCCATTCCTGCTTTCTTTTCTCTTACAGATAAGCAGTAAGCCGTTCTCCGTAAAGGACGATCAGCTGATTCAATACCTGATCCCAGTTCCGGTATCTCTGCGTCCACTTTTTGACTACGTTCTCGCTGGCAAGATACAGCATCTTTTCCAATGCAGAATCGCTTGGGAATACGCTTTTTGTTTTCGTGACTTTCCGATACTGACGGTTTAATCCTTCTATGATATTTGTCGTGTACATAATGCGTCTGATATCATTAGAAAACTGGTAAAAAGGAACTTACATCTTCCCAATTATTTTCCCAGTTACTGATCGCGTACGGATATTTCTTCCCCCATTTTTCTTTCATGTTCTCCAGCTCTGTTAAAGCGGCTGTTTCGTTCGGAGCATTGTACACTTCTTTGAAATCTGAGGAAAACTTTTTCAGATCATTATAATTTACATATTTGAAAGAATTGCGTAGCATATGGATCACACATCTCTGGATCTCTGCCTGCGGATAAACTGCCTGAATAGCTTCTTTAAAACCCGGAAGACCATCCACGCAGAAGAAAAGGACATCTTTTACTCCGCGGTTCTTAAGATCATTAAGCATCCCAAGCCAGAACTTGCTGGTTTCATTTGCGCCTACTGTGATGCTGAGGATATCTTTGTATCCCTCCACTGTAACGCCAAGAACTACATACGCAGCACGACTCAGGATTCTGCCATCCTCACGTACTTTATAATGAATACAGTCCATAAAGACAAACGGATAAACCGGGTTCAGAGGACGGGACTGCCATTCCTTAACCTGAGGAAGTATTTTGTCTGTGATCTTGCTGACCATTTCAGCTGACAGCTCAATTCCATAAAGATCCTGGAGCTGGTCGTGGATGTCACGTGTACTCATACCACGGGCATATAAAGGTATCACTTTTTCCTCAATCCCGGAAATATCTCTCTGGTATTTAGGGATGAGTTTTGGTTCAAACTCACCGTTACGGTCTCTTGGTACGTCGATTTGAAATTCACCGTATTGACTCTTTAAGTTTTTTGTAGAATGACCATTTCTTTTATTGTCTGTCTGTAGATCTCCCTTATGGTTTTTCTCGTAGACAAGAGTTGCATCCAGTTCTGCCTCCATCAGCTCCTGCAGGATATCCTTGAAACTGTCTTTCAGAAGCGTGTATATATCTGCAACGCTATTAATGTTGTTTTCTGAGATGATCTGTCGAATTTGTTCTTTTGCAACTGCCATAAAAAATACTCCTTTTCGATAAGAATTGTCATATCTGAATTCTTACCAAAAAGGTAGTTATTTTTTACCAAAAACTACAAACTATTTTACACTACCTACTGGTATTAAAAGATGTAGAAACCTTCTTCGCCAAAATAATCATCCAATTCATCCTCATTTAGGAAATAATCCATATCCAGAAGTTCATCGTCGCTCATAGAGCGAAACTTCAGCAGAAGTCATGCCTTTCCGGTGGATTTTTTCATATATTTTTCTCTAAGTTCCTTTGCAAGCTGGGCTTCTGTAATGTATTCGTTTGAAATTGCCCGATGCAGTTTCAGATCAGATTTACGATGTCTGGCATAGAGTCCGTAATAACGAATCATTTTAAAATGTTTTTCCGGGATATGCTGAGTGAGCATAGAGATAAAGTCAAGTACAGGAACAGTTTCGGTAATCAGCTTTTCATCTTCATGACGGTTGTAATGAAAAGTAACAAAGTCGCCATCGTAAGAATCAATACGAGAAGTTGCGATGACAGGGTGACCAAGATAGCGACCGATATATTTAATGACTTTGGATGGTTCACATTTATTCGGAAGTGCACGGACATAGAAACCATTTTTATGATTGGCGTAGATAGAGGATTTCACTTTTTTAAAAGGAGTCTCCAAGTCTGGAGAGAAGTTCACTTAAAAGAGTGGTCTGAAAAGAATCACGAAGGAGCCGGTAGTTAAAATGGTCGACCTTGCGCCAGGGTATAGAGGTTCCAGCACCGCCTTCAGAGAGAAGACAGTGAATGTGGGGATTCCATTTAAGATCACGTCCAAAAGTGTGAAGGACACAGATAAAACCAGGGGTAAAACGCTGAGATTTATTGATCTTGAAAAACATACGGGAGATTACACTGTTGACGGCTGAAAAAAGGCAGTTTAAAAGGGAACGGTCTTTTAAGAAAAAAGGGCGGAGTTCTTCGGCAATGGTGAAAATACAATGTCTATGAGGAGTTTTTATGATCTTAAAGGACATAGAAGTAGTGCGGTCAATGGAGTATTTATTGCCGCAGGTCGGGCAAAAACGACTTTTGCAGCGAAAGGGGACAAATTTAAGATTACCGCAGTGTCCACAACCGTACATAGCACCACCAAAAGAGGGATTCCCGCAATTGATCATTTTATCAACATTTTCGATAACGGAGTCACGAGGATGCTGGAGATAGATCATTTCTTCATAATGCTCTTTGAAAATTTTTTGTAGTATATTCATAGAACCATTATGAAGTATTTTAAATAAAAAAAAACCCCCGTTATCCCCTCATGAATGAGGGGCAGGAGAGCTGAAGTGTCGAAGACACTTTTTTATGATGAATTGTAGAAATTACCAATGGAGGACACATGGGAAAGGGAAGAATGCTGAATGAAAATGAAGAAAGAAATAAAATTCCGGAATTTGTAATTCGGGAGGACGGATACTTACTTCATGGATATGGAACTGACGGATGAAGACAGGTGAGAATGATATGCAGTTGAATCAATGGTATTCAGATACGGATCAGGACGTGGAAGGATTTGTGGAGGAATTTTACTGGTTTGTAATAGGAATCATGGACGATATGATTCTCCTGAATCCAAGATATCTTCTTTTAGAAGAGGTCATGGAGCAGTTCTTGCTGTTGATGCCGGAAACAGACGTAGATGCTATGGAACAGGCTGGGTTCGGAAAAATATCTGTCCTGCTGGGACCCCCCTTTCAGAGAGGAGTGCGGAGATTGATTATAAGTCTGTACATAAGAAAACAGATTTCCTCTGAGTTCATCCAGTGAATGAAACTATCTGATATCAAGCCCTGCCATCCACTGATCTTTCATGGTGCGGAACCAGCGCTCAATTTTTGCCTTCTGTGTCGGGGAGTATGGCTGATCATAATGGATGACAGAACCGATCCGGGCTGCAAGCAGTTCCATCTGCTTGTTTTTATAGCTTCTGCCATTATCAAAGTTAAAAAGTTGTGGGCGGCCGTATTTTGCAACGGCAGACTTAATGACCGACATAAGATTTACAAAGTTATCGTGAAAAAAGACATCAATGCCGACAATGAAGCGGCTGGCATCATCAATTAGCGTAATGATATATACCTGGTGTTTCTTACCATCGACAGTTTTTAAATAAGGTCCCACACTGGAATCTCCGCACCAGACTTCATTGACGTGAGGTCTTTCATAACGGCGCATATCAGGGTTTGTGGATGTTTTAAACTGGACTGCCAGCTGGTTGATATACTGGTTGGTTAATGGTAGATGCCGATACTTCCCCATTTTTAATGCTGCCATTGTCCTGAAGCTGGGAAGATTTAGAAGACAATAATTGAGTCGTCAGTGCAATCTTATTTATCTCTTGTGACGGAAACAGGTTTCCGTTTTGCCGGAAGTAAGTCTGAATTGATTTCAGGAGCATCGAGCAGTGCAGTAAAATTCTGCTGAATGATATCCAGTGTCTTTTGTTTTTTCTGTAATTCTTGCTTTTCCCGGACAGTAGTAGCCTGTTCAGATTCAAGATTTTCAATCAGCTTTTGAACTTTATTAGAGCTTGGGATTTTGGTAACGCCGAGATCCTGAAGCTCGTTTTTTTTAGTGAATCGTGGAGCTGGTATTCTGCCTGATGTTTGGTGCGGTATGCTTTTGGAGTTTTTAGCAGATTTACAATCTTCAATTACTTTACGACAAAGCCGGTAAGAATCGCAGTGTTTCTGAATGACTTTCTGCATGCTCAGCTCATTGTTGATTTGCGTTATTCTCTGCTCAGCCGCTTTAACAGAAGCATCGACATCAGAAAGATGCTGTTGGAAATCTTCATAATTCAGCAGATTATTTTCGGAAAGATAGTTGAAGGTGCGGGCTGCTTCTTTCAGATTATTGAGTTTTGCCCAACGTTCAAATCCTTCTCGATTGCCGGTCGTAACATAAGTGGAAATATTGATATACAGGCGAGCTTCCCTGGACAGATGCTTTGGAGCTTTCGCTTTGCTACGATTTTTAGCCAGACGGATGCGAACATTTTCTTCGGAATAATAGCTTCCGAGAGATTTCATATAAGTGAAGTTCTTCTGCTCCGGTGCACGGAAGGACAGGTGCTTTCCCTGCCGGACTTCATATCCGGCTAACTGCATCTTTTGCAGAAATTCCTCATAGTTGATGGAAGTCCAGATTGATTTATCAACTGCGACACGTAGCTTGGCTTTCCAACTGGTGCCACGATGATATTCCATGTTCTCTTTATAGCTTTTACCTTTTTCTCCGGTTGGCATGCTGGTGGCAAGTCCATTTTCATGGCAGATACGATTACTGATTCTGCAGAGTTTATGGTAGCTCCGCTTATTGGAAACATACTTGTGATGATCAACAAAGCTTGCAGCGTTGAAGATGATATGATTGTGAATATGATTTTTGTCAACGTGTGTGCTGATCACGTACTCATATTTTCCTTTCAGCACTTCGTCAGCAAATTGTTGACCTAAGCGATGGGCATTTTCGGCATCAACTTCTCCAGGTTTAAATGACTGGATCAGATGAAATGCCAGGTTATCGCCTTTATCCATTCCATTCTTTTTTGCCATTTCTCTTGTCATAGAAAATTCAAGATCTGCAGTTTCCGGGGAACAGCCAAAACTGGAAACTAACAGTTTTTCATCTGTCTTATCTGGATTTGTAATATAGTCCAGAGCTTTCTTGTCTGTTACTTTAATGGGGAAGATTTTAAGATATGCCATATTTCTTTTACCATCTCTTTCAATTCTTGCATTTCTTCCGGATATAGATCTCCGGTGGTATTTACCTTTTTTGCAATCTGGTTGATATTTACACCAATCTTGTGCATTTCCTCATACTGTTTCTTCAGTGGAGTGGTATCGGTGTTGACGATGTAACCGTCGATTGCCATTTTTCGCAGATAAGCTCCCATGTTTTTAGTTTTTGACTCTATCATCTTCCTGCGGATAAGCTTCCTTTCTTCTTCGGTGACATAAAAATGAATTTCTTTGTTTCTTTTTCTTTCAGCCATTAGCAGTTTCTCCTTTCTGAGAGGGCAGTAGTATCGTTGCTTTCAGCGTTTTTCAATTTAGGGCAGGGTACCCTAAATTGGGATTTCCCGGAAGTGTATCCTCACTTCCTGTCCTTGCTGTTTTACCCCTCTATTAGTTAAAGTCAGGAGAACCGGGAAAATGCAAAAGAATTTGGCAGGTAGTACGGGAACTGAAAATATGGTATGATTATGGGCAGGATATCAGAAGAATCAGGAGTTGAATAAACTGTGAAGAAAGAAGAAATTTTTGAATATGTGAAGAAACAGTATGGTACGATGCCGGAGTATTTATGGGCACAATCACCAGATAATGCTGTGCTACGACATAAGAATGGAAAATGGTATGCTGTGGTCATGACGGTTGAAAAATCGAAACTGGGATTAGAAGGAAAAGATCCGGTTGATATCATGGACGTAAAGTGTGATCCGGACATGACGAATATGATTATTCAGACTTATGGATTTTTACCTGGATACCATATGAATAAGCAGCACTGGATCACGATTTTACTGGATGGTTCTGTCAGTGAGGCTAAGACACTGGACTTTTTGGATATGAGCTATGACCTGATTGACGGAGCAGGCAGAAAAGAAGAAAATGTAAGTGGATTACAGTGATTTTTGAGCAAAAGGAAAACCGGGGATTTTACTCCTCGGTTTTCTGGCTGTTGTGCTTCAGTCTTCAACTTGAAAAATATCTTCTACAGGCACTTTCAGGTAATGTGCCAGCCGGATTGCAATCTCAAGAGAGGGATTTCGTTCTCCACGTTCGATGCGGCCTATCGTCTGGCTGCAGGAACCTATGGCTTCAGCCAAATCTGCTTGAATGAGATTCCGTTCTTCACGAATATCTTTTAATGTATTATTGATTGCCATTCAATCACTTCCTTTGCTTATTGTTATCAGTAGGATCATGAACCTGCTGTTGAAATCTAATGAAATCCTGGAATTTCTGCACCTTTGCATTTCCCGATTACTTTTCCAAAAATCTTAAAAGAGTCAGATTCCAAAACTTGGATAGGACGATATTTTTGATTTAAAGAGATCAGATAAACACCATCTGGCTCATCGTGTAATTCCTTGATGTAAGTATTGCCGTTGAGATAGAAGATTCCAATTTCACCATTAGCAAGAGAATCTTTTTTTCTGAATCCATGCAACATCGTCTGTATGATAAAGTGGCTCCATACTATCACCAGAGATCCGCACACCAAAGTCAGTCTGCTCAGGAGCAAGATGTCCTACGTCATAGGTTTCTTTTACAGAATCTTCCAGGTAATTTCCAGTACCAGCAGAAACTGGTTCCCAGGTAATTTCTACAGGATGATGGAATGGGATAATCTTTGCAGACAGTGGAGAAAACTTTTTAGAAGCTTTCAAAATATCAGCAAATTCAATCAATTTATTTCTGCCTTCTTCATTCAATCCACTCATAATGTTATATGGATTTTCTCCAAAGAAGGATTCATATATATCTTCGATATCAAGTAACTGGCAAAGTGTCAGGAAAACATGTAAAGCGGGTTCTCGTGCATTGTTCTCCCATTTGGAGAGTGCTTTTGTAGTGACCTGAATACCTTCCTGAGAAAGCAGGTTTACCAGATCTGATTGAGAGTATCCTTTCTTTTTTCTATTTTCTGCTAATATTTCCCCGAAATCACGCATTTGTTCGCCTCATTTCTATTTGAATTTTCTATATGCATTATACCGTATGTTAGAAATAAAATCAACAATAATCTCCGAAATGGAGAAAATACAACCAAGATGTTACTTGACTATCTCCGAAATGTCGATATATACTAAACATACAGAAATTGATAAGACATTATGTTGAAGGAAGCAGCTGGGAGGTGAAAAGTTTGAGTGAGCGTGTGATCCTGCATAGTGATATGAACTGTTTTTATGCCAGTGTAGAAATGCTACATCATCCGGAATTTGCTGGAATGCCTCTGGCAGTCGGTGGTGATCCGGAAGCCCGGCATGGAATTGTGCTGACAGCAAATTATATTGCCAAGAAAAAAGGAGTAAAAACCGGAATGGCATTATGGCAGGCGAAACAGGTTTGCCCGGAAATTATTTTTGTACCACCACGGATGGATTTATATTTGCGATTTTCTCAAATGGCAAGGGAAATCTATTCAGAGTATACAGATAAAATTGAGCCATATGGAATTGATGAAGCCTGGCTGGATGTATCAGATAGTGGAAATCTGAAAGGAAGCGGAATGACGATTGCAAGAGAAATCAGCCATCGGATTAAATACGAACTTGGAGTAACAGTGAGTATTGGAATTTCCTGGAATAAGATTTATGCGAAACTTGGTTCAGATTACAAAAAGCCGGATGCAATCACAGAGTTTAATCGAGAAAATTATAAAGACAGGATATGGCAGCTTCCTGCGTCAGATTTGCTTTATGTCGGAAGACAGACAAATAAGAAATTGCAAAAACTTGGAATCCGGACAATCGGGCAACTTGCGGAATCAGACGAAAAGTTGTTAGAGAGCCATTTTGGAAAAATAGGAAATGTATTATGGGCTTTCGCAAATGGCTGGGATGAAGATCCGGTTTGCAAGGAAGGGTATGAAGCACCAGTAAAGTCGATAGGTAATAGCACCACAACACCGAGAGATCTGGAAAATGATCTGGATGTCTGGATCATTCAAATAGCATTGGCAGAAAGTGTAGCTGCACGATTGCGGAAACATGGATTTAAATGCAAAACAGTAGAAATTACAGTTCGAGATAATGGATTGTATAGTTTTTCCAGACAGATACATTTACGACAGCCAACGAATATTACAAACGAGATTGTAACTGCAGCATTTCAGCTATTTAAAGATAATTATAAATGGGAACATCCCATTAGAAGCCTGGGAATCCGAGCTGCGGATCTTGTGTTAGATGATATTCCCGTGCAGTTGGATTTATTTGGAAATCAGGAGAAAAAAGAAAAGTTAGAGAAGCTGGATCGTACTGTAGATGAGATAAGACGACGGTTTGGATATTTCAGTATACAGCGAGCGGCAATGTACCAGGATAAAGTCTTATCCCACTTAGACGCTGGTACGCACACGGTCCATCCACACAGTTATTTTCATGGGTAATTGGAGGGATAGATTTGAAAAAAGCATTAACCAGAAAACAGGAAGAAAGTTATCAGTGTATTTTGAATTATACGAAGGAGCATGGATATCCGCCGACAGTACGGGAATTTGGAAAATTGATCGGGGTGAAATCAACATCATCAGCATTTTCCAGAATCAAGCAGTTGGAGTTAAATGGATATATCCGCAGAATCCCGGCATCGCCAAGAGCAATTGAGATTTTATAGTGAGGTGTCGGCATGAACAAAGTATATGTAGATGTAGTGGCAGAGTTTCGGAAAGACGGACAGCTGGTTCCCATATTTTTTACATGGGAGGATGGAAGAAAGTATAGCATTGACAGAATTTTGAAAATCGAGCGATGCGCCAGCAGAAAGGCAGGCGGTGTAGGAATGATGTACACCTGTATGATACAGGGACAGGAAAGCCATTTGTTTTACGAAGTGGATAAATGGTTTATGGAGAGAAAAACAGCATAAGGAGAGATTGGTATAGACGATATTATTTGGATTATTAACCGGCAGGGATAGTCACTTTCCCTTTATATTCCTGCAGGTTTTACATAAGAAGAGGGATTCCGGTCAGCAAAGGCAGCTCCCACAATGCCTTTTGGATATCCGCTTCTGCAAGTTATAGTAAGTAATTGCTTCCCATCAAAATCATGGGGAAAGCGAACTGGTCTGAAAGACCGCCAGTTAGTGTGATGATGATAAGGAGATTTTGAAACTGATGACAGACAGAGATTATGCAATTAAATCAATGAAAGAGATTACCTTCCAGATGGCAAGCCATGCACAGGATTATCTGGAAGTTACAATCGAAAGACATTATACTGATATTAAAGAACTGATGACAAGTTACCAGAAGCTGATTTTGGAAAATCAGGTCGTATTGGAAGAACTGGATATGGAGTGCCAGGAGAAGATCAATGAAGATATGGCATATGCGTTAAGCTACCTGAGCATTTATAATCATCAGCTGAACGTGCCAAAGATGCACCGGGAGATGAATAACCTGATGATTATTTATGGACTGTCGGACATGATCTATCGGGGAATGACACTGGTGAAATTTTATGCTCCCAATGGTGTGACACTCAGTGAAATTCTTCATTCCTGCTTTTGCAGTCATTACAATAAGACAGATGTGGAAGTGCAGCAGGAACTGGGAATAGGCAGGACTTCGTTTTTATAAGATGAAGAAGCAGGCCCTTGGATATTTAGGATTTTATTTTATGAGATCGTGGTACCGCAGGCAAAGGATAAAAGATTTAAACCGTCACTGGGCGTTGAGGAAGAGTAGGTGAGTAATATGAGATACGAAGATTCGATGAAAGGTGTAGCTGCTCAGATAATCAAAGAACAGCAGCGAGCCAGTAAAATTAAAAACAATCCAGAAGAGTTCCATTGGCATGACGAATATGCAACGTTGAATTTCTTTCGGTTTATCTGCAAAAATATCGGTAACTTGGGAAATGGAGAAATTGAAAAAATGGTCACACGCTTGAAAAGCATAGATCAGAAAGCAGTGGAAAACCATGTGAATGGTGCTGTTTGGGCATTTGATTATGATAAGATGTTCTGTGTATTGATGGAAAATGAAATATGCCAAAAGGTGTGTGAAAAGAATAAATATAATAGTTGGACGAAGCTGATTGGAAATTATTGTTTTCAAGTGGTGTAGGATAAAATAGTGGCTTGTGAAAAGCTGGTTTTGATGTTAAGATGAAATTGGGATAGGAGACATTTAGGAACCTGTTCTGACACAGCAAAGAATGGAGGCGAGAATGGACGTGACGAAAGCAGAAACCGTGAAAACAGAAGAATTGGAAACACGTTACGAAAGATACAAGGGTATCTTAAAAGACCTTACCATCATGAGCGATGTGTTTATGCGGAATGTATTTAAGAAACGTGAATGCACAGAATATGTTCTGCAGGTAATTATGGATAAAAAGGATCTGAAAGTGATTGATCAGGTTCTTCAAAAGGACTATAAGAATTTACAGGGACGTTCAGCTATTCTGGACTGTGTTGCCAGAGACTCTGAAGGCAAGCAGATGGATGTAGAAATCCAACAGGATAATGAAGGGGCATCTCCAAAACGAGCAAGATATCATAGTGGTTTAATGGATATGAACACATTAAATCCGGGACAGGATTTTGATGACCTTCCGGAAAGCTACGTGATTTTTATTACCAGAGATGATGCACTTGGCTATGGACTTCCGATTTATCATGTAGACAGAAAAATCGAAGAAGTCAGTGAGAATTTTAAAGATGAAGCTCATATTATTTATGTAAATTCTAAGAAACAAGAGGATACAGAATTAGGCAGACTGATGCATGATCTTCACTGTAAGAATGCAGAAGATATGCACAGTAAGATACTTGCTGACAGAGTATACGAATTGAAGGAAACACAGAAAGGGGTGGAATTCATGTGCCGTGAGATGGAACAGATTTATAGTGAAGGTATTGAAAGTGGTGAGCTGAAAAAAGCAAAAGCCTCAGCATTATCCATGGCTGCGGATGGAATGAAAGTTGATAAAATAGCCCACTATCTTAATGTAAGTGCTCAAATGGTACAGAAATGGATTGACGAGAGCATGAGTGTTGCACATTAACAAATGATAAATTTTAATGGAGCTACCAGGGGTATACTAATTCTTCTGGTTGGCTTTTTTAGTGTGTTGCATGTATAAAAAACGTGAAATCTAGTTCTATAGAACTATAACTTGATTTGCGGATTCTGTATCTTTCAATTATCCATCAGTATACTAATTTTAGACCGAATTATCGTTCTGAAGGAGGTGCTATGATGGATTTAAAAGCGGTTGGTCAGCGAATCAAAGCAGCAAGAGAAGCAAAAAATCTTACACAGGAAGAACTGGCGGCGCTGGTAAATTTAAGTACAACACATGTCAGTGTGATAGAAAGAGGACTGAAAGTAACAAAGTTGGATACCTTTGTAGCAATTGCCAATGCACTTGATGTATCGGCTGATGCGCTACTGATAGATGTTGTGACACATTCTGTCACAGGTGTTACTAATGAATTATCTGATATGATAGGGAAATTGCCAAAGGACGAGCAGAAAAGAATTTTAAATGCTGTCAGAGCTTTGGTAGACTAATGAAATAGGCATTGAAATCGAAGGGCATTAAGCTCTTCTTTTTTGTTCTTTTTATGGCTTCATTTGCGAAAGTATCTTTTTTCATAGTGAGAATCATGATATAGTAGTTCTAAAGAACTATAAATAATTCTTTGAAACCGGAGGGCGGGTAAATGAGAGAAAAACTATTTAT
>ENA-OQNJ01000374-OQNJ01000374.1-human-gut-metagenome-genome-assembly--contig:-NODE-374-length-11831-cov-3.259911_pt1 | contig 11831 bp, 10 predicted proteins | sample MGYA00242630_ERZ504882 | MGnify/ENA primary metagenome ERZ504882 (study PRJEB26092, sample SAMD00036408) | human gut metagenome | host: Homo sapiens | study: EMG produced TPA metagenomics assembly of... | reverse complement strand
ATGAGTTTTGTACATGAACGTCATACATTCCTCCGGCATAACCGCCCAGGCTGAAGCGTGCATCCCTGGACAGAGATTTAGAAAAAAGTCCGCCTCCTACAATACCCCAGCTATTCTGTGCGGAAGCGGGAAGAATAAAGCAGGCTAAAAGCATGCAAAGTAGAATTTGTTTTATTTTCATCGGGTTTGTTGCTTAAGTTTAATAATGCAAAGTAAGGTATAAAGCCCTTTTCATGAAAATAAAACAGATAACATTTACCGCATATAAAACTTTGATAATAAACAATATAACACTATTAAAGATAACATTCGGAGAAATTTCACTCCTATTGGGCATAGGGACAGGTCTAAAACCTGCCCCTACACAGCAAGAGAAAAGAAATATCTTTTATTGCGTGCAATTTATATTCCGCAACTTCCCTCTGAACCCATTCTGCACATCCCCAATCTGCCGCATGGGAAACACCAAAGTTTCCTGCATATACATCTTGTCCTTGCGTTTATGAGTATAGTTGTAAAACTGCTTGACACGTCCTTCCAAACGTTCCGCTTTCTCACCGTTTATGTAAAGAGTAGTACCTTTGTGGTCTCCCTCTATGCGTACCTTCGTCCATGCTCCGGCAGGCAGTGTGGCAGCGTGGAATACAAACGTATAGCCGTCACGGCTGAAAGCCAATTTTCCCTTATTTTCCCAATTGGCATATACGGTGGAATGAGGACCTTTAAACAAAATACCGTTGATATTTTGGTCTTTGTCCGGATTTATTTCAAATTCTACCACGTATGGATAGCCTACCTCCGGCAACATAGTGGCAATGCTGTCCGTACCGTTCAAAGACAGTTCTTCATTCTGCCCCGGAAGGACTACCTCACCCTGCACACGCCCCAGCAGGTTGACACCGGGAGCTTCAGGCATCTGTTTGCACAATTCCTCAAATTCCTCGTAAGAAACCATTTCATTCTTCCCTCTCCACATCTTCTCGGCCAGTACCTGAGCGGCCGGGAATGTACGGAAATGCACATCCTGTTGTGACACACCGTTACCACAATGGTCATTCCATACGGCAAACATACCTCCCAACAGTCCCGGAGTTCCTTCAGGCAACTCTTCCTTAGGATTCACTTTACCCACACGCCATTGCTCATACAGCCATTTCGTGTCCAGGAAATCACGATAATATCCGGCAGCCGGAACAATATAAAGATAAGCATCACACGTATTGATAATCTTATATCCGTCTTTCAAAGAAGCATTAGGATCAATCCAATCGTATGACCAGGCATTAATAGTTACATTATCCGCTTTCACCGGAGTGTTTCCTTTCAACCAGCGCAGTGCTCCCCACATACGGACATTCTTCCCGTATTTCTCTACATACTTCAGATACCGATCTGTAAAATAGCGGAATTTCTCAGCTTCCTTGGCATTGTACTCGTCTGTACCGATATGTACGTCGGGACCTATGAAAACCGGTTTCTCACCAGAAAGATACTCATCCAGCAAAGAATCTACAAAACGATAGGTTTCCTCCTTGTACAAATCCAAATGATCCATTCCATATTTATCACTGCCTATCTCGGGTTTATAATGTGTAAAGGCCAATGAATGAGCCGGAATATCAATCTCCGGAATCACATTCACACCATATTCCATGCCCAGACGTTGCAGATCGGTGAATTCTTTCTTGGTATAAGAACCATCCTTGGCGGTCAGCCCCGGAAAACGCTCACTCTCCAGGCGGAAAGCAGCATAGGTCTTGTTCCAGTCGTTATCAAAGAACTGTACAAAACCATTGTCATTGAGATGAATCTGGAATTCATTCAGTTTATAGAACGATAGTATTTTGACATATTGCCGCAGGAAATCCATTGTGAAGAACTTACGGCCCACATCCAGCATGAAGCCACGACTGGGATATTGCGGCCAATCACGTGCAACTCCTTTGGGCAACTGTCCTTTTTCATTATAAAGAATCTGCAACAAACTCCGGGTTCCCCAAAAGACTCCCTGACGAGCCGGTGCTTCAATACCGGCATAGCGTCCGGCAGTCAGCACATACCCTTCCTTTCCCAATTGTTTGTCGGGTTTCATCAATGAAAGATAAATATCATTCTTTCCCGGTTTCCCGGTCCTAATGGTATAGTTCCAATCCAACAGATCTTTCAAGTCCTGTGCCAGCACAGTCGCCACACTTTTCAGTGCCGCCTCATCGGCAGGAGCTACAACAATACTGCCTTCAGCAGGCAATACGAGTTTTCCACTTCCCCCCTTCCACTCTTGCAGGGCGGGAATTACTTTCGGACATGTTTCCTTGGCCGAAACACACAGACACAAGGCCAACATCCATAAGGTTAGTAAGTGTTTCATGATAATGATTAATGGTTAGTTATTAACGGTTAATGAAAAATGAAGGCATTTATTTGCCTTTTACTATCTTCTTGATATCATTCAGTTTATTCAATGCTTCAAGAGGGGTCAGATTATTGACATCCAAATTCAGAATCTCATCCCGTATCTGACTCAATACCGGATCATCCAACTGGAAGAAGCTGAGCTGCATTCCGCTCCGGCCGGACGCTATCTCAGCCGTAGGCTTGGCAATGCCCTGCTGGCGGTTGTCCGTTTCCAGTTGATGCAGAATATCATTGGCACGCTTCACGATGCTTTTCGGCATACCTGCCATCTTTGCCACATGAATACCGAAAGAATGTTCGCTGCCGCCACGTTCCAGTTTGCGCAGAAAAACTCACTTTATTATCTATCTCCTTCACAGATACATTGTAATTCTTGATGCGCTTGAAAGATTTCTCCATCTCGTTCAACTCATGATAATGAGTGGCAAACAACGTACGTGCCTTGGCTTTAGGATGCTCGTGAATATGCTCCACAATAGCCCAAGCAATGGAAATACCATCATAAGTGGAGGTTCCCCGTCCCAACTCATCAAACAGCACCAAACTACGGCTAGAGAGGTTGTTCAAAATATTTGCCGCCTCATTCATTTCAACCATAAAGGTAGATTCGCCCACAGAAATGTTATCGCTGGCTCCCACACGGGTGAATATTTTATCCACCATACCGATCCGCGCACTTTCGGCAGGAACAAAACTACCCATCTGCGCCAACAAGGTAATCAGCGCAGTCTGGCGTAGCAAAGCCGACTTACCCGCCATATTGGGACCGGTAATGATAATGATTTGCTGGGTTTCCGAGTCCAGAAAGACATCATTGGCAATATACTTCTCCCCTACCGGAAGCTGCTTCTCGATGACAGGATGACGGCCTTGCCTGATGTCAATCACCTCACTGTCCTCCACAACAGGACGGATATAATTGTTCTCTTTCGCCACATTGGCAAAAGCCAGCAGACAATCCAATCGGGCAATCTGACTGGCATTAATCTGAATGGCTGGAATAAACTCTGCCAAAGCGACCACCAATTCGTTATAGAGCTTTGTTTCAAGCACTAAAATCTTATCTTCGGCCCCCAAGATCTTTTCTTCGTATTCTTTCAGTTCCTGAGTAATATAGCGTTCCGCATTCACCAGCGTCTGTTTACGGATCCAGTCGGCAGGTACCTTGTCCTTATGCGTGTTACGCACCTCAATATAGTAACCGAACACATTGTTATAAGCAATTTTCAAGCTGGGAATGCCGGTCAGTTCACTTTCACGTTGCTGTACTTTGAGCAGATAATCCTTGCCGGAAAAAGCTATCTGCCGCAGTTCGTCCAGTTCCGCATTCACCCCGTCTGCTATCACACCGCCTTTATTCACCAGCAAAGGAGGATCATTCTTAACCTCTTTCGCTATTTTTTCACGGATAGACAGACATAAATTCAGTTGTTCCCCAATACGGCGGAGACTCCTGTTATCCGCATTCAAACAGGCATTCTTAATCGGCTCTATGGCTTGCAAAGCTACTTTAAGTTGCACCACCTCGCGTGGAGAGATTCGTCCTACGGCAGCTTTCGAAACAATACGTTCCAAATCTCCTATCAGATGTAATTTCTCTTCTATGAACTCTTTGAAATCCGGCTCGCGGAAGAAGTATTCCACTACATCCAGACGCTCATTGACAGGCTTCTCATCTTTCAACGGAAAGACTACCCAGCGTTTTAGCAGACGGGCTCCCATAGGGCTGATAGTGCGGTCGATCACATCCAGCAGACTGGTTCCGCCCTCATTCATGCTACCTATGAGTTCCAAGCTCCGTACCGTGAATTTATCCAGCCGCACATAACGGTCTTCCTCTATACGGGAAAGAGAAGTTATATGGCCGATCTGATAATGCTGCGTCATATTGAGGTATTGCAAAATAGCTCCCGAAGCTACAATACCATTCTTAAGGTGCTCCACCCCGAAACCTTTTAAGTTCTTGGTCTCAAAGTGCTTCAACAGCTTCTCGCGTGAGGAACTTTCATTAAACACCCAGTCATCCAACTCAAAAGTAAAGAACTTGCTTCCGAAATTTCCTTCAAACATTCCTCGTTTACCACGCTCGAAAAGCACCTCTTTGGGGGCGAAATTATTTAACAACTTGTCTATATAGTCAAAAGGCCCCTCTGCGGTAAGGAACTCACCGGTAGAGATATCAAGGAAGGCCACACCACAACTGGCTTTCCCAAAATGAACGGCAGCCAGAAAATTATTTTCTTTGTAAGAAAGAACATTGTCATTGATGGCTACACCCGGAGTCACCAATTCGGTGATACCGCGCTTTACCAGTTTCTTGGTCATCTTGGGATCTTCCAATTGGTCACAAATGGCCACCCGCTTGCCGGCACGTACCAGCTTGGGCAAATACGTGTCCAATGCATGGAAAGGAAAGCCGGCCATTTCTACGCTCTTTGCCTGTCCATTGGCCCGCTTGGTCAGCGTAATACCCAAAATCTCTGAGGCAACAATAGCGTCTTCTGAATAAGTTTCATAAAAATCCCCGCACCTGAATAGCATAATCGCATCGGGATGCTTTGCCTTCAACTCAAAAAACTGCTTCATCATCGGGGTTAAAACTACATCATTTGCCACTGTATCGTCCTTTCTTTTTTAATTAATATTTCTCGCAAAGATAATAATTAGCAAATTTAATCTGAAACAGTAAAAGAAAAAAACTTATATCTTTGTACTAGCTAAAAATACGGAAACAATGAAAGAAATAAAAGTAAACGAACTGACTGACAATCTGTTTGAGACAATCAGCAAGGAATGGATGTTGGTAACCGCCGGTACCAAAGACAAATTCAACACCATGACGGCAAACTGGGGAGGTGCAGGATTTCTATGGAACCGTCCGGTAGCCTTTATCTTTATCCGCCCCGAACGTTATACATTCGACTTTATAGAGCAGAATGACTATCTCACTCTCTCTTTTCTAGGTGAAGAGCATAAAGAAATACATAAGATATGCGGTTCCAAATCGGGACGTGACATGGATAAAGTAAAAGCGACAGGACTATCGCCCTTGTTCACCGAGAACGGAAGCATCACTTTTGAGCAGGCGCGGTTGACTTTTGAATGCAAGAAACTGTATGCCGATCTGATCAAGCCCGGAAACTTTATCGACAAGAGCATTACGGACCGATGGTATGGGGAATCACACGGTGGTTTTCACAAGATGTATGTGGTGGAAATTGTAAATGTGCTAAGCCGCTAATTAACGGCATCGATTGTTTTTTTACTGCTGCTCCTTGTATTGACTATATTAAAGGATATGATCGATACGAAAAAAGCCCGTCAAACTGTATGTTTAACGGGCTTTTGTTTCATTTCGGATTGAAAACTGTTGGACTACCAAGATTCGAACTTGGACAAACAGAACCAAAACCTGTTGTGCTACCATTACACCATAGTCCAATCATTATGTGCTTTCCTTAGAAAGCGGTGCAAAGATACGTTTTTCCTGCAATATATTCCAAATATTTTCGCACTTTTTTTTGCAATAAAGTGCAAATGCTTAACTTTGCGTACAAACTAAAAGAAATAAATACATGAAAAAACTTCTAACTTGCCTTGCTTTAAGCTTTGTTGCAGCAAGCAGTTATGCAGCTACACCTTTATGGCTGCGTGACGTGCAAATTTCCCCCGACGGCACGGAAATTGCATTCTGTTATAAAGGAGACATCTATAAAGTACCCGCCAACGGAGGAACTGCCACCCAACTCACTACACAAGCCTCATACGAGTGCAGCCCCATCTGGTCACCGGATAGTAAACAGATTGCCTTCGCCAGTGACCGCAATGGCAATTTCGACCTGTTCGTCATGTCGGCCGATGGCGGAGCAGCCCGGCGTCTTACCACCCATTCGGCTTCCGAAATACCGTCAACCTTCACCACCGACGGCAACTATATCCTGTTCTCGGCCTCTATCCAAGACCCTGCCAACAGTGCCTTGTTCCCTACCTCGGCCATGACAGAACTATACAAAGTCCCGGTAACCGGCGGACGTACCGAACAGGTGCTGGGTACTCCCGCAGAAATGGTCTGCTTTGACAAATCAGGAAAAACATTTCTCTACCAAGACCGCAAAGGTTTTGAAGACGAATGGCGCAAACACCACACCTACGTCCATCACCCGTGACGTATGGTTATATGATTCGGAAAACGGCAAGCATACCAACCTGACCGCCCATGCAGGCGAAGACCGTAACCCTGTATTTGCGCCCGACGGGCAAACCGGTTTATTTCCTGAGCGAACGAGACGGAGGTACATTCAACGTATATTCCTTTCCGATAAGTAGTCCTCAATCATTGAAAACGGTCACCCATTTCAAGACCCATCCGGTCCGCTTCCTGTCAATGGGCAGCAACGGCACTCTCTGTTATACGTATGATGGAGAAATATACACTCAAAAACAAGGAGATAAACCGCAGAAAGTCAAAATCGATATCATCCGTGATGACCAAAATACAATAGCGGATCTGAATTTCAGTAACGGAGCAACCTCAGCTACCGTATCACCGGACGGCAAACAAGTTGCTTTCATTGTACGAGGTGAAGTATTCGTCACTTCCGCCGATTATAATACCACCAAGCAAATCACACATACCCCTGCCCGTGAAGCAGGACTTACTTTCTCACCGGACAACCGTACTTTGGCGTACGCCAGTGAACGCAACGGAAACTGGGAACTTTACATGGCCAAGATTGCACGTAAGGAGGAAGCCAACTTCCCCAATGCGACTGCCATTGAAGAAGAAGTACTCCTGCCTTCGGACAAGACAGAACGTACCTATCCGCAATTCTCACCGGACGGGAAGGAACTTGCCTTTATAGAAGACCGTAACCGGTTGATGGTGATTAATCTGGAAACCAAAAAGGTACGTCAGGTCACTGACGGTTCCACCTGGTTCAGTACCGGCGGTGGCTTTGACTATTCATGGTCGCCGGACGGCAAATGGTTCACATTGGAATTTATCGGAAACCGGCATGATCCATATTCCGATATAGGTATGGTAAGTGCACAAGGAGGAAAAATTATCAATCTGACCAATAGCGGCTATACCAGTGGCTCCCCCCGCTGGGTACTGGATGGTAATGCCATTTTATTCATTACCGAGCGTTATGGTATGCGTGCCCATGCCTCATGGGGATCACTGAACGATGTGATGCTGGTATTTATGAACCAGGATGCATACGACAAATTCCGCCTGAGCAAAGAAGATTACGAATTGCAGAAAGAACTGGAAAAAGAACAAAAGAACACAACCGAAGCCAAGAAAAACGATAAAAAGAAAGGTGATAACAAAGAAAAATCCGAAGAGAAGAAAGAGGAAAAAGTAAAGGACATTGTGGTGGAACTGAACAACATAGAGGACCGCATCGTACGCCTTACTCCCAACTCTTCCGATTTGGGGAGCGCCATTATCACCAAAGACGGCGAGACCTTATATTACCTCTCTGCCTTTGAAGGCGGCTATGACCTGTGGAAAATGAATCTGCGCAAGAAAGATACCAAGTTGCTCCATAAAATGGATGCCGGATGGGCCAACATGGAAATGGACAAGGATGGAAAGAACTTGTTCTTGCTAGGCAGTAACACGATGCAGAAAATGGGTACTGATTCTGAAAGTTTGAAGCCCATCAGCTATCAAGCCCACGTGAAAATGGACCTCGCAGCCGAACGTGACTATATGTTCAACCATGTATACAAACAAGAACAGAAACGCTTCTACAACCTGAACATGCACGGAATAGACTGGGATGCCATGACCAAAGCCTATCGCAAGTTCCTGCCGCATATCGATAATAATTATGACTTTGCGGAATTACTGAGCGAATATCTGGGTGAACTGAACGTTTCACATACCGGAGGACGTTTCCGTCCGCAACTGAAAGGAGATGCCACCGCTACCTTAGGATTACTGTATGACTGGAATCATAACGGCAAAGGTCTGCTGATTTCTGAAGTAGTGGAAAAAGGCCCCTTCGACCACGCCCGTTCCAAAGTGAAGGCCGGAAATATCATTGAAAAGATCGACGGTCAGGAAATCACTCCCGAAAGCGATTACTCTGTTCTGCTGAACGGTAAAGCCAGAAAGAAAACACTGGTTACGCTCTATAACCCGCAGACCAAAGAACGTTGGGAAGAAGTAGTTGTTCCTGTCAGCAATGGTGTAATGAGCGATCTGCTCTATGCACGCTGGGTAAAACAACGGGCAGCCGATGTAGACAAATGGTCGAACGGCCGTTTGGGATATGTGCACATTGAATCCATGGGAGATGACAGCTTCCGTTCCGTTTATTCGGATATTCTGGGCAAGTACAATAACCGTGAAGGTATCGTCATCGATACCCGTTTCAATGGCGGAGGACGTTTGCACGAGGATATTGAGATCCTGTTCAGCGGAAAGAAATACTTTACACAGGTAGTTCGCGGACGTGAAGCTTGCGATATGCCCAGCCGCCGTTGGAACAAGCCGAGTATCATGGTGCAGTGTGAAGCCAACTACAGTAACGCACACGGCACTCCGTGGGTATACAGCCATCAAAAAATAGGCAAGCTGGTAGGTATGCCTGTACCGGGAACCATGACCAGCGTATCTTGGGAAACATTGCAGGATCCGACACTGGTATTCGGCATTCCTGTTATCGGCTATCGCTTGCCGGATGGAAGTTATCTGGAAAATTCACAATTAGAGCCGGATATCAAAGTGGCCAATTCACCGGAAACAGTAGTGAAAGGTGAAGACACACAATTGAAAGCTGCGGTAGACGAGCTGTTGAAAGAGATAGACGGAAAATAAGACGAAAGAAAAGATACAAACAAAACCGGAAGGAGAAACAACAGGTTTTCTTCTTCCGGTTTTTGTTTGTAGGGACATTTACTGAATATCCCCTTTTTATTTATAAAAGAAGTTCTCTTTTTTCTTATTTGGCAATCACCAGATAATAGTTCTTCTTTCCGCGCTGAACCAGCAGGTATTTTTCATCCAGCAGGTCAGCAGTCGTAATCACCTGGTCAAAGGCACTTAATTTCTCCTTGTTCAATGAAACGCCACCGCCCTGTACAAGCTTACGCATCTCACCTTTAGAAGCGAAAACAGCGGCATTATCAACGAACAAGTCTACTGCCTTCACACCTTCGGCCAATGCATCTCGTGACACCTCAAACTGAGGAACACCTTCGAACACTGCCAGCAACGTGTCTTCATCCAGCTTTTTCAACGCTTCGGAAGTGGCGTTACCAAACAGGATGCCCGATGCCTCAACAGCAGCATTGTAATCTTCTTCCGAATGAACCATCACAGTTACTTCCTTAGCCAGACGCTTCTGCAATACACGCAAGTGCGGAGCTTCAGCATGTTCTGCTGTCAATGCTTCCACTTCTTCCTGACTCAGCGAAGTGAAAATCTTTATATAACGTGCGGCATCCTCGTCACTTACATTCAACCAGAACTGATAGAACTTGTAAGGAGAAGTATAACGGGGGTCCAACCAAATATTACCAGACTCAGTCTTACCGAACTTACCACCATCGGCCTTTGTAATCAACGGACAAGTCAATGCAAACACTTCACCGCCATTGGTACGGCGAATCAGCTCGGCCCCGGTAGTGATATTACCCCATTGATCCGAACCACCCATCTGAAGTTTGCAGCCCTTTGTCTCGTAAAGATGCAAGAAATCGTATCCCTGCAACAACTGGTAAGTAAATTCTGTAAATGACAAACCGTCACGCGCCTCACCGTTCAAACGTTTCTGTACAGAATCCTTAGCCATCATATAATTCACTGTAATGTGCTTCCCTACCTCACGGACAAAGTCCAGGAAAGTAAAATCCTTCATCCAGTCATAGTTATTCACCAATTCGGCTTTGTTAGGAGCATCGCTCTCAAAGTCAAGGAACTTAGCCAGCTGTTTCTTGATGCAAGCCACATTATGACGCAATGTTTACCTCGGTCAGCAAATTGCGCTCCTGCGATTTGCCGGAAGGGTCACCGATCATACCGGTCGCGCCGCCCACCAATGCCAACGGCTTATGACCGCAACGCTGGAAATGACGTAGCATCATCACACCACACAAGTGGCCGATATGCAGAGAATCAGCCGTAGGGTCAATACCCAGATAAGCTGTCACTTGTTCTTTAGCCAATAACTCTTCGGTGCCCGGCATCATTGTGTGCACCATTCCACGCCATGTTAATTCTTCTACAAAATTCATCGAATGATTATCTATTTAAATGTTTGATTTATACTTTAAATGCCACAAAAGTACGACTCTTTATCTGAAGAAACAACTCTTATTGCCGAAAAAAGATTTTCCGTGCATTTTCATCTATCCTATCGCACAGAAAGGAAACTTCCACATTCTTCGTTTCCGCCATCCGTCCTATCACCATACGGATATCCTGCGTGCTCTCATCCGTTTCGGCCAATAAACATTCTAAAGGCACGTGCCGCAACACATCAGGCTGATATCTTTCTCCCAACGAAAAATAAATGTTTTCCTGCATCAGCCGGCAGGCAATATGCAGATTATTACGGAAACCATGTACCACCCAAGGCATCTGCGGACGATACTTCTTTTTCAGTTCAATCAGTTCATTAAACGCCTTCACACAATGAATAACCAACGGTTTTCCTACTGACTCGCTCAATAAAATTTGTCGGACAAACACCTCTTTTTGCAACAGAATGTCTGCCGGCCCCAAACGATCCAAACCCGCCTCTCCTATCGCCAGAACAGAGGGATGACAGACCGCCTTTTCCAACGTTGTCCAATCTTCCGGACCAGCTTCCAAAACTTTCCACGGATGAATGCCTACAGAATAATAACCACCCTTCCACAGGTTACAAACCATGCAGGCTCTACATTGAAAATGCATTCTCCCGGTACAGCAGCATTGCGATGCGTATGAATATCCAGCAACATAAGGACAACAGATTTTACGGAACCGGATCATAGCCCGACCCGCCCCACGGATGGCAACGCAATATCCGGCGGACAGCCAGATACAATCCCTTGAAAGGACCATGTTTTTTAATGGCCTCGATGGCATATTCCGAACAGGTAGGTACAAAACGGCATGAAGGAGGAGTCATTGGAGAAATGTACCCCCGATAGAAATAAACAGGCAACAGCAACAGATAGGAAAGTATCTTTTTCATTCCAGCCTTTCCACTATATGAAACAGCAGTTTCTTCACTTTCTCCTCCACTTCGGCAGAAGAATGAATATGGTTATCCAGCCATATAAAGGCGATAATCAGTCTTTTGTTTCCGGGAAGCCAGCGCATCCAGCAACAAATGCTTGTTCTTCCGATAAGCCTCACGTACCTGACGTTTCACCAAATTACGCTTTACCGCACGTTTGAACCGCTTCTTGGG
>ENA-OQNJ01000371-OQNJ01000371.1-human-gut-metagenome-genome-assembly--contig:-NODE-371-length-11840-cov-1.819175_pt1 | contig 11840 bp, 14 predicted proteins | sample MGYA00242630_ERZ504882 | MGnify/ENA primary metagenome ERZ504882 (study PRJEB26092, sample SAMD00036408) | human gut metagenome | host: Homo sapiens | study: EMG produced TPA metagenomics assembly of... | reverse complement strand
CTTTCCCGGCCAGCCACTACATCGTCAGTGCCGATAAAAAGGCAGCGGCCATTGAAAGATCCGCGCCGAGTGCGACGAGCAGGTGAAGAAGTTTACCGCCGAGGGCAAGCTCATTGAAGCCCAGCGCATCCAGCAGCGGACGAACTACGACATTGAGATGCTGACGGAAGTGGGCATCTGCAAGGGCATCGAGAACTATTCTGCGGTGCTGTCGGGCCGTGCGCCGGGCAGTATGCCCACCACCCTGCTGGATTATTTCCCGGAGGATTTTCTGCTTTTTGTGGATGAGAGCCATGTGACCCTGCCGCAGGTGCGTGCTATGTACGGCGGCGACTATGCCCGCAAAAAGACGCTGGTGGAGTACGGTTTCCGCCTGCCGTCGGCCTTTGACAACCGCCCCCTCAAGTTTGAGGAGGTGGAGAGCAAACTGAACCAGATGGTGTTCGTCTCGGCCACGCCGGGCGAGTACGAGCGCCGGAACAGCACCCGGATCGCGCAGCAGGTCATCCGGCCCACCGGCCTGCTGGACCCGCTGATCTCGGTGCGGCCTGTGGAGGGGCAGGTGACTGACCTGCTGGGCGAGATCAACGCCCGCACGGCGAAGAACGAGCGTGTTCTTGTGACCACCCTGACCAAGAAGATGGCCGAGGACCTGACCGACTTCTTGACCGAGCAGGGCATCAAGGTCAAATATATGCACCACGAGGTGGACACCTTTGAACGGATGGAGATCATCAAAGATCTGCGCCTGGGTTCCATCGATGTGGTGGTGGGCATCAACCTTCTGCGCGAGGGCCTGGATCTGCCCGAGGTCAGCCTTGTGGCGATCCTGGATGCCGACAAAGAAGGCTTCCTGCGCAGTGAGACCAGCCTCATCCAGACCATCGGCCGCGCGGCCCGCAACGCCGAGGGTCTGGTCATTATGTACGCCGATGAGGTGACGGACAGCATGGAACGCGCCATCACCGAGACCGAGCGCCGCCGTGCCATCCAGATGGCCTACAATGAGGAGCACGGCATCGTACCTAAGACCATCGTCAAGGCCATTGCGGACAGCATTGAGATCAGCGATAAGGCGGAGAACGCAAAGCGGAATACCCGCCGCATGGGCAAACTGGAGCGGGAAGCTGCCATCGAGCGCCTGACCCGGGAGATGAAGGAGGCTGCCAAGCTGCTGGAATTTGAGCATGCGGCCTTCCTGCGTGACCAGATCGACCGCCTGCGCCGGGGCGAGAACCCCACCGTGGACTCGGATGCCGAGACCGAGCGCAGGCAGAACCATGCACAGACACAGAGAAGAGGGAGAAAGTACCTTGGCAAACGATAAGATCGTCATCAAAGGCGCACGGGAGCACAACCTGAAGAATATTGATCTGACCCTCCCGCGCGAAAAATTCATTGTTATGACCGGCCTGTCCGGTTCCGGCAAGTCGAGCCTTGCCTTCGATACCATTTATGCCGATGGCCAGCGTCGCTATGTGGAGAGCCTTTCCAGCTACGCCCGGATGTTCCTGGGTCGGATGGACAAGCCCGATGTGGATGAGATCACCGGCCTGTCGCCGGCTATTTCCATTGACCAGAAGACCACCAGCCACAACCCCCGCTCTACCGTGGGCACCGTGACCGAGATCTACGATTACCTGCGTCTGTTGTATGCCCGCGTGGGCGTGCCCCACTGCCCGGTGTGCGGCCGCGTCATCAGCCAGCAGACCGTGGATGAGATGGTGGATGCCGTGCTCAAGCTGGAGGACGGCACCAAATTCCAGGTGCTGGCTCCTGTGGTACGCCAGCGCAAGGGCACGCAGCAGAAGGAGCTGGATGCCGCCCGGCGGGGCGGCTACTCCCGTGTGAGGATCGACGGCAATCTGTATGATCTGGACGAAGAGATCACGCTGGAAAAGAACATCAAGCACACAGTGGAGATCGTGGTGGACCGCCTTGCCATGCGCAAGGGCATCCGGGGTCGTCTGGCGGATTCGCTGGAAACTGCGCTGGCTCTGACCGGAGGCATCGCTGAGATCGATGTCATCGGTGGGGAGTGCATGACCTTCAGCCAGAACTTTGCCTGCCCGGAGCACGGCATCTCCATCGGGGATCTGTCGCCCCGGCTCTTCTCCTTCAACAACCCCCAGGGTGCCTGTGAGAAGTGCACGGGCCTTGGTACGTTTATGCGGGTGGACGAGGAGCGCATCCTGCCCAATAGAACCTGTCCATCCGGCAGGGGCCATCAAGGCCAGCGGCTGGTACTACGCCGAGGGCTCTGTCAGCGAAATGTACTACCTTGGTCTCGGGTAAAAAATACGGCTTTACGCTGGACACGCCCATCAAGGATATGAGCACCGAGGCAGTGAACGCCCTGCTCTACGGCACCAACGGCGAAAAGATCGAGATGCACCGAACCAATGAGTTCGGCAGCGGTGTCTACTATAATACGTTTGAGGGCATCGTGGAGAACCTGGAGCGCCGCTTCCGGGAGACGAGCAGCGAGTGGATGAAGGAAGAGATCGGCAGCTTCATGTCCGGCGTGGAGTGCCCGGACTGCCACGGCAAGCGCCTGAAGCCGGTGGTGCTGGCAGTGACCGTTGGGGATAAGAACATCAGCGAGTTCTGCGAAATGTCCATCCGGGATGAGCTGAAATTCATTGCCGAAAATGAGCCGAACCTGACCGAGAAGCAGAGGCAGATCGGCGGTCAGATCATGAAGGAGATCCGGAACCGCCTGCAGTTTTTGCAGAGCGTGGGTCTGGACTACCTGACCCTGGCCCGCGCGGCTGGCACCCTGTCCGGCGGCGAGAGCCAGCGCATCCGCCTCACCACCCAGATCGGCAGTGCGCTGTCCGGCGTGCTCTATGTGCTGGACGAGCCCAGCATCGGCCTGCACCAGCGCGATAACGACAAGCTCATTGCAACCCTGAAGAACCTGCGGGATCTCGGTAATACCGTTATCGTGGTCGAGCACGACGAGGATACCATGCGCAGCGCGGACTATATCGTGGATGTGGGCCCCGGCGCGGGCGTTCACGGCGGCGAGATCGTGGCGGCGGGCTCCGTGAAGGATATCTGTAAGGCCAAGCGAAGCATCACCGGCGATTATCTTTCCGGCCGCAAGCGCATTGCTGTGCCCCAGACCCGCCGCACCGGCAATGGAAACTTCCTGACCGTGAAAGGTGCCCGGGAAAACAACCTGCGCAACATTGATGTCCGGTTCCCGCTGGGGAGTTCGTTTGTGTGACCGGCATCTCCGGCTCCGGCAAGTCCAGCCTGATCAACGAGATCCTGTACAAGACGCTGGCCTGTGAGCTGAACGGTGCCCGCAGCCGTGCGGGCAAGTGCGACGGGTGGAGGGCCTGGAGTTCGTGGATAAGGTCATTGGCATCGATCAGCAGCCCATCGGCCGCACGCCCCGCTCCAACCCGGCCACCTATACCGGCGTGTTCAACGATATCCGCGCCGTCTTTGCCGAGACCCAGGATGCAAAGATGCGCGGCTATGGCCCGGGAAGGTTCAGCTTCAATGTCAAGGGCGGCCGCTGTGAGGCCTGCGAAGGCAATGGCATCCTGCAGATCGAGATGCACTTTCTGCCGGATGTTTATGTGCCCTGCGAGGTGTGCAAGGGCGCGCGCTATAACCGCGAGACGCTGGAGGTAAAGTATAAGGAAAAGACCATCTCCGACGTGCTGAACATGACTGTGGAGGAGGCGGTGGTGTTCTTTGCCAACCAGCCCAAGATCGCCCGCAAGCTGCAGACGCTGCTGGACGTGGGCCTGGGGTATGTCACGCTGGGACAGAGCGCCACGACCCTTTCGGGCGGCGAGGCGCAGCGTGTCAAGCTGGCCAACGAGCTGGCCCGCCGCAGCACGGGTAAGACCGTGTATATCCTCGACGAGCCGACTACCGGCCTCCACATGGCTGATGTCCACCGCCTCATCGAGGTGCTGCAGAAGCTGGTGGATGCAGGCAACACCGTCATCGTCATCGAACACAACCTCGACCTCATCAAATGCGCTGACCACATCATCGATCTCGGCCCCGAGGGCGGCAGTGCCGGCGGCCTCATCGTCGCCGAGGGTACGCCGGAGCAGGTGGCCGAGGTGCCGGGCAGCTTTACCGGCCAGTACCTCAAGCCCCTGCTGGAAAAGGACGCGAAACTCCGCGCAGAGGGCAAATAAAGCAGTATAAAACAGAGCCGCAGTCTCCCAAAAGACTGCGGCTCTGTTGTTTGCAAAAGTTCCAGATAGAACAAAAAGCTCTTCAGTCTCTCGACTGAAGAGCTTTGGTCCGAGTGGCGAGAATCGAACTCACGGCCTCTTGAACCCCATTCAAGCGCGCTACCAAAACTGCGCTACACCCGGTCATCATCCGTTGCCTCCCTACCGAAGCACCGGCGACATGAGATATTATACTCGGATAAGGCAGCCTTGTCAACAGATTTTTGCAATTTTTTTGGATTTTTTTGAAGAAAGTATGATTTTGACGGTGATGCGCTGCTTTGCATCGTACTAATTCCTCCCGCCGTCGCATAAATTTCTTCCAAATGGCTTTCAAATGGGAAGAGAGGGGAGAGCATTTTGGCAAAGCAGGAACGAATCGAGCAGGCGGCAGTCTGCCGCGAGATAGGAGCCCGCACCGGCGGCGACATCCTCATTGGTGTGGTGGGGCCGGTGCGCACGGGCAAGAGCACCCTCATCAAGCAGTTTATGGAAAAGCTGGTGCTGCCCGCCATCGGCCCGGAGGACGCGAAGCTCCGCGCCCGCGATGAGCTGCCCCAGTCGGCGGCGGGGCGCACCATCATGACCACAGAGCCCAAGTTCATCCCGGAGTCGGCGGTGCCGCTGGCGCTGGAGGGCGGGGGAGAGTGCAGCATCCGGCTCATCGACTGCGTAGGCTACATGGTGGAGGGGGCCATGGGCCACGAGGAGAATGACAAGCCCCGGATGGTCAAAAGCCCCTGGTTCGACGAGGAGATCCCCTTCGACCTCGCTGCCGAGACCGGCACCCGCAAGGTCATCCGGGACCACTCCACCATCGGCATCGTCGTCACCACCGACGGAACCATCAGCGAGATACCCCGCGAAAACTACATCCCGGCAGAAAAGCGGGTCATCGACGAGCTGGAAGCGCTGGGCAAGCCCTTCGTCATCCTGCTCAACAGCACCCACCCCGACGCCCCCGAGACAAGAGCGATGGCGGCGGAAATGGAAGAGAGCTATGGCCGGACCGTTCTGCCTGTGAGCTGCCTCGACCTCGACGAGACGCAGCTGGGCGAAATTTTGCAGAAGGTGCTCTACGAGTTTCCGGTGCGGGAGCTGGATTTCGCCCTGCCCCGCTGGGTGACGATGCTGGACAAAGGCCACTGGCTCCAGACCGAGGTATACACAGCGGCCATGCAGCTCTCCGAGAAAATTTCCCGGATGAAGGACGTCTCCGACTCCGGCCGGGCGGCGCTGGACTGCGAGGCCGTGGAAAACGCCGCTCTCAGCGGGATGAACCTCGCCGACGGTGTGGTCCGCATCACGGTGCTGCTCAAGCCCGAGGTGTTTTATAAGGTGCTCAGCGAGCAGACGGGCCTGGAAATCGGCGACGAAGCAGGGTTGATGCCCTGCATCATCGAGCTGGCCAAAGCCAAGCGTGCCTACGAGAAGATACGCAGTGCGATGGAGCAGGTGGAGGCCACCGGCTACGGCATCGTGATGCCGTCCATCGACGAGCTTTCGCTGGAACAGCCCGAGATCGTCCGGCAGGGCGGGCGGTACGGCGTCCGTCTCGAGGCCAGCGCGCCGTCCATCCACATGATGAAGGCGGTCATCCACACCGAGCTGAGTCCCATCGTGGGGACGGAGAAGCAGAGCGAAGACCTCGTGCAGAGCCTTTTGAAGGATTTCGAGGACGACCCGTCGCCTGTGGAGTCGAACATCTTCGGCAAGAGCCTCCACGAGCTGGTCAACGACGGCCTGCAGAACAAGCTGCTCCATATGCCGCAGGAGGCCCGGGGTCGTTTGCAGGAGACGCTGGAACGGGTCATCAACGAGGGCTGTACCGGACTCATCTGTATCTTGATCTAAACAAAAAGTCCGCTGCACGAAACCAACGTGCAGCGGACTTTTATGCTATTTCTCTTCTTCGGTCAATTTGGTAATGAGCATCTGATAAATCTCATTGCCCTTCAAAATGAACTGCTTTTTTACCATCTCAGCGCTCAGCCGGTCGGGAGTGCCGATGTCCAGACAGAACAGCTCGCTGTCCAGAGCCTTCACCTGACAGCGCACGGAGCAATGGCCGTCGGCCTTTTCGCTGATGCGGGCGCTGTACTCGGCTTCCTTGCGCGCCCAGGTCTGGCTGCGCAGCACGGCGGCAACCGCCTTTTCCCGCACACTGCGGGGCAGGTCGTAGGCCAGCGTGTCCGCCACGGTGGTGCCGCGGCGTGTAATGGTATACCGCCCGTCCTCGTCCACGGTGACAAGCTGCTGCTTTTCGACCTCGGCCAGGGCGTCGGCAAACTCAAAATAATTGACAAGCTGTTCCTGCAAAAGCGCACCCTGCATCGTTTCGCGCTTTCGGGGCCTGCCACTTTGACAAGGTAGCAGAGCAACATACGGATCTGCGTGTCGTCTGTAAGGCCGCCCGGGCGCACCCCGGCGGTCGAATGCCTCTGCCATCGTAACCACTTCCTCGACAAAATTTCATCTATCTCATATTATACACGCCGCGGCGGGCCGTGGCAAGATGGCAAAATCCAAAAGTGACAAAAATCGGACGCCAAAATCAAAATACCGTTTCGATCTGCTTGCGGCTCTGCGGTGTGGAGTAGGTCCACCGCTTGAGCCGCCCGCGGGTCACGAAATAGTGCGGCTCAAACCGCAGGGGCTGGCCCAAATTCTTGTTGACCACGACCAGCTTGATCTTCATTTTATCGGGCAGGATGTTTTTGATGTAGACGCTCACCGCCTGCCCGGGGTGCAGGTCGGGGCAGGTCTCGGCAAGTCCGGCCAGATTGGGGGCGATCTCCACAAAGGTGCCATATTCCTCCACGCTCCGCACAATGCCCACCACGGTCTCGCCTACGGTGAACCCGGCGGCGTTCTCCTCCCAGGTGCCCAGCAGCTCCCGGATGCTCAGCACGAACCGCCCCTGCACGTCCCGGTTTTTGATGGCGCACAGGATCTGCTGGCCCACGCTCACCCGGTCGGCAGGGGATGAGATGCGGCTGACTGACATGCAGTCGATGGGCAGCAGGGCACTGATGCCGCACCCAACGTCACAAAAGGCACCAAACGGCTCGATGTGGGTCACAGTGCAGGGCAGGATGTCCCCGGGCTGTAAGGTGTCCAGATACTCTGCCTTGCACATCCGCTGTGCCTCAGCCCGGGAAAGCTGGTAGCAGGGCTGGCCGTTTTCCCCGGTCTCCATCCCTTCGATCACAAAGCAGGTGGGGCGGCCCACCCGCGTCAGCACCGCAATATCCCGCACGGTGCCGCTCTCAGCCCCATCGGCACACTGGCCAAAGGGCATCACGGCCTTTACCCCGCCCAGGTCGAACCGGAGCTGGCGCTGGGTGTCAAAGGCAAGGGCAGTGCTCTGTAAAATTTCGCGGCTGGCGATGGCGGTGCGCAGTTCTGCGGGGCTGAGCCGGTCTGCGGAACGGTAATTGCCTTCAGTACGAAATGTCTGCATCATGGTTTGTTCCTCTTTCTGTGTTATTTTAGCGTTTTCCGCTGCACGTCGGCACACAAAGCAGGTGTCGGCATTAAAACTCTATGCGCGGACAATTGCATTTTATACGAGTTTGGTTTATACTATATCTGTATGTGCGGCATGGAAACCAGCTGCACAGGGTACTGCCCCGCCAAGGGGCGGCAGGAGGGAAAGAAATATGGATATCGCAGTGGGAGATACCATCCAGACCCGCAAAAAACACCCGTGCGGAGCTTCCAGCTTCGAGGTGCTCCGGGTCGGCATGGATTTCAAGATCCGCTGCACGGGCTGCGGCCGTGAGGTCATGCTGCCCCGCGCGAAAATTGAAAAAAACATCAAGAAAGTGCTCAAGCCCGGCGCTGCCGAGTAACCATTGGGTCATGTAAGGAGAACTGCACAGTATGTCAAGACTGCTTTCCCAAATGGAGGCTGTCAGCCACCGGTTTGAAGAACTTTCCATCCGCCTGAACCAGCCGGAAACAGCGGCAGATCCCGCGCTGTTCCGCCGCCTGATGCAGGAGTATCACGAGGCGGAGCCCGTGGTGCAGGCCTATCAGGCCCTGATCACGGCGCAGGATCATCTTGCTCAGGCCAAAGCCCTGCTCGAGGGCGAGGCCCTTGATCCGGACTTTAAGGAAATGGTACAGCAGGAGATCAGCGAAAAAAGTCAGGAAGTGGCGCAGCTGGAAAATAATCTCAAAATTTTGCTGCTGCCCAAGGATGTCAACGATGACAAAAGCGTCATCATGGAGCTGCGCGGCGGTGCGGGCGGCGAAGAAGCCGCGCTGTTTGCCCACAGCCTGATGCGGATGTACACCATGTACGTTCAGAGCAGGGGCTGGGAGCTGGAGGTGCTGAACCTCAACGAGACGGAGCTGGGCGGTGTCAAGGAGCCATTCTTGCCGTGAACGGCACAGGGGCCTATAACCGGCTCAAGTATGAGAGCGGAGTGCACCGTGTCCAGCGGGTGCCCGAGACCGAAACGCAGGGCCGCATCCACACCTCCACGGCAACCGTGGCGGTGATGCCGCAGGCCGAAGAGGTGGATCTTGTCATCGACCCCAAGGATCTGCGCATCGATACCTTCCGTTCCTCCGGCGCGGGCGGCCAGCACATCATAAAACGTCCAGCGCCATCCGGGTCACGCACATCCCCACCGGAATGGTGGTGGAGTGCCAGAACGAGCGCAGCCAGTTCCAGAATAAGGATAAGGCGCTGGAGATCCTGCGCAGCCGCCTGCTGGCCCAGAAGCAGAAGGAACAGCAGGATGCCATCAATGCCAACCGCGCGGGGCAGGTGGGAACCGGTGATCGCAGCGAGAAGATCCGGACCTACAACTTCCCGCAGAATCGCTGCACCGACCACCGCATCGGCCTGACGGTCCACAATCTGGATAAGATCATGGACGGAAATCTGGACGAGATCATTGATGCACTGGCAACCCATGAACAGGCCGAAAAACTGCGTCAGCTCAACGCACAGGCCGAATGATACTGTGATGAAAAGAATAACGTGTTTGTGTTGATTTGATGATTGAAAAGTATTTATACTTTACATGCAGAAAGAACGATGAATCGCATGAAAATGAAAACTAAAATTTTACCTGCTGAGGGCGAAGCAATCGCCAAAGCAGCTGATCTGCTGCGCAGAGGGGAGCTGGTGGCCCTGCCCACCGAGACGGTCTACGGCATTGCCGCCGATGCGCGCAACGGCGCGGCAGTCGCAAAGATCTTTGTGGCCAAGGGCCGCCCGCAGGACAACCCCCTGATCGTCCATGTCACCGGCCCGGAGATGCTGCCCGGCCTTGTCAGCGAGGTGCCCGAGCGTGCCCAGCTGCTGATGGCTGCGTTCTGCCCCGGCCCTCTGACCATCATCATGCCCCGCGGCCCGGAGGTGGCCGCGGAGTGCTGTGCCGGTCTGGACACGGTGGGCATCCGGATGCCCAGCCACCCGGTGGCACGGGCTGTCATTGCGCAGAGCGGCTGTGCCTTTGCAGCCCCCAGCGCGAACCTTTCCGGCAAGCCTAGCCCCACCAACGCACAGGATGTGTTCACCGATATGGATGGCCGTCTGCCCCTGATCCTGGATGGCGGCGAGTGCGATGTGGGTGTGGAGAGTACCGTGATCTCTGTGGTAGGCGAAAAGCCCACCCTGTTCCGCCCCGGCCATATCACGCTGGAAGATCTGGAGCGCGCTCTGGGTGAGGAGGTCGAAGTCTCCAAGGCCATCCTCGAAAAGCTGCCCGAGGGTGCTGTTGTCCGCAGCCCCGGCATGAAGTATAAGCATTACGCCCCTAAGGCAGATGTCACCCTGCTGGACGGCACCTTTGAGCAGTTCAAGGCCTATGTGGATGCCCATGCTGACCAGAACCCCAGCTGCCTCTGTTTTACCGGCGAGGCCGAAAAGCTGGGTGTACCCTGTGTGGAGTATGGCCGGGAAGGCGACGGAGCCGACCAGGCAAAGCACATCTTCCGCTCCCTGCGTGCGCTGGATGAGCAGGGCGATGCGGTGGTCTACGCCCGCTGCCCCCAGAAAGACGGCCTGTCCATGGCTGTCTATAACCGCCTCATCCGTGCGGCTGCGTTCCGGGTGATAAAGCTATGATGACGCTGGGTATCACCGGCCGCAGCGGCTGCGGCAAATCGACGGTCACGGCGGTGTTCGCGGCCCGGGGCATCCCGCTGGCAGACGCCGACCAGCTCTCCCGCGAGATCCTGCTTCCGGGTTCACCGCTGCTGCCCCAGCTGGCTGAGCGCTTCGGGGCAGATATTATAAAGGAAGACGGCACCCTTGACCGCCGCCTGCTGGCCGACCGCGCCTTTGCAACGCCCGAGGGAAAAGCTGCGCTCGACGCGCTGACCCACCCGGAGATCGTCCGCCGCATCCGCGCCGCCAAACAGGCCGCGCAGCAGGCGGGGGCGAAGCTCTTTGTGCTGGACGGCGCGGTCATCATCGGCACAGCGGCAGAGGCCGAGTGCGACAAGCTCTGCGTGGTCACGGCACCGTTTGAAGTCAGCGTGGAGCGCATTGCGGCCCGGGACGGCATCTCGCCTGAGATGGCCGCCCGCCGCCTCAACGCCCAGACGCCGGAGGCTGTGCTGACCGCCAAGGCAGACTACATCCTGCCCAACACCTCCACCCGTGAGGCGCTGGCGAAGGCGGCAAACGAGCTCTGTGACGCTCTCATCGGGGAGGGATGCTGCGCTTGAAAACGCTGTTCCGACTGCTGCGCAGACTGGTGGTGCTGGTCTGCATCGCGGCGGTGCTCCTGATGGCTCTGCCCCTCCTCGCCCGGGAGGCCGACCGGCTGCTCTACCCCCGCAAATACAGCCGGCAGGTGGAGCAGTGGGCCGCAGAATACGAGCTCGACCCGCTGCTGGTCTATGCGTTCATCCGCACGGAGAGCGGCTTCGACCCCGCCGCCACTTCCAGCGTGGAGGCCCGGGGGCTGATGCAGATGACCGAGGAGACCTTTATCTGGCTGCGCAGCAAGATTGCGCCGGATGAGGACCTGACCTTCGATGAACTCTACGACCCTGACGTCAGCATCCGCTTCGGTTGCTACTACATCCATCTCTGCATGGAGCGGTACGGCGGCGATGTGGCTACCGCTGCCGCCGCCTACCACAGCGGATGGGGGACAGTAGATAATCTGCTGCGGATGGAAGAACATTCCTCCGACGGGCAGACCCTGAAAGGCTTCCCCTATAACCAGATGCACCATTACGTCGAAAAGATAACCGCCAGCTACGCCGTCTATACCCGTCTCTACGGTGGCTGAATCTCAACCAATGAAGAAGAACCGACAGGCCAAAAACCTGCGGGTCTTTGATAGATGAAGCTGTTTTCATGGCCAGAGTGTGCCGGATGAACGAGGATTTTTGCTTGCAGGCAAGGCGATTTTTCGCAGCGATCCTGACGGATCGCAAGAGAAAAGCAACGCAGTCTGCGGGCAAAAAGGCCGGTCAGACGGTGTGCAATGGCCGTGAAAACAGCTTCCAACAAGTGTAAGAAAACAGAAAGGCAGGAGAGATCCTATGGCAGAAAAAAACTCCGAAACCAGCAGCTGGCTGAAAAAGCTGCTGTTTAAGCCCGCTTACGTCGGCGACAAGTCCGCCGCCGTCAAGCAGGAGGCCCACGCATTCGCT
>ENA-OQNJ01000370-OQNJ01000370.1-human-gut-metagenome-genome-assembly--contig:-NODE-370-length-11857-cov-4.846974_pt1 | contig 11857 bp, 9 predicted proteins | sample MGYA00242630_ERZ504882 | MGnify/ENA primary metagenome ERZ504882 (study PRJEB26092, sample SAMD00036408) | human gut metagenome | host: Homo sapiens | study: EMG produced TPA metagenomics assembly of... | reverse complement strand
ATATGTACTGATACGTTAGTCAGGAATTAACGCCTATGGAGAGTACAGGAACTTGTGAGTAGTACATGAATTGATTCGTTACAAAAGCATACTCGTTGAAGTAGGAATGAAACATAAAGGTTTATAAATTTTTTATAAGTTTTCAGTAACGGAGCGACATGGATATAAAAGGGCTTACAGATAAAGAAGTTAAGGAATCGAGAGAGAAGTTTGGTTCCAATGAGATTCCAGATTCAGAACCTACGACGTTTTGGCAGGAGTTTAAAGAGACGTTTCAGGATCCGATGATTCGAATTTTGCTTGCGATCGCGGTGTTGATGATCGTGATGTTTTTCTTTGGATATGCGGAGATTTATGAACCGATGGGGACGATCATTGCGGTGTTGATCGTTGCTTTTGTTACAGCGAAGACAGGGGTTGCGAGTGATACAAAGTATCGAGAGTTGAAGAAGAGTACGAAGAAGGATCAGTGTAAGGTACACAGAAATGGTGTGATTGCAGTGATCGATGTTGATGACGTGGTTGTTGGGGATCAGGTTTTATTGCAATCTGGGGATAAGATTCCTGCGGATGGTATTTTGCATACAGGAAACCTGAAAGTCAATAATTCTGCTTTAAATGGAGAAGCAGAGGAGTGTGAGAAGAAAGCAGCCGGAGAGGGTGTTTATCTTGCGGAAGAGATTACAGGAGATACATTTGTTGATTCATATTCTCTGTTTCGTGGAGCTGTGATCTTTGATGGTGAAGGTGTAATGGATGTTCAGAAGGTTGGACTTCATACGATGATGGGAAAGATGGCTGAGGAGATGCAGGAAGAGGAACCAGACTCTCCATTGAAGGTAAAACTTTCAAAACTTGCTGATCAGATATCGAAGTTTGGATATATCGGTGCGATCGTGATCGCAGTTATGTATTTTGTATATTTCATTATAATGGCAGGTGGATTTCAGGCATATTTTTCTATGGGACCAGCAAAGGTCGTGCAGGATTTGATCGATGCAGTTTCACTTGCGGTTGTGATCATTGTATGTGCAGTACCAGAAGGATTGCCGCTTATGATATCTCTTGTATTAATGCAAAATACAAGTAAAATGTTAGATCATAATGTATTAGTTCGTAAGGCAGAAGGAATTGAGACAGCAGGATCTTTAAATATTTTATTCAGTGATAAGACAGGAACGATCACAAAGGGAGAATTGGAGGTTGTAGATTTCTTTATAGCGGATGGAATTTCAATCCCTGCAAATGAATTAAGGCAGCATGGAAAGGTAAAAGGGCTGTTAGATCTTGCGATCGGGAAGAATACACAGGCGATGTTTGATGTTTATCACAAGGTCATTGGTGGAAACGCAACAGATCAGGCATTGTTGAAATTTATTGGAGAAGAGACATTTTGTATGTTGGATGGGAATGACGGATGTAAGGTCAGTGCCCATCAAGGATTCAATTCTTCCAATAAGTTCAGTCAGGCGAGAATTGAGAGCATAGGCAAGACATTTTATAAAGGAGCACCCGAACGATTGCTTGCAAAAGCAACAAAATATTTAGATGGTGATGGACAGATCAAAGAGATCAATCAGAAAGCATTAAATCAAAAGATTGATTCTCTGGCAGCGAAAGCAATGCGTGTTCTTGCTTTTGGATATTCAGAAAAAGAGCTTGTGAAGAATCAGATCAACGACGACCTTGTGATCATTGGACTAGTGGCGATCAGAGACGATGTCAGACCATCAGCCAAAGATGCCATCAGGCAGGTACAGGAAGCTGGAATTCAGGTTGTTATGATCACAGGAGACCGCCTGGAGACGGCAGTAGCAATCGCAAAAGATGCAGGATTGTTAAAAAATGAATCAGATAGAGCTTTATCTTCTGCACAGTTAAATCAGATGAGTGATGAGGAAGTCAAAGCTATTTTACCTCAGATCCGTGTGATCGCAAGAGCATTGCCAACGGATAAGTCAAGAATGGTGCGCCTGTGTCAGGAAATGAATCTTGTTGTAGGTATGACAGGTGATGGAGTGAATGACTCCCCAGCATTGAAACGTGCAGATGTTGGATTTGCAATGGGAAGTGGAACAGAGGCTGCGAAAGAGGCAGGAAAGATTGTTATTTTGGATGATAACTTCTCATCAATCAAGGATGCAATCTGGTATGGAAGAACGATCTATCATAATATCTTGAAGTTCTGTAAATTCCAGTTAGTGATCAATGTGACAGCAGTTGTTGTCAGTGCAGTTGCACCAGTTTTTGGGAATAGAAGAACCATTAAAAGTCACACATTTATTATTTGTAAACCTTGTGATGGACGGGCTCGGAGCAATGATGCTTGGAAATGAACCAGCACTTTCAAAATATATGAAAGAAGCACCGAGAAGACGTGATGAGGGGTATTATCAGCAAAGATATGATGACGCAGATAGGATTTATGGGGATATGGCTGGTTATATTAAGTTTCTTATTCTTAAAATTACCAGTGATCACGAATCTATTTGATAATAAAGCACAGCATTTAACAGCATATTTTGTTTTATTTATCTTTAGTGCATTATTTAACGGATTTAATGTCAGGGATGAACGATTTGGGATTTTCAAAAGATTAAATGAGAACCCGGATTTTCTGAAAGTATTTTTTATTATCATGCTGGTACAGATTATGATCGTAAACGCAGCGGCAATTCCATTTCAAGTATTTATATGGATCGGAAAGATGTTTAGTTGTATTCCATTTGGAGCAAAAGGCTGGATTGTTACAGTATTGTTATCAATGACGATGATTCCTGTGGATTGTCTGAGAAAATTTCTGTTTGGTTGTGGAAAATAGGCGAGGTTTTTATGATGAAAATAGTAGTAGCGATTGATTCACTAAAAGGAAGCTTAACATCAATTCAGGCGGGAGAAGCTATAGAAAAAGGAATAAAAAAAGTCGATTTAGAAGCAGAAGTAGTCATAAAACCTCTTGCAGATGGCGGAGAAGGAACGGTCGATGCTCTGGTAGACGGTATGGGCGGTAACATGGAATTTATTAAAGTTACGGGTCCGGCAGGGAAGCCAGTCTTAGCGAAGTATGGGATCATTCGTCCAGCAAATCCAGATATGGAAGAAGCAAGCACAGCCATCATGGAAATGTCACAGGCAGCAGGGATCACACAGGTAACCGATAAAGAACGTAATCCATTATACACAACAACTTACGGAGTCGGTCAGATGATCGTTGATGCGATTCATAAAGGTTGCGGACGTTTCATCATGGGAATCGGTGGAAGTGCAACCAATGATGGTGGTGTCGGAATGCTGCAGGCGTTAGGATATGATTTCTTAGATAAAGATGGAAACCAGATCAAACATGGTGCGATCGGATTAAAAGATTTAGTACAGATCAAAGATGATAAAGCCATCCCAGAATTAAAAGACTGCGAATTTCATATCGCCTGTGATGTAACGAATCCATTATGTGGAGAACAGGGCTGCAGTGTGATCTTTGGTCCACAAAAAGGTGCCACAGAACAGATGATAAAAGATATGGATCACTGGCTAGCAGATTATGCAAAAATCGCAAAAGAAAGCTTTACAAAAGCAGATGCAGATAAACCAGGAACAGGTGCAGCAGGTGGTTTAGGATTTGCATTTTTAACATTTACAAATGCAACTTTAAAATCAGGTGTAGATTTGATCTTACACGAAACAAAATTAGAAGAAGAGATCAAAGATGCAGATATCGTGATCACAGGAGAAGGATGCCTAGATGCCCAGACAGCGATGGGGAAAGCACCGATCGGAGTAGCGAAACTTGCGAAGAAATATGGGAAATTAGTCTTGGGATTCTCAGGGGCAGTGACCAAAGGTGCAACTGCTTGCAATGAAGCAGGGATTGATGCGTATTTTCCGATTGTAAGATCGGCTGTATCATTGGAAGATGCAATGAAGAAGAGAAATGCACAGGAGAATCTGATAGATACGGTAGAACAGGTATTTCGTTTGATAAAAGTTTTAAAATAAAAATAATGCAAATAGTTGTAAAAACTCTATAAAATATAATAGTTTTATACATTAATTGCATAAAACTATTGAAAACTACAAACCAAAAGGTATAAAATCGTACCTAAGACCAAAATAAACGTAACGATTGCTAACAGTTACAAAAGAATGATTTTAAGAAAAAAGTTTGGGGGAATACAAGAGATGTATAATATCGTATCAAAATTACTGATCTACGGTGACATGGACGAAGAATCCATCTTAATGCAGTTAAGTGATATTTTCCGCTGCATGGACGAAGGATCACAGACAAAAGATGTTTTAAGAACAAGAGTATTTAAACAGGTAAAGAGAATCTTAGAAGTTGCAACAGACTATGCATTTGACAAGAATCTGTGGCACAACTATTTAGCATACTTACTGATCACAAATGAAAATCCATTCAGTATCACATGCGAGAAAGTCGGAGCCAGCGAAGGAAGTGTCAATCACTTCGCAAAGAGTGATTTCAAAGCATTCAAAGAACTATTTGACTTTGATTTTGGCAGAATTGAAGCAGAATTAGGTGTAGACTGCTTCAGCAGAATTTCTGATTATCAGGCAATCGGTAAACCAGAATTAATGTACAATAAGAATGTCAGTGAGAAAGTGCAGGCATTAAGTGAACGTCTGGAGACAGCCAAAGATGAGAACGAATTCTTTGACATGGTCACAGATTTCTACAAAGCATATGGAGTTGGAATGTTTGGACTTAATAAAGCATTCCGTATCGAAGAATGTGGAGATAACAACATCCGTTTCCGTGCGATCAATAACATGGACAAAGTTGTATTATCCGATCTTGTCGGATACGAGATCCAGAAACAGAAACTTGTTGAGAATACAGAAGCATTCGTAGAAGGAAGAAAAGCGAATAACGTGCTATTATTCGGTGACAGTGGTACAGGTAAATCCACAAGTATCAAAGCGATCGTTAACGAATACTATGATCAGGGTCTGCGTATGATCGAGATCTACAAACATCAGTTTAAAGATCTTTCCAATGTGATCGCACAGATCAAGAACAGAAACTACAGATTCATCATCTACATGGATGATCTTTCTTTTGAAGAATTTGAGATTGAATACAAGTTCTTAAAAGCAGTCATCGAAGGTGGAGTGGAAACAAAACCTGAGAACATCTTGATCTATGCAACATCCAACCGTCGTCATCTGATCAAGGAGACATGGAATGACAGATCTGATGTGGAAAACAGCAACGGAATGCACAGATCCGATACAATGGAAGAAAAATTATCTCTGGTGAATCGTTTTGGTGTGACGATCAACTACTCAAAACCAAGCCAGAAAGAATACTTCGAGATCGTCTTCGAACTTGCCCGCAAAGCAGGAATCAACATGGGTGAAGATGAACTGAAACTTGAAGCAAACAAATGGGAATTAAGCCACGGGGGAATCTCTGGACGTACAGCACAGCAGTTTATCAATCATTTGATGGGACTTCAGGCGTAAGTTTTGGAGGAAAATTCCAACGAATTTTAAAGAACTTGGATTTATAAGATGGCTAATAGCACTGGAAGATAATAAGAGAATATGAATAAAACAGGAAAAGAACTTTTTGTATTTTATATTGCACAAAGTTCTTTTTTTGCCTGGGAACCCTTGCGTAAGAAATTATGTTTAGGCTATAATGAAATAAGGTATAAGAAAAAATACCGAAACAAAGATTTTAAACAGAAGAAACAGAAAGTGAGAATTTATATATGTGGTTAGCAGACCAATGGAAAGACTATGAAGTCTTAGATACATCAAACGGTGAGAAATTAGAACGCTGGGGAGATTATTTTCTGGTAAGACCAGACCCACAGGTTCTATGGGACACTCCAAAGAAGTTAAGACAGTGGAAGAAGCCAAATGGACATTATCACAGAAGTCACAAAGGCGGCGGACAGTGGGAATTCTTTGATCTTCCTAAGACATGGGATATTCAGTACAAAGAATTAAAATTCCACTTACAGCCATTCAGCTTCAAACATACAGGATTATTCCCAGAACAGGCAGTGAACTGGGACTGGTTTTCAGATAAAATCAGAAAAGCAAATCGTCCAGTAAAAGTATTAAACTTATTTGCCTACACAGGAGGTGCAACACTTGCAGCGGCAGCAGCAGGAGCATCAGTCACACACGTTGACGCATCCAAAGGTATGGTAAACTGGGCAAAGGAGAATGCACAGCTTTCTGGATTAAGAGAGAAACCAGTTCGATGGTTAGTAGATGACTGTGTGAAGTTTGTAGAACGTGAGATCCGAAGAGGTAATCATTATGATGGGATCATCATGGACCCTCCATCTTATGGAAGAGGACCAAAGGGTGAGATCTGGAAGATCGAAGAGAAGATTTATCCATTCATTGAACTATGTACAAAGATTCTGTCCGATGACCCATTATTCTTCCTTGTAAACTCCTATACAACAGGTTTACAGCCAGCAGTTTTAACTTATATGTTAGAGACTCAGGTAGCAGCGAAATTTGGTGGAAAAGTAGTCTCAGATGAGATCGGATTACCAGTTTCATCCAACGGATTGGTCCTTCCATGTGGGGCATCTGGACGCTGGGAAAAGTAAGTTCTTAAGATTTACTGAAATTTCGCAGAATATGTAAAAAATCGTTGAATTTTCTTGGAAAATGTTTATAATAAGAGAGTATGTGTACGTGTGTAGAACTGCACGTATACGGATAAAGTAGAAATAACATAATAATGATAGATAAGAGAAAGCGAAAGGGGAATTTTTGCTATGGCAGCAGGAACAGATATTGGAATTGATTTAGGAACCGCCAGCGTATTAGTTTACGTCAAAGGAAAAGGTGTAGTATTAAAAGAGCCATCTGTAGTGGCATTTGATAGAAATACAAATAAGATCAAAGCAATCGGAGAAGAAGCACGTTTAATGTTAGGAAGAACACCAGGTAATATCGTGGCAGTTCGTCCATTACGTCAGGGAGTTATCTCTGATTATACAGTTACAGAAAAGATGTTAAGTTATTTTATCAGCAGAACAGTTGGTAAGTCTTTATTTGGAAGAAAACCTCGCATCAGTGTTTGTGTACCAAGTGGTGCAACTGAAGTAGAGAAGAAAGCCGTAGAAGATGCAACATATCAGGCAGGAGCAAGAGAAGTTTCCATCATCGAAGAGCCAGTAGCAGCAGCGATCGGTGCAGGAATCGACATTGCAAAACCTTGTGGAAATATGATCGTTGATATCGGTGGTGGTACAGCTGATATCGCAGTTATCTCTTTAGGTGGAGTCGTAGTAAGCAACTCTATCAAAGTAGCTGGAGATGACTTTGACGAAGCAATCGTACGTTTCATGCGTAAGAAACATAACTTATTAATTGGAGAACGTACAGCAGAAGAGATCAAGATCAATGTAGGTACAGTATACAAACGCCCAGAAAATCTTACAATGGACGTTCGCGGACGTAACCTTGTAACAGGACTTCCAAAGACAGTGACTGTGACATCTGAAGAAACAGAAGAAGCTTTAAGAGAACCTGCATACCAGATCGTAGACGCAGTACACAATGTACTGGAGAGAACTCCACCAGAATTAGCAGCTGATATTTCTGATCGTGGAATCGTTTTAACAGGTGGTGGATCTTTAATTCAGGGATTAGAAGAACTGATCGAAGAGAAGACTGGAATCAACACAATGACAGCAGAAGATCCTTTAACAGCTGTAGCAATCGGTACAGGAAAATATATCGAATATTTAGCAGATGATGATAAAAAATCAAAGAACAAATAATCATTAGAGATTCAAAGAGGCCAGGATGGCAATTCATCCTGGCCTTAATTCACGTTATATTGTAGATCAGAAGAAAGGAGAGAAAACAATGGCATATTTGAAAGGATACGTAGATCATATACGTTTTCGGAATGAAGATAACGGATATACTGTATTAAGCCTTGATGTCGATGGAGATGAAGAGACTGTCGTTGGATCATTTCCTTTCTTAAATGATGGAGAATACATATCTTTGGAAGGAGATTATGTCGATCACCCAGTGCATGGACCACAATTTCAGATGAGAACTTATGAGATTGTGGCTCCAGATGATATTGACAGCATGGAACGCTATTTAGGTTCCGGAGCGATCAAAGGAGTCGGACCTGCACTTGCAAAACGTATTACAAAGAAGTTTAAGATGGATACCTTCCGAGTTATCGAAGAGGAGCCAGAACGTCTTGCAGAAGTAAAAGGAATCAGCGAGAAGAAAGCCAGAGCGATCGCCGTGGAATTCAGTGAGAAGCAGGAAATGCGTCAGGCGATGATGTTTCTGTCTGGATATGGAATCAATAATAATCTTGCTGTGAAGATTTATAAAGAATATGGGGATCATTTGTATACGATCATTCAGGAAAATCCATATAAGATGACGGATGATATTGCAGGAGTCGGATTTAAGATCGCAGATGAGATCGCGAAGAAAGTCGGGATTGGAAGCAGCTCAGATTACCGTATCATTTCTGGAATTTTTTACACCTTAATGCGGGCACTAAATGAAGGCCATGTATTTTTGCCAAAACGTATTTTGTGCAGAAATGCAGCTCATATCTTAGGGGTAACACCAGAAGATATCGAAGAGCATTTATTAGAAATGATGATCGATCGCAAGATCGTCATTGAAGAGGATGAAGAGACAAGAGTTTATGCAGCACCACAGTATCATATGGAAGTCAATACGGCAAGAATGTTGCTGGATTTAAATATCCATTATGATGTTTCCATTTCTGAGGTGGAGACAATGATCGCAATGATCGAAGAGACAGAGCAGATTACATTTGCTGAAAAACAGAAAGAAGCGATCCATGCAGTGGCACAGGATAGTATCGTTGTCTTAACCGGAGGTCCTGGAACTGGTAAGACGACAACGATTAATGGAATGATCCAGTATTTTGAACATGAAGGATTGGATATCCGTTTGGCAGCACCAACAGGAAGAGCAGCAAAGCGTATGACAGAGGCAACGGGATATGAAGCAATGACGATTCATCGTATGTTAGAGATCAATGGGGAAGCTGACAGGGAACGTGACATGAAAAAGGGAAATGCATCCATGTTTGAACGCAATGCGGGTAATCCATTAGAAACGGATGTGATAATCATTGACGAGATGTCCATGGTAGACCTATATCTGATGAATGCACTCCTGCAAGCTATGGTGCCTGGAACAAGATTGGTCATTGTAGGAGATGCCAATCAGTTGCCATCGATCGGTGCAGGAAATGTCTTAAAAGATATGATCGCATCAGGACAGTTTAAAGTCGTGGAATTAAACCAGATATTCCGTCAGGAAGAAGGCAGCCATATCGTAAGAAATGCCCATCTGATCCATCAGGGAAGACCAGTTGAATTAGATAATAAGAGCCGAGATTTTTTCTTCTTACAGAGAAATAATATTCAGGATGTACTAGGAGTTTTAGTATATTTAGTACGGGATAAACTACCAGGATATGTCCATGTGAAACCATATGACATCCAGATTTTAACACCAATGCGAAAAGGTGAACTTGGTGTTGAGAGGCTCAATCAGGTCATGCAGCAATATTTGAATCCACCATCTGATGAGAAGAAAGAAAAAGAGATCGCCTTTGGATTATTCCGGGAAGGTGACAAAGTCATGCAGATCAAGAACAATTATCAGATTGAATGGGAAATGCGAAATAGCAAAGGATTCACCGTAGATAAGGGAGTTGGAGTATTCAATGGTGATATGGGAATCATCACAGAAATCAATGATTACACAGAGAAGATTACAGTCTTATTTGATGAGACGAGGGAAGTCCAGTATCCGTATGCAAGTCTTGATGAATTAGAACTTGCATATGCAGTCACGATCCACAAATCACAGGGAAGCGAATACCCAGCGGTTGTGATGCCGATCTTAAGCGGACCAAGAGTATTATTCCACAGAAACCTCCTGTATACAGGAGTCACAAGAGCAAAAAACTGTTTAACGATCGTAGGAGACAGAAATATGTTATTTTCCATGATCCAGAATGTCAATGAGCAACGGAGGTATACAACCCTTGCACTGCGCTTAGATCAGATCGCAAATGAATCCGAAGAAAGCGGTCCGATGGATGATCTTGGAATCTAAAAAGTAAAAAACTAAAGAGAAAAATGCCAGAAACCGTCATCTTTTAGAGGACGGTTTTTCTGTTTGAAGTCCTTTTCAAACCTTATAATGAAGGGGTAGGAAAGGAAGGGACATATGAAAGAAAAAAGCGTATGATATCAGAAGCAGCCAGGCAGTTAGGCCTTGAAACATATCATTTAAGAACATGGGAAGAAGAATTTTCCTTAACGATCCCTCGAAATGAAAAAGGATATCGTTGTTATGGAGACAAAGAAATACATACATTTGAACAGATCCGTGATATGAGAAATGCTGGATTAGACAGCGAAGAGATCAAACAGAAATTATCCGGAAATATCATTCCATTTCCGGAAGAAAAACAGATGAATACGTCTGATAAAATGATGCAGTTTCAAAAAGTGTTGGTAAAGATTATGGGACAGGCGATTCTGGAACAGAAAGATCATATTGCAGATCAGATCAGTTCTAAGGTTTCAGACAGAGTAGTAAAAGAAATGGATTATCAGTTTCGGCTAAGAGAAGCTGAAGAAGAAAAAGATTTCAGAAACTGGATGAGATGATCAGAAATCAGCAAAAAGCAAGAGAAGAAATTGCAGCATCCAGAGAAAAACGAAGATTTTTCAGAAGAAAACGAAAAGAAAGATAAGTAAAGATTGTATTTGGATTCAGACAATATTATAATAAATTTATCAGCTCTGATCTGTAACGGATGAGGAGTGAATAGATAGAGTGAGGAATTCGAATATGAAGAAACGACCAAAGATCCTGGTAGTCGGAAGTCTTATGATGAATCAAGGCATAGAAACATCTGTGATCCCAGAAGAAGGACAGACAGTGATGGGTGAAGATATTAAGAAATCACCCGGAGGCAAGGGGGCTAATCAGGCAGTACAGATGGCTCGCCTTGGGGCAGACGTTACGCTGATCGGTAAGATCGGAAGAGACAGGGATGGAGAAGAACTGGTTAAAGTATGTAAGGAAGCAGGAGTGAACACGGAACAGATCATTTATGATGATGTGCTCCCAACAGGATCTTCGATTGTATTATTAGAGACTGTTCCAGGACAGAAAGTAAAGAAAAGATCAATCGTTATACCAGGGGCAACAATACAATTAACGGTTGATGAGATTGCATATCTGGAAGATGAGATGGACAAATATGATCTCGTTGTGCTTCAGAATGCGATACCGATGGAAGTCAATGAAGCAATTGCGGGCTATGCATATAAACATGAAGTTGATGTAGTATTGAATCCTATTCCGGCAAAGAAGCTTTCAAAAGAACTTATGGAGTGCGTTACATATATGATCGTCAATGAGCAGGCAGCAAAATCAATGACAGGTATTAAGATTCATAGTGATTGGAAGAGGGAATGGACAAGATTTAATCTTGATGAAGCAAGAGTTGCATCTGCGGTGATTCGTGGACGAGGAGTACCAACAGTACTGATCACGCTAGCCGAAAAGGGTGTGATCATGAACACACCAGAACGTTTTTACTATAAGAAAGCGATCGAAGATGTAGAAATGGTCGATCCAAGAGCAGCAGGAGATGCATTTATCGGGGCGTTCTGTACAAGGATCTGTACGGATGATTCTATTGGAAAAGTGCTGTCGATAGCGAATTATACAGCAGCTTTATCTATTGCAACAGAAGGGGCAATAGAATCTCTGCCAACATCGAAACAAGTAAGAGAATATATGGAACAAAAAACGAGAT
>ENA-OQNJ01000369-OQNJ01000369.1-human-gut-metagenome-genome-assembly--contig:-NODE-369-length-11860-cov-4.509674_pt1 | contig 11860 bp, 9 predicted proteins | sample MGYA00242630_ERZ504882 | MGnify/ENA primary metagenome ERZ504882 (study PRJEB26092, sample SAMD00036408) | human gut metagenome | host: Homo sapiens | study: EMG produced TPA metagenomics assembly of... | reverse complement strand
GATCATCATTATGGTCTTCCTCGTGCGCTAACCATTCTCCGCAAACTGTCCGATTCTGCAGAATCGGACAACCAGAACGTAAAACCCATACCTTAGTTGTCCGATTCACCAGAAACAGACAACTAAACGGGTAAAACTGCGCCACAGTTGTCCGTTTCTCCCGAATCGGACACTTATGGTGCGCACGTCCGACCACGAGTCCTGATTTTTCCAGTCACTGGAGGTGTCGGGAGCCGCTGAGCCTTACTGCCGTTTGGGAAACGAAAAAGGCCGGAACCTTTCAGCTCCGGCCTTTCATCATGGTGCGAGCGGGGGGGGAGTTGAACCCCCACGAGCATACACTCACTGCCACCTGAAGACAGCGCGTCTACCATTCCGCCACGCTCGCAGACAGTGAGTTAATCTACACCAAAACCCACACAACCTCAAATCGGCGTGTCGCGCCGCCATTTTCCGTAGGAAAATTCAAGCGGCGCGACGCGAGGAGGGAGGAAGCTCTGGGAGCTTCCGTACGACGGAGCCATCCTTAAATTCCGCCATTTTCCGTAGGAAAATTCAAGCGGCGCGACACGCATGAAAAAAGACGCCGACGGGTTTGTTCGTCGGCGCCTTGGAATGCGGAAGTGTGGTTCAGCATTCGTTTGGGCGGAAAGCCCACGTGAAATGCATTAGCCGCGGGAACCGTTGGCGTAGAAGCGGGCCAAGGCTTCGTCGCGGAATTCGTCGAAATATCCGCCGTCAATCGACGCGCGAATGTCGTCCAGCAGCTTCACGAAGAAATGCTCGTTGTGGATCGTGGCCAATGTAAAACCGTTGAATTCGCGGGCGCGCAACGCATGATCCACGTAAGCACGCGAATAATGCGTGCACGTGTAGCAATCGCAGCCCTCTTCAAGCGGGCCAAAATCATGCTTGAATTGCGCGCGCTTGATGTTGTAACGTCCGTCGCGCGTGAAAATCGCGCCATTTCGGCCGCAACGCGCCGGTGCGACGCAATCGAACGTGTCTCCACCATTCTCGACACATGCGAAAATGTCGTCGACTGCAGCGATGCCGAGCACGTGACGTGGCCGGCTTTCCGGCATCGCATCGCAAATCCAAGCGCAAGTGTCGCCGATAATGCGCTTTTCAATCGCGCCTCCGATGCCAACGCCGTCAAAATCCAGCGAAGCGATCTGTTCGGCCGCATGCCTGCGCAAATCCTCATAATTCGCGCCCTGCACCACACCATACAGCGCCTGATACGGCTTACCGACGCGCTCTTCGGTAAGCCTCTTATGCTCGGCAACGCAACGCTGCGCCCAACGGTAGGTGCGTTCCACGGAACGTTCCTGGTAGCCGCGCGTGTTCATCAGTGTGGTCAGCTCGTCGAACGCAAACATGATGTCGGCACCGATCTTATGCTGGATTCCCATTGAAATTTCGGCGGAAAAACGGTGCAGTGAGCCGTTGAGCGGCGATTTGAACGTTACGCCGTCCTCGTCTACGAACGCGAGGCGCTCTTTACCTTCGGCGATCACGTCGTCTGATTTCATTCCGGTCACATCCATGGCGAGGGTTTTCTTGAAGCCCGCGCCGAGCGAAAGCACTTGGAAACCGCCGGAATCGGTGAAGGTCGGACCGTTCCAGTTCATGAATTTGGCAAGACCGCCGGCTTCGTCGAGCACTTGCTCACCGGGGCGTTCATACAGGTGAAACGCGTTGGACAGCAGGCATTGCGCGCCGAGGTCCTTCATGGTTTCGGGCAGAACGGCTTTCATCGCGGCCTGCGTGGCCACGGGCACGAACGCTGGAGTGTGAATATCGCCGTGGGGGGTGTGAATGATGCCGGTGCGACCATATCGTGCGCCGCCTCGCCCCTTACCGTCCGCCGCGTCGGGAAGGCGGTTTTTCTGTTCGAAATAGAAGGCGTCGCGGCGGCCCGGCTTGCCTGGTTCCGCTCCACGCGGATGTTCGATGAGATTCTCGGACACTGCGGTTACCGCGTTTTGCGTGTCTTGCGCCATGTCGGTAGATGATTCGATGAGGCTTGTCATGCGAAATATTTTATGCGATAACGGCGATTCCTGAAAGTGCTGCAAAGAATGCGATTGGTGAAATGAAAACAAGGAAGATGCGGAACGTGCGATGAAGGTGCCGATCGCATTTTGGCGCGATTTTCAGATTCAATGGTGATGTTGAACGTATTTGGTTGCTACTTTCAACAAACATTCAGGAAACTTCCAGAGCGAGTATCTTTACTCGTAGATAGCAGTTCGAGCGGCACGATTGCTGATTTGTGAAATGCCGCGAGACGAATAAGGAGCGAAAATGGCTGAAGAGAACGACCAGAACGCCGTGCAGCCGCAGAATGACGAACAGCAGACCGTGCCGATGCCGCCGGTTGATGCGGAACAGACGCAAACTTACGCAGGCGAGCCGTATGCTGCAGAGTCGGCTACCGAACCGATTGACGTGCAGAGCGGTATTGAGAATCAGCCGACGGCCGCCATGCCTGTTGCGAACGACGACGCTTCGGCGGAATCCGCGACTGTGGCGGGCGATACTCCGGATTACGCTTCCGCAGCGGGCGAGCGTACCGTGGTTGGCGGTTCCGCGCAGGATGCGCCGGCCCAGCAGTACCGTCCGGCACCGGAATATGGTGCGTACGGTCCCGTGCCGACGCAGCCGACTGATGGCACCGCAGCCGCGAACGGCACTGCGAACGGTACGGCGAGTGACGCGCCGAACATGCCTCCGCAGCCGCAATATGGCACATACGGGCAGGCTCCGCAGCAGTCGCAGCGGTCTCGCAATCCTTTCTTCGGAAATCCGTATGTGGGTGGAAATCAGCAGAACAATCAGCAGAACGCGCAATCGAATAACGGTAATCCGTTCATGAAGCCCACGGCGCAAGGCGGTGCCAACGTGCCGCCGGCCGGGCCGAATAATCCGAATAACGGTAATCCGTTCGGTACCCCGCAGCAAAATGGCGCTGCAGCCAAGCCGAAGTTCGCTTCCGGCGTGACCGGTCATGTGATGACCGGCGTGGTGGCGGCACTTGTTTCCGCGGTCCTCTGCCTCGGAGTCGGCTACGCGGCAATCACCAATGGATGGGTGACCGTACCCACCTCCAGCTCACTGACCAGCGTGAAGTCCAACACGTCCGGATCCGGTTCGGCGAAAGCCAAATCCGGCGAGGCTGCGGACTGGAGCGCGGTGGCGAAAGAAGTGTCCGATTCTGTGGTGTCCATTGACGTGGCAACCAGCGACGGCAGCGCCAAAGGCTCCGGTGCAATCATCAGCGACAAAGGCTACATCGTCACCAACAACCATGTGATTTCCGGCGCGAAGCAGATTCAAGTGACGCTCGCCAACGGCACCATCTACTCAGCGCAAATCGTCGGCACCGACACCACCACCGATCTGGCCGTAATCAAACTCGACAATCCGCCGAGCAATCTGAAAGCCGCGGAATTTGCCGATTCCGACAATCTTGCCGTGGGTGAATCCGTGATGGCCATCGGCAATCCGCTCGGCTACGATGACACCGCAACCGTCGGCATCGTTTCCGCGCTCAACCGCCCGGTGACCGTGTCCGATGACAACAACAACGACATCGTCACCAACGCCGTGCAGATTGACGCGGCCGTCAACCCAGGCAATTCCGGCGGTCCGACCTTCAATGCGGCCGGCCAGGTGATCGGCATCAACTCGTCCATCGCATCCACCACAACGTCTTCCGGCACAGCCGGATCCATCGGCATCGGCTTCGCCATTCCATCGAACCTGGTAAAGCGTGTGGCCAACGAAATCATTGACAACGGCACCGTGCAGCATGTGGCGCTCGGCGTCACCATCAAGAGCTCCACGGTTGAGGCGGACGGCGTGACCCGCGGTTGCACGCAGGTGCAGTCCGTGGTCGACAATAGCCCGGCAGCCAAGGCCGGAGTGAAGGCTGGTGACTCCATCGTGGCGTTCAACGGCAAGGCGGTGAACAACAACTATTCGCTGCTCGGCTACGTGCGCGCCTCCGCCATGAATGACAAGGTGACATTGACGGTCGTGCGCGACGGCAACACCATGGAGCTTGACGTGACGCTTGACCAGGAGGAATCCCAGACGAACTCCTCCAACAGCCAGAACCAGCAGAACAACGGCAATGATGGCCAGAGCCAGAACGGCAACGGTTACGGTAACGACGGTAACGGCGGCAATAGCGGCAACGGAAATGGACAGAGCGACGGCAATGGTAGCAACGGCTACGGTGACGGAGGCGGCCTGTTCGACCCGTTCGGCCTGTGGTAAAGCACGACGGACCGCCGCGGTTGGCCGTGGATGGCTGCGGTCGGCTGCGGCGGGCTGCAATAAGGGTGATGACCACCCGATAGGCTGACGGCGAAGACGCGACTGGAGTTGCTTAATCGCAAGAACGTCTTGTGAACGTCATCGCGAGAACGTTAAAACCGCGGAAAACCAATAAAAGTTAAAAGCAGAAGCAGGACTGTGCGAACAATCGTACAGTCCTGCTTTTCTATTTTTGGCAATTGCGACACGAAAATCGCAAATGTTTGCTACGCTGGAAATATCTTTTTACGCCGTGTATCGATGGCTCGCGCGGGCGAGGCGCCGATGGGTTAACAAGGCGTCCGATACGAGCGTAAGGAGATTCTCATGCGTAGAATCATCGATATTTGCTGGCGACTGTGCAAACAGGTTCCGTTACTGCCGATTACCATTCTGTCCGCGATTCCGTTGGCATTGCTGGGGGAGTGGAGGCCGTGGGGCGAGGCTGCGTGGGATTCGTGGATTTCGCAAGTCGGCGTTGACGGGTTGAGTGCGTTCAATCCGGGCGTTGGGCAGTGGATTGTGATCGCGTTGGTTGCGTACACGATTGTGGTGACGGTACGCGGCATGATCGACGATCTGCGGCACGGGCATGTTGGCGTCGATCTGCTGGCGGTCGTCGCGATTGCGTCGACGGTCGCAGTGCAGGAATATTGGGCCGCATGGGCCGTGGTGCTGATGATCTCATCCGGCGAGGCGATCGAGGAATTCGCACAGTCGAAGGCCGAAAGCAACCTGACCGCGCTGATCGACGCGGCACCGCGAACCGCGCACGTGGTCGTGCTGCCCGGCATGCGGGGGCATGTGCACGCGTCGGGCAGCGAGCATACGGCCGACGTGACCGCCGACGGATTTCGTACTGTCAGAGTGTCCGATTCTGGAGAAACGGACAACCAAGACGGTGAAAAGCGTGCTTTTGCGTCTGAATCTCCAGAAACGGACACAAAAGGTGCTTCGCAAACGTATGATGCGGCTGGAGAGCGTTTCGAAACGGTCCCCGTTGATCAGGTACAGCTCGGCGACGTGATCCTGGTGTTGCCCGGCGAAACGGTGCCGGTCGACGGTGAGCTGCTGTCGGGCGTGGCCACGTTGGACCTAAGCAACATCAACGGCGAGCCCGTTCCCCGCGAAGTATATGCGGGCGCTCGCGTGATGTCCGGTGCGGTCAACGGCTCCACAACATTGACCATGCGTGCCACGCAACTTGCGCAGGATTCGCAGTATCAGAAGATTCTCGAGCTGGTTTCGTCGGCGCAGAGTCGCGCCCGCTGTCGTGAAGACCGCGGATATGCTTGCAGTGCCGTTTACCGTGCTTTCGCTTGCGATTGCTGGGATTGCATGGGCGGTTTCCGGATTGCCGCTGCGATTTGCGCAAGTATTGGTGCTTGCTACGCCGTGTCCGCTGTTGATTGCCGCGCCGGTCGCATATGTGGCTGGAACCGGGCGACTTGCCAAAGCGGGAATCCTGATCAAAGCGCAGGATGTGCTGGAAAATCTAGGTCGCGTATCGCATATTTTCTTCGACAAAACCGGCACGCTCACCGTCAAGCAGCCGCAGGTCGTACGTGTAGAGAAGCCGTTTGAGACGAGTTCGCCGTTCAATGAGGACCATATTCTCATGATGGCCAGCGTGGTGGAAGGCTATTCGGTGCACATTCTGTCGAAAGGCATCGCGGCGGCCGGACGCAAGGCTATGGATGATTTGTATGCGCGGTATGCGGCGGGGCAGAGGCTGTGCGTCGAGCGCGATTTGCCGGGGCACGGGCGCGACTATCCGGTGGTGAAGAACATTGTAGAGGAGTCCGGCAAGGGTATATCCGGCGAAGTGAACGGGCATCAGGTGCGCGTGGGGCGGTTCGCATACGTGACGGCTGACGAATCCGGATTCATGCCGGTGCTGCATATGCCGGATGCGACGTATTACGTGTCCGATTCTGCCGAATCGGACAAACGGGAGACTCAGAATGCGCTGCGGATGTCCGATTCACCAGAAACGGACATCCAGAGGGCTAAAACGTGTGTTTACTTGTCCGATTCTCCAGAATCGGACACTATGGGAGTGAGGAACGGGGTGCCTGACGATGCGCAGCCTGCAGCCGCGCCCTCTACTTCCGCGTCCGTCGCAACCCAATCCGCCGCTCGCAAGCCTGAAACCGCAAACTCGCTGTTTGCCCCGCTCGCTCCTGACGAAATGGCTGCATACGTGGCGATTGACGGCCGTCTTGCCGCCCGCATCGTACTTCGTGACGTACCTCGCGAGAATGCGAAGCGTTCTTTGGCTCGCCTGCACGAGTTGGGTGTCAAGGAACTGTCCATGCTTACCGGCGACAAGGCTGCGTCCGCCCGCATCATCGCAAACGAAGTCGGTATCGACGACGTGCAGTCCGAACTGTTCCCTGAAGACAAGGTTGCCGCCGTCAAGAGCGCCACTGAATCCAAGCACCAGAAGCTGTCGTTGTGGAATCGCATCAAGCAACGCGTAACCGGCGAATCCAAGAATCGTCAAATCACCATGATGGTCGGTGACGGCGTCAACGACGCCCCCGTACTTGCGGTTGCCGATATCGGCATGGCCATGACCGACGGCACGTCCACCGCGGCTTCCGAATCTGCGCAAGTGGTCATCATGAATGACGACATTGCGTCCGTTCCGCGGGCCATCGCCATCGCGCGCCGCACGAAAAAGGTGATGTTGCAGGCGGTGCTGATCGGCCTCGGCCTTGCGATTATCGGCATGATCGCGGCCGCGTTCAATCTGATTCCCGTGGTTGTCGGCGCGTTCATGCAGGAAGCGATTGATGTTGTCAGCATTCTGTGGGCGCTCACCGTGCTTTTCGACCGTGGCGAATCAGCCTGATTGCGCCTCGAAACCCCGTATCTCGCCTATATATGGCAGATTTGGAGGTCTGTCAGCAAGTATTTCGCTTATATCTGGCAGGTCCATATGAGAAAACCGGACTTAGGGGGCGAGAATACACCCTCTAAGTCCGGTTTCTCAAAACAGCTCTGCCATATATAAGGCATATATAAGGCAGATTCGGAAGTTTTGGGATTGTTTACAGCGAGCTCGGGGAGATTTCTCCAGCGATCGATGTGTGCATCCACTTGCCGAAGTCGGCTCCGGTCACGCCTTGAGACAGCAGGAACATGATTTTCGCATACGTGGCTTCCAGCGTCATATCGCCAGATCCAATTGCGCCGGCGCGTGCGATCGCATCACCCGTCTCGTAATGGCCGAGCAGTACTTCCGCCTGCTGGCACTGCGATGCAATCACAACGGGAACGCCATCATGCAGCACGTCGGCAATCACGTCAGTCAGTCCAGGCTCGTCGCTTGGCACATTGCCGACGCCGTACGCACGCACAAAACCGCTTCCGGCCGCGGCGTAAGCATCGCTTCCAACCGTGCCGCGGAAATGCCGGGTGCCATATCGATCACCGCAACATCATGGCGAGAGTAAGGCTGAGGCGACGTCCAACCGCAGCCAACCGCAGCGGAATCGCCCGCATACCAATGCCATGGCGTGCCAGTGCGTGCCAGCGGGCCGACGGAAGGCGCCGAAAAACCTTCAAATGCCCAGCTCGACGACTTGCTCACACGATTGCCCGCAAACAGGTGATGTCCAAAAAACAGTCCCACACCGTGGAATCGTCCGCTCATCGCGGCATTCAGCGCGCCCGTGACATTCGCAGTGGCGTCCGACTCGATCTTGCCAAGCGGATGCTGTGAACCCGTGAAAATCACCGGCTTGCCAAAATCAGCCAACGCATACGCAAGCGCGGCGCTCGAATAGCTCATCGTATCGGTGCCATGCAACACCACGAACGCGTCGGCATCATCGCGGTGCGCACGCAAATCGTCGACCATCGTCTGCCAATTGTCGGGAGTCGCATTCGACGAGTCGATAAGAGGATCAAGCTCGGTGAACGTGAACAGGCTCGCGTCCATGTGCGCGTCCTCCAGCAGACGGAACAGCCATCCGCGAGTGTCGGCGCCCGGAATCAGGCCGTTCGGCGAGTCAATCATGCCGATAGTGCCGCCGGTATATGTGATGTGAATGCGCATTGCCACCTTCTTACGATTGCCTGGTACTTAATAAGTACTTGCTTGCGATTGCGGGATGGACGAATTCCGATATTTCGGATTCCTACATCCCGCGATTCTGCGACTACTTGCGATTGTACGTGCATCTGCCGCGCTCATCGCGTACGATTAATGCAGCCACACGTTGGATTCATCTGGATTCAGTGCAAACACCAACGCCAGTGCGCACAAGGCGAAGAAGTCGTAAGAAAGTGCATAAGCACCCCTGTCGCAAATGCAGGGAATGCATTAGGCTAGAGCGCGTGACTGAAACTAATGAACTTCGTATTGCTGTAATCGGCGCCGGCCCTGCAGGCGTCTACTCCTCTGACATTTTCCTGCGCCAGTTGAAGAAGCTCGGCGAGGGGCTTGGCCTCGGCACTGCCGCGCGCATCGACCTGTTCGAGAAGCTGCCCGTGCCGTTCGGCCTGGTGCGTTACGGTGTGGCCCCGGACCACCCGTCCATCAAGTTCATCGCCTCCGCGCTTGAGAAGACGCTCGACAACCCCGACACTCCACCTATATTGCGACGTGGAATTCGGCAAGGACGTGACGCTCGACGAGCTGCTGGAACGCTACGACGCAGTGCTGTTCGCTACCGGTGCCGTTGAAGACAAGCCGCTTGGACTGCCGGGCGCCGACCTGGATGGCGTGTATGGCGCAGCCAAGTTTGTGGAATGGTACGACGGTTATCCGACCGGCGCTCGCGAGTGGCCGCTCGACGCTGAGGAAGTCGCCGTGATCGGCGGTGGCAACGTGGCCATGGATGTGGCGCGCGAACTCATGCGCAATGCCGACGATCTGAAGGAACGCACTGACATTCCAGACAATGTGTACGAGGGTGTCAAGGCGAACAAGGCTCGCGTGCTGCACCTGTTCATCCGCCGCGGTGTGGCGCAAGCCAAGTTCTCCGTACAGGAATTGCGTGAGATGGAGAAGCTGCCGGGAGTGCAGCTGATCATCAACGAAGACGATTTCGATTTGGATGAAGACACGATTGAAGAGGCCGGCAAAGACAAGCTGACCCGTCAGATGGTCGAAGAGCTGTTCACGATTCGTGAGATGGCGGAAGACATGGAAGATGACGGTGACGTGGATTACGAGGGTAATACGGCTGATCGCAAGTATTATGTGCACTTCAATTCCGCGCCGGTCGAAGTGCTGGGCGAGGACGGCAAGGTCGTTGGCATTCGCGTGGAGAAGACCGAAACGTCGGCTGACGGCAAGATGAGCCGCACCGGCGAGTTCGAGGAGTATCCGGTGCAGGCCGTGTACCATGCGATCGGCTACAAGCCTGCCACCGCGCCGGGCATCGCGTACGACGAGCGTCACGCGCATCTGGCGAACGCGAACGGTGACGGACGCATCACCACGACCGCTTCGGCCGAGGACGGCGCGCAGGTGCGTGAACGTCTGTATGCCACCGGTTGGGCTAAGCGCGGCCCGGTCGGACTGATCGGCTCCACCAAGTCCGACGCGCTGCTCATCGTCACCAACATGCTGGAGGATCTGTCCAAGGCAGCCGAAGGTGGTCGTGTGGCGGCGGACCGCGATCCGGAATCCATCGACCGACTGCTGGAGTCGCGCGGTGTCAGGCCGATTGACTTCGCCGGTTGGAAGAAGGTCGACGCGTTCGAACGTGCCGAAGGCGTGAAGGAAGGCCGCGAGCATAAGAAGGTCATCGACCCGGAGCAGATGCGCGCCCTGGCTCATGCGTGAGGTGGGTGTTTGAAACCCAGTCTGATAGGTTTCAGGCTTCTTTCATGCGTCTTGGGTGTCCGATTCTGGAGAATCGGACACCCAAGACGTTTTTTATCCTGTACTTGTCCGCTTCTGGTGAATCGGACATGTAATGTGCGCGAAAGACCTGCTGTTTGTCCGTTTCGCCAGAATCGGTCATCCGGGGAGAAGCTGAGCGTGCGAACTTCCGCAACTGCCCCTAGTCCTTCCGGCGGCCCAGTCTCCAGCGCATATCCAGCAAAAACTCAGACTCCGTTTCTACGCTGGTGCCCATGAACGGCAAATTGCAGGTGCATGGCCATTGCAATGGCTTGAAGACAACGCTGTTATTCGCGTTGATGTGGGGCGTCATCATGCTTATCTGGTGGGCGACCGGTGGCAGCCAGAGTACGCTCGGATTCTACATTCTCATCGGTCTGGGATCGACGTTTGCCTCCTACTGGTTTTCCGACAGGCTGGCGATCGCCAGCATGCACGCGCAGCCGGTAACCGAGCAGGAAGCCCCCGTGCTGTATAAGATCGTCCGCGAGCTGTCGGCGAAGGCGGGCAAACCGATGCCCCGCATCTACATCGCTCCGACCATGAGTCCCAACGCGTTCGCCACGGGACGTAACGAGCGTCATGCAGCGGTGTGCTGCACACAGGGCATTTTGCAGATGCTCAACGAACGTGAAATCCGCGGCGTTCTCGGTCATGAGCTCATGCACGTCTATAACCGCGACATCCTGACATCCGCGATTGCGTCCGCCATGGCCACCGTCATCTCGTATCTCGGATATTCGCTCATGTATTTCGGCGGCGGCCGTTCCCGTGACGACCGCGAAGGTTCCGATTCCGGCGGCTTGGGATTGCTGGGTGTGCTGTTGAGCACGATTCTTGCTCCGATTGCGGCGTCGCTGATTCAGATGGCGATTTCCCGCACGCGCGAATACGATGCCGACGAGGATGGTTCAAAATTGACGGAGGATCCGGAGGCGCTCGCTTCCGCGTTGAACAAGATTTCCGGCGGCGCGGCCGCGATGCCGATGAAGAAGACCGCGGGAACGCAGTCGGTGGCTGCGATGATGATCGCCAATCCGTTTTCGGCGGAAGGTTTCTCCAAGCTGTTTTCTACGCACCCGCCGACCTCGGATCGCATTGCGCGGCTGATGCAGATGGGGCAGGAGATGCGTCAGCAGGGCGTGCAGTCCGGATATTTGGCCGGTGGCTATGCCACGAGCGGCGTTGCGGCGGCGGATATTCGGCAAGGCGGACGTTCTGCGATGGCTGGTGCCGGTGGGCCGCAATTTGGAACGCAGTATGGATCCGCGCATGATTCGGGCGGCTCGGCTGGCAGATATTCTCGCGACTATTCGCAGCGGCCGCGTGGTTGAGTCTCCGTGATATTGCGGAAAATTGGTATCGCATGTCGGTCTGTGTCCGCATACGCATCCGTTGCGTGCTAAACTGAAGTTTCGTGCCCAAAAGGCACAACCTTGCGGATGTAGTTCATCGGTAGAACGAAAGCTTCCCAAGCTTTAAAGGCGGGTTCGACTCCCGTCATCCGCTCCATTCGAAACCCTTGGAATCGTTGGAATTCCAAGGGTTTTTCTATTGCCGTAAAAGACCCGTGAAGTCAACTTCGCGCCGCGCAACTGTCGGTTGCGTCGCAAAATTTGGTTGCGAATCGCAATGCAACCGAAAGATGGTGGCGTGGAACGCGACGTTTAT
>ENA-OQNJ01000368-OQNJ01000368.1-human-gut-metagenome-genome-assembly--contig:-NODE-368-length-11871-cov-3.838130_pt1 | contig 11871 bp, 13 predicted proteins | sample MGYA00242630_ERZ504882 | MGnify/ENA primary metagenome ERZ504882 (study PRJEB26092, sample SAMD00036408) | human gut metagenome | host: Homo sapiens | study: EMG produced TPA metagenomics assembly of... | reverse complement strand
AGGAGATCGCGCAGGCCGTGAGCTACGGCGTGGTGAAGATGAACATCGACACCGATACGCAGTACGCATTCAGCCGTGCGGTGGCCGGTCACATGTTCTCCAACTATGATTCGGTGCTCAAAATCGATGGCGAGGTGGGCAACAAGAAGATGTACGACCCGCGTTCGTGGGGGCGCGAAGCGGAAAGCGCCATGGCCGCACGCGTGGTGGAGGCTTGCAGGCAGCTTGGCAGCGCGGGCAAGGCGTTGAAGTAGTGTGATGCCGCACGCGCCGCGTAATGCATGCGGCGTGTGGCGGCACGGTGGGTGTGTCGCGTTGTATGAGACGAAAACGATGGAACTGACTAGTTTCAACGGCCGATCGGTGCATATCCGGCAGATATCCGGTAGAGGGCGCAGGATAGTCTTTGTAAGGCCTTGGTAAGGCTTTGAGGCGAAATCGCATACGCGCGGAGGTGCAACAACATGCCTGGAATTGTTTTGATCGGTGCCCAGTGGGGAGACGAAGGCAAGGGTAAGGCGACCGACCTGATCGGCACGAAGGTCGACTATGTTGCCCGCTTCAACGGCGGCAACAATGCGGGCCATACCGTGGTGGTCGGCGACGAATCGTATGCGCTGCACCTGCTGCCCTCCGGCATCATCAGCCCGACCGCGACTCCGGTTATCGGCAACGGTGTTGTTGTTGATCCTGAAGTGCTTTTCGAAGAGATCGACGGCTTGGAAAGCCGCGGTGTGGACTGCTCCCGACTGCTGGTGAGTGAGGGTGCGCACATTATTGCGCCGTATCATCGTGTGCTTGATAAGGTGACGGAACGTTTCCTTGGCAAGCACAAGATCGGTACCACCGGTCGCGGCATTGGACCTGCGTATGCCGACAAGATTAATCGCGTGGGCATCCGCGTGCACGACCTGTTCAATGCGAAGCATTTGCACGACAAGGTTGAAGCAAGCCTGCATCAGAAGAATCAGATGCTGGTGAAGCTGTACAATCGTCGTCCGATTGATGTGAACGAAACCACGGATGAGCTGCTCAAGCTCGGCGAACGTTTGAAGCCGTACGTGGCCAACACCTCGCTGGTGCTCAATAAGGCACTTGACGAAGGCAAGACCGTGCTGTTCGAAGGCGGCCAGGCCACTATGCTCGACGTGGATCACGGCACATATCCGTTTGTCACGTCCTCCAACCCGACTGCCGGCGGCGCATGCACCGGTACCGGTGTCGGCCCGACCAAGATCACCCGCGTGATCGGCGTTTCCAAAGCGTACGTGACCCGCGTGGGCGAAGGACCGTTCCCGACCGAGCTGTTCGGCGAGGAAGGCGAATGGCTGCGAGCCCAGGGCCACGAGTACGGCGTGACCACTGGTCGCCCGCGTCGTTGCGGCTGGTTCGATGCGGTCGTCAATCGTTATGCGGCTCAGGTCAACGGCCTGACTGACATCGTGCTCACCAAGCTTGACGTGCTTACCGGCCTGAAGGAAATCCCGTTGTGCGTGGCCTATGATGTCAACGGCGAACGCCGCGACGATATGCCTACTGATCAGTCCGAATTCGCGGCGGCGAAACCAATCTACGAATCCATGCCGGGTTGGGACGAGGATATTTCCCAAATCCACGACTTCAATGATCTGCCGAAGACCTGTCAGGATTACGTCAAGCGTCTTGAGGATCTGTCCGGCTGCCGTATCTCCGTGATCGGCACCGGCCCACAGCGCGACCATGTTATCCAGATCAATTCGCTGGTCGACTGACCGTCTGCAACGAATTTCCCGGCTTGACTGGTAACGACGCGGCACATGATATCCGCCGGCTGATTCCGCGATTCGACCACTTGAAGTGGAAGATGGCGGCGGCCGGCATAGTCATTGGTCTGGTTTCAGGATTGCTGGTTGTCGTATACCGTCTCGGCATCGAATACGGCACGGATGCGTCCCGTTGGATATATGCGCGGATTCGCGAGACCCCGTGGCTGATTGCGCCGTGGGCGGTTGCCGCGGTGGCGGCCGCGCTGGCGATCGCGTGGATGGTCGGCAAGGAGCCGATGGCTGGTGGCAGTGGCATCCCGCAGACCAACGGCGTGGTGATATGCGGCTTGAAGATGCGTTGGCAGACGATTCTGCCAGTCCGTTTCGTCGGCGGACTGTTGGGCGCGTTGTTTGGTCTGTCGCTCGGCCGTGAGGGGCCGTCCATTCAGATTGGTGCGTCGGGCGCGCAGTGTGTGTCCCACCGTTTGCGCGGCCGCCGCCGTGAGGACATGCAGGAGCATTATCTGGTCACCGCCGGTGCCGCGGCCGGCTTGTCCGCCGCGTTCAGCGCGCCGCTGTCCGGCATGATGTTCGCTTTGGAAGGGGTGCATCGGAGTTTTTCCCCTGCGATTCTGATGGGCGCCACCGCCGCATCGCTGACCGCCGATTTCGTCTCAAAATACTGTTTCGGTCTGCGTCCGGTTTTGGATTTCGGTGATATCGGTCAGCTGTCGTTGGAAGAGTATGTGTGGCTGATTCCGTTGGGATTGGTGGCCGGTTTGGTTGGTTCGCTGATGAACCGCTCGTTGCTTGGCTTCCAGACGCTGTACGGCAAACTGCCGGCATGGAGCCGCCCGATGATTGCGATTGCGATCGCGTTGCCTGTCGGCATCTGGTTGCCCGATGTGCTCGGCGGCGGCTCGAATCTGATTGATACCGCCGAACATGCGCGCGTCGGCTTGGGAATGCTGTGTCTGCTGTTCGTGGCGAAGATGCTGTTCACATCCACGAGTTTCGGCTCAGGCGCGCCTGGCGGTATTTTCATGCCGATTCTTGCGGTCGGTTCGTTGGCCGGCGGCATCTGCGGTGAAGTGTTGCATCGATTTGGTGATCTGCCATCCGACGCAGTGGCGGTGTTTGCGGTGTGCGTGATGACGGGCACGCTCGCCGCGTCCGTGAAAACGCCGATCACGTCGATTCTGTTGGCTGTGGAGATGTCTGGAACGTTGACGCACATGCTGCCGGTCGCGGCCGTCGCTTTCATCGCGCTGTTGGTGTCCGATCTGCTGCGCACCAAACCGATCTATGGGGAGTTGCTGGAGCGGTATGTGCGCGCGCAAGGCATGCAGATGGCGATCGCAAGCCATGTGGGCAGCGGCATTATGGAACTGCCATTGGAAATGGGGGCGATTGCGGACGGCAAGCGGGTGCGTGACGTGCGTTGGCCGTCTGGGTGTCTGATCATCGGCCTGCGTCGCGGCGAAAGTGAGATCGTGCCGCGCGGTGATACGCGGCTGCGTGCCGGTGACTATTTGGTGGTGCTGTTCAGTGGCGAGGAGGAGCGCGAGGTGCGACCTGCGATGCGGCGGCTGTGTGATGCCCGGCTTGACTGAGCCTGGCTGAATTCGGCTGGACTCTGGATGTCCGAATCTGCGGAATCGGATATCTAGGGTGCATACGTTGGCGCTCCGTGTAAACTCATATGCGTTAGGAAGGCAGCAATCGCGGCCCAGCTCGTTGTTGCACGGCCTATGGGCGGAACAACGCTGTCCGCGGAAGGCCAGTACAGGGGGAGCGCAATGGAATCGCAAGAACAATCGCTGGGAGACGTGGTGACTGCGGGTGAGGACTCGCATCCCATCACGCAGGCAATCGACGCTGTTGAGGTGACGCATGCTGGTGCAACCGCGCCCGCCGCTAACACCATGGATCCGCCTACGATTCCCCTGGCACCGATGAAGCGTATGCAGGCGCGGTTCAATCCGCTCGCCGACGGACTGATGTACGTTGTGGTGTTCGTCGGTGGATTTGTTGGAGTCGGCTGTCGGCATGCGTTGGATATGCTTCTGCCGTCGGTCAGCGGGACGCCGTTCGTTGTGGGCACGTTTGTGTCGAATATGGTCGCCTGCTTCCTGTTCGCGATGCTGACCGAATTCATGGCGACCGCTTCGTGGCTGCGTCGCCGGGTGCGGCAGGTTGTCAGCCGTGGTGTTGGGCTCGGCTTGCTTGGCGGGCTTTCGACGATGTCCGGTGTGATGCTGGAAACGATGGAAGGTCTGCATGAGCGGCATATCGCCAGTGCGCTTGGCTATCTTGCGGGAAATTTTGCAGGCGGTTTGCTCACTGCCGCCGCCGGCGTGGTTCTGATGCAGGCACTGCTGTCACGGAGTACTCGAAAGCGGGTTCGGGGTGCGTTTTCAGCTGTTTCCGTGTCCGATTCTGCCGAATCGGACACGCAGGGCGTACGCCATGTGAAAGTGGCCGACGTGGCGCGTTCTGCCGCGCAGGCCGCAATGGAAGCCGCGCAGGCGGCGCAGCAGGCCGCGCAGACGGCCCAGCAGATTGCACAGACGGGACAGGTTCCGCGAGTCGAAACGCCAACCGTGCCGCCGACTGCCATCCAGCCTATGCAGACAGGCCACGTTCCGCAGATTCCTCCGCTGGTCGTTCCTCAGCTGACACAGTCATCGCAGCCGTTGTTGCGCGAGCCGGATACTCCAGACTTGGGGCAGCTGCCCGAGCCGATTCAGCAGTCGCAACCAATCCAGCAGCCCCAGCAGCAGTCGCAGCCGATCCAGCAGCCGGCCAACCTGCTTCCGCCCAGCTTCGAGCCCAAACCGATCACTGCGGAGATTTCGCTTGTCGCCGACCCGGCTACCGGGGAGGTGCGCTGATGATGTGGATGATCTGTCTGTTCGGCGGTCTGGGCGCCATGGCCCGTTACGTGCTCGACGTGTCAATTCAACGAGGCTGGAACCGCGAGAATCGGAGAACGAACCGCAACTTCCCGCTATCCACGCTCGTCATCAACGGCGTCGCCTCGCTATGCGCAGGCATCGCCATGATGTCCTACTATTCGCAATCGGTGGATATGGACACGGTCATGATGTTCGTTGTCGGATTTCTCGGTGGTTTCTCAACATTCTCCACGGCGCTCAACGAAGTGGTTTCATTGATTCGCCAGCGTCGTTTTACGCTGGCTCTGGGCTATGGAATAGCAACCGTCGCGGTACCTCTTATTTGCGTGGCCACCGGTTTCGGCATTGCGCTGCTCGCCAATCCGGCGTAATTTTCACGTTACACGGACGGTCGCTGAGTAACGTGAAAGAAATCTGAGCGCAACCGCCATCAAGGCCGCCAGTCCGGATGCGACGCTGGTGATTGCATTCGACCAGACCAAGCCGCTGCTGAAGGCCCTCGCCTCCGCGGGAGTCGACACTAAGAAGCTGTATTTCGTTGACGGCAACACTTCCGACTATTCGAGTGAGCTTGACGCCGGCCCGTTGGAAGGTTCGAAGGGCACTATTCCTGGCGTCAACCCGTCTGACGATTTCATCAAGCGTCTCGAATCCACTGATGTGGATCTGAAGAATACCACCACGTATGGTGCTGAAACCTACGATGGCATTATTCTGGCGGCTCTCGCTGCGCAGAAGGGCGGCAGTGCTGACGGCAAGACCATTCAGGCCAATATTCCATCGATGCGGTATCGAATGCAGTGCAAAAGTGGCCCATGAATGTGATTTCAAGAGGGCATCATGAAAATCACATGATGGAAATAAAGTTAGGGGTACCCGCGTCAAACGATATATACACCGGACTGTCGAACAGGTTCGAGAGAATGTAAATGAATGTAATATTAGCGGTAAGCACGTGAGAATACAACGATAGAACAGTGATAACGGGGAAGGTGCGATCATGGTCGGCATGCGCGATGTGGCGAAGAAGGCCGGGGTGTCTCTGAGCACCGTCTCGCTGGTGGTGAACGGCAACGGGTACGTGTCTGATGACATGCGCGAACGTGTGCGCAAAGCCATGCAACTGCTCAATTATGTGCCGAACGAGCTTGCCCGCAATCTGTATCATGATCGTACGAATCTGGTCGGTGTCATCGTGCCCACCATCCGCCACCCGTTCTTTGCAACGTTTACCGCGCATCTGCAGCATGCGCTCGCTGCGCAAGGATTACGCACTATGCTGTGCTCTACCGCAGATGAGGCGGGCGGCGAAATCCAGTATGTCGACATGTTGCGTCGGCACATGATGGACGGCATCGTCATGTGTGCGCACACTTCGCATCCTGGCGATTATTGGACGTCGATTCATCGCCCGATCGTCGCGTTCGACCGTGTGCTTGGAGACGGTATTTCGTCGATCGGATCCGACCACGAGCAGGGTGGGCGATTGATTGCGCAGATGCTGATCCGCAATGGTGCCAAACATGTGGTGGTGATTGGCGGTCCGCGAGATCAATTCTTCGATTTGGCTGCGCGCGGAGAAGTCGAGGAAGGACCGTTCGATTTGGGAAAGACCACGTTCCCGACGGTGCGCTACTACCTCACGTTGGAACAGGAATTGACCTCCGTAGGCGTGAAATACGAGTATGTTGAAGCTGGCGAAGTGATGGATTTTGCCGGCTTTCATCGTGCGGTCAGCAATGCGCTCGACAAGGTGACGACCGACGGTGTCGATGCCGTGGTCAGTTCCGATATTGGTGCGTCGTTCTGCGTGCGCGAAGCGTTGAGCCGTGGAATTTCCATTCCTGACGAGCTGCAGATCGTTGCCTACGATGGTACGTATTTGACTGATTTGGCCGGCATGAAGCTGACCGCGGTCGCGCAGGATTTCGCGGCGATCGCACAGTCGGTGGCCGACCATATCGTGCAGGCTATTGCCAATGAGGAAGTGGCCGCGGCTAACGCTTCACGCAAGAACATCCCCAAGCCGTTCGAGCCGAACGTGCTTATTCCCATGACGCTGGTGCCAGGCGATACCACGCGTTGATACTGTGCGTCTTCATGCGTGTGCCCGGTGTGGATCGCATCGATTTCAGAGGCGTCCACAACCAGCGGACGCCCGTCGATAGTCGTGCTCATCATTCGACTTGTGCACATGTGTCCGATTCTGCCGAATCGGACGTCTGAGTTCCGAAAAATGTGTTCTGTGTGTCCGATTCTGGAGAATCGGTCATGTGTGATGTGAATTGGGATGTTTGGATGTCCGTTTCTGCAGAATCATCTTTGCTCTGTACTCGTTGATTCGCAAATACGGCGCATGGCTCGTCATACCGGCCATGCTCGGCGGCGCGGCCTTCCTGGCGGACTCGGTGCTGACGCCGGCCGTGTCGATCTCGTCCGCCGTCGAAGGCCTGAAGACGCTGCCGGCGTTGGAGCATCTGTTCACCGAGAACAAGGATCTGACGATGATGATCACCGCGGTGATCATCGTGATCCTGTTCGCCGTGCAGTCGCGCGGCACCGAATCGATCGGCAAGGTCTTCGGCTCGGTGGTGATGGTCTGGTTCGCGTTCCTGGCGATCGTCGGCGTGGTAGCCATCGGCAACGACTGGTCCGTGCTCGCCGCACTCAACCCGTACTACGGCATCAAGTTCCTGTTCAGTCCGAATAACGCCACCGGTCTGGCGCTGATGGGCACCGTGTTCCTTTCGACCACCGGCGCCGAGGCGCTGTACTCGGATATGGGCCACGTGGGCCGCGGCAACATCTACTTCACCTGGCCGTTCATCAAGGTGGCGCTGGTGCTCAACTACTTCGGCCAGGGCGCGTGGATGCTGCGCAACCAGAACAACCCCGAACTGGCCGACGCCGAGGGGATCAACCCGTTCTTCCAGATGATGGATCCGAACGTGCGCTATGTGGCCGTCGTGCTGTCGGTCACCGCCGGCATCATCGCCTCCCAGGCGCTGATTACGGGCGCGTTCACCATGGTCTCCGAGGCCACCGGCCTCAACTGGATGCCGCATCTGCAGGTCTGTTACCCTGCCCGTACCCGCGGCCAGCTGTACATTCCGGTCGTCAACGTGGTGCTGTGCGTGGCCACGCTGGCCGTGCTGCTGCTGTTCCGCGATTCGGAACATATCTCGGCGGCCTACGGCTTGGCACTGACCATCACGATGATCCACCACCACGATCCTGCTGGGCATCTACCTGTGGCACCGCAGCAACAAGTTCGGCGCCGTTGTGTTCACCATCGTGTTCCTGGCGATCCAGGTCCTGTTCTTCGCCGCCTCGATGGCCAAGTTCCTGCACGGCGGCTGGTTCACGCTGCTGCTCACGCTGGCGATCCTCATGATCATGTACACGTGGAACGAGGGCACCAAGCTGGAGCGCTCGCAGCGTCGGCACATGATGCCGAAGGACTTCCTCCCCGCGCTGGACAAGCTGCGCGGCGATAGCCGCATCCACCGGTTCGCGGACAACATCGTCTACCTGACCAGCGATCCGGACCTGAAGCGTCTCGATACGGACATCTTCTTCTCGATCTTCGCCGACCACCCCGAAGCGCGCCCGCGCATGGTGGGCGGTGGCCGTCGAGACCACCGACGAGCCGTTCACCCGTGAGTATTCGGTCGAGAGCTTCGGTACCGACTACCTGTTCCGTGTGCGCATCCGCCTCGGCTTCAAGGTCTCGCAGTCCATCCCGGCCTACCTGCATCAGATCATGCACGATCTGGAGAAGACCGGCGAGCTGCCGAACCAGCAGTCGATCTACCCGAAGCTTGACGCCGATCCCGGCATCGGCACCATCCGCTACGTGGTGATCCACAAGGCGCTGATGCCCGAGTCGAAGGTCTCCGGCCGTGGCGCCCTCTCGCTGCAGATCAAGTACGCGATCCGCCGCGTGGCCGGTTCTCCGGTCAAGTGGTTCGGCCTGGCGCCGTACAACCCGCTGGTCGAGGTGCAGCCGCTGTTCGTGTCCACGCGCCGCCCGCCGCGCCTGACCCGCGTGGCCAGCCAGGCGCCCAAGCGCGAGGGCTGAGCCGGCAGGCTGAACAGCCGGTGCGAGCCGGGTGGCCTAATGGCATGTCAGGGGGCCGCGAACCGTCATCGTACGGTTCGCGGCCTTTGCATATGCGAATGATGCAGAGTGGGCGGTACTGCTTGTGATGTAGCGGGTGGACGGGTGACGTGGTTGATGCCTTTTGCCGTATGTTCACGGTGGCTATGCGTCGGATGGGACTGTAATTCGACTTCTTGGGATCGTTTTTTGCTGCAGTGGTGCGCCAAAAGGTCTCAGCCGTCTCTGCGACACGTCTTCCGGCAGTCAGTACAAGGTTGTACTACACTGGTGGCTGTCACACGGATGTCCCCGGTCGCCCGCGCCTCCGCGGTACATCGTTGTATGGATACGTGTCACGTATGCAGAGTGCATGCAGATATGTAGAAAGGAATCCCATGCCCCAGCAGGACCATCTGACCGCACGTCTCGTCGTCGATGACGATTTTGAGGTCGCTCCGGTCAACAATCGTCTGTTCGGTTCGTTCGTCGAGCACCTTGGCCGTTGCGTGTACACCGGCATCTACGAGCCCGACCACCCGACCGCCGACGAGCACGGCTTCCGCAAGGACGTCATCGACCTGGTCAAGGAACTCGGCGCCACCACCATCCGCTACCCGGGCGGCAACTTCGTGTCCGGCTACCGCTGGGAGCGGCATCGGCCCCAAGCAGGAACGTCCCCGTCGACTCGATCTGGCCTGGCATTCCACCGAAACCACGAATTCGGCCTGCACGAGATGGCCGAATGGCTTGAGGCACCGGCGGCAACGAGCTGATGGAGGCCGTCAACCTCGGGCACGCGCGGCCTGCACGGAGGCCCTGGACCTGCTGGAGTACGCGAACGTGCCCGGCGGCACCGAGCTGTCGGAACGTCGCCGCGCCAACGGCGCCGACAAGCCGTTCGATATCCGCATGTGGTGCCTGGGCAACGAGATGGACGGCCCGTGGCAGCTCGGCCACAAGTCCGCCGAGGACTACGGCATGCTCGCCGCCTCCGTGGCCGCCGGCATGCGCCAGATCGATCCGGACGTGGAACTGGTGGTGTGCGGCTCCTCCGCCCATGGCATGCCGACCTTCGGCAAGTGGGAGCAGACCGTTCTTGAGAAGACCTACGAGAACGTGAACTTCGTCTCCTGCCACGCCTACTACCAGCCGTTCTTCAAGGAGGACGGCACGCGCGACATGGCCAGCTTCCTGGCCTCCGGCGTGGATATGGACGGCTTCATCAAGGACGTGGCCGCCACCATCGACGCCACCAAGGCCCATCTGAAGAGCGCGCACGACGTGTACATCTCGTTCGATGAATGGAATGTCTGGTACCAGGGTGAGGAGCCGAGCAAGACCCCCGAGGGCATCGGCAACTGGCCGGTGGCCCCGCGTCTGCTGGAGGACATCTACACCGCCGCCGACGCCGTGGTGTTCGGCGATCTGATGATCACGCTGCTCAAGAACGCCGACCGCGTGCACGCCGCCAGCCTGGCCCAGTTGGTCAACGTAATTGCGCCGATTATGACCGAACCGGGTCGGCCCGGCGTGGCGTCAGACCACGTTCTATCCGTTCTCGCTGACCGCAAAGCTCGCCAAGGGCGGCACGGTGCTTGAACCGAAACTGGCTTCCGGAACGTATGAAACCGACAAATACGGTGAAGTGCCGACGATCAATTCCGTAGCCGTGCGTGGTGAGGACGGTACGATCAGCGTGTTTGCGGTCAATCGCTCCATGGAAGCGGCCAATGACTTTGCCATCAAGCTGCCGGAAGGATTCGCACTTTCCGCGGTCGAGGCGCAAACCCTGCACGAGGATAATCTGCTGGCAAAAAACACGCTGGAAGACCAGAACCGAGTCGTTCTGCACCCCAACACCACCATCACGTCCGACGCCGATACCGGCACTGTGCGTGTGACCTTGCCGCCGGTCTCCTGGACCGCCGTGCACGTGAAGTGATTCGAGTGACGGTGGCGCATGACAGGGCGCAGTCTCTTATGGTTGCTGTGCCCTGTACAACCACCAAGCAATACCCAAACAATCATCAACATGCCCGGATTGCAGAAAGAGAGGTTCGGATTCGCCACTAATGTAATGTGGCATACCAGTCAAAGGAAGACAATGCCGTCATTCACATCGACTGGAACAATTCGATACCCAACAAAGGAATAAGGAGAAAAGACGGGTATGTAAAAAGCTAGGTTGAAAGCCGGCGGTCAGAAAGTCCCTTGTTCGGATGGCGTGCGTGCGTTTCTTCAACCAGAAAGTTTAACCTCTACGTTCGATCGTCCTGCAGTATTGTCAGAAGGATATTTGCCTAATGGTGCATGGGGTCCAACGGAGGAAAGCTCCTTGGCTGAATTCTGAGGTTGAGGGGTAGATGATTCCGATATGAGGAGGAGATGCTCGACCCGACTGTGACTTACCATAATAAGAACATAATGACGCTGTTGAAGGTGTGTCATGTAATAAGCAGAAATGGATTCGAACAATGGGAAACCGCGTAACTATCAAGGACGTGGCGCGTGAGGCGAACGTCTCCATCAAGACGGTTTCCAATGTGCTGAATGACACTGGCAGTATGAGACCGGATACACGTCGCCGTGTGGAAGAGGTGATGCGTAAGCTTGGATATACCGTCAATATTTCGGCGCGTGCAATGCGATCTGGCGGCACAAAGCTTATTGGACTCAACATCTTCGATTTCTCGCAGCCGTTCGTTCCTTTTTTACACTGACAAGGTCATTGAATACGCAAAAGAACGCCATTACGGTGTAGTCATCAACACATATGGTTCCGACGGTGAAGGGTTGGTTGCCAGCGTTGACGAGTCCTATCGTTTAGGGGTCGGAAGGATGGATTCTGTTCGTAATGTCGCCGCTCGCGGATGAAGGGGTCCGTTCTGGAGCAGCCATATCCGATTGTAACGACCGGAGACCATCTGGCCTACGGGAAAAGCGATCGGATCACCATGCCCAACATTGAATCCATCTCCACGGTTGTAGGTAAGATTTTTGGATGAACGGTGCCCAAACGGTTGCTCTGATGGGTGTTCTTCCTGAACTGGTGGATGAGGCAGTGCTGCGTCATCAGACGGAAGGGACCCAGGCGTTACGCGCCCAA
>ENA-OQNJ01000364-OQNJ01000364.1-human-gut-metagenome-genome-assembly--contig:-NODE-364-length-11921-cov-4.934543_pt1 | contig 11921 bp, 8 predicted proteins | sample MGYA00242630_ERZ504882 | MGnify/ENA primary metagenome ERZ504882 (study PRJEB26092, sample SAMD00036408) | human gut metagenome | host: Homo sapiens | study: EMG produced TPA metagenomics assembly of... | reverse complement strand
GGGGCCGTGAACGTCATTTCCGGAATGCTTCCAGCCGCCGCCAGCGTATCCGGCAGTGGGAGCGCATCCTTCTCAAGAATCTGCAGCAACGGAACATTGGCGATCGAGCATTCCGAATCCATGGAAGGCAACGTGATATCCATGCTTCCCAACGATGACAGCGGTTGGTACTCGCCAAGCAACGCTTCCAATTCCGCAATGGTTGCCATCGGAACGGTGGGGAAGCCGTCGTCCTCTTCAAGTTCGAGACCGCGCTTGCAGATCACGCGGAATTCCATCGGCGTGGTCGGCGCGAGCGCTTCAAGACGGAAATCCGTCGACAGCGTGGACGGGCGTCGGATCAGCATAGCGTACAACAGCGCTGAGATTTGACGGATCGCAAGCTGTTCCCGATTTTCCAAAGCCTGCGCGCGGGAAGTGTCGGCAAGCATGATGCTCACTGGAGCATCTGCGATCTGAATGCCGGAACGGGTCAGTCGCACCGTGTCGGTGCTGATGGAGAAATGCGTGAGATTGTCTTTTTGCAGCGCATGCAATGATTCGATGACTTCGCCAATGATGGAGCGCATGGCTGTATAGCTCAACGGCTGGTTGGCGTTCAGCGCAAGATATTCACTGAGGGTCATGCCTTCGTCAAGCTGCGTCACCACCATCGCGACCTGGCCGGCATGCTGGAGCTGCAGCACTTTCGTGAAGTGGGAATCATGCGAAATAGCCAGCATGGAAGCGGTTGCGTTGACTTCCTGCAATGCCTTGCTGCTGCTGACAATAAACAGCTGGCAATCCCGTGCGAGCACATGGTCGCTGGCCTTCCAGACCTGCAGTCCGGTTTCTTCGCGCAATGGCGAAACGAGCACGTAGCGATTGCTGATGGTATCTCCCAGCTGAGGTTTCATGGGTTCCTTCAACTTTTTGTAAACGTTTGTTCTGCCTATGGTCACTCGCCGTTTTCGGCGTCGCCCTGTTCCAGTCTATCGTTGGGGCTGGTCGGCTTGCGAAGTCCGGGAATACGTGAGGAAATCAGCGCGATCGTCTCGTTGAATTCCTCGGAACGCAGCAGCCGCAACGTGCCCACGTAAACGATGAAGGTCACTATGGCCAACAGCGAGGCGCACGCCACTGCCTGAATCCAGTTCATATGACCGTCCACCGCTCCGATTTGGGCGCCGACAAGCTGGTAGATGCTGTCACGTACCGTCATGCCGATGAGCATGGTAGCTGCTGCCGCGCCAATCGATTTCAGATACGAGATGGCTATGTGCGGACCGTCGATATTGTTTTCGAATCGTTTGCGCAGCATGGCATACAGGATGGGGATCGGCAGTATGTAGCTTATGGCTCCTAGCATGCCGATCATTGTCGTCCATTCGGTAGGGGGGAGTAGTCTCGCGCCGATGATCACGCCTACCGCTTGAATGCCCATGGCAAACAGCATGAAAATGAACGGCGATTTGCCGTCTTCGAATGCATAGAACGTGCGCTGGATAATCAGATACGCGCTGGCGAACGGGAGTCCCACGCCAAGCGTGACTAACGGTCCCGCCATAAGAATCGCCTCTCTGACGTTCACAGACGGCAGCAACGCGAGAATGATCGGAACGGGCATCACTACGAAAGCGACCGAGAAATAGCACATGATCACGCCCATATTGCGCAGTGCCTGACTTAGATCGGCACGCGCTTCGGCGATATTATGGTCGGCGACCGCACGGGATATTTTCGGGAAAATCGCGGTTGCAAGCGAAACGGCAATCAGCGAATATGGCAGCATGTAAATCGTGTACGCGTTCTGGTATGAGGCATTGCCGGCCACGTCGAGCGGATTGATGCCGAACTGCTGCTGCGCGAGCATCGGCGCGTTGGTGGACGTGCGCGTGATTACGATATTGGCGAGCTGGTCGATTACGACAATGCCGACACTCCAAGCCGCGACCGGACCCATGGAACGCAAGCCGATGCCGCGAAGTCCGAATTGCGGACGGTATTTCAATCCGATTTTGGTCAGCGGAATGAATAATACCAACGCTTGGAATGCCACGCCCAACGTCCATGTTCCGGCCGTCAAAGCGATTTTGTCGGCGGTCCAAAAATCAAGCGGATGTTCCGTGGCACGGCCGAACAATGCGATGAACGTGCCGAAACCGATGCAGCTGATGATGTTCGCGCCCACCGAACTCCACGCATACGCGGTGAAATGGTCTTTGGCCGCAAGAATCTGGCCGACCACCGTATACAGGCCATAGAAAAAAATCTGGGGCATGCACCACAGGGTGAAAGAGGTTGCCAACGCCATGGTTTCCGGGCTGCCGTTCACATACAGTCTGGTGAGCAGCGGCGTGCACAGCGCCATCAGAATCGCCACTGCCAACAACATGGTGATGGCGAGCGTGATGAGCTTGTTGAGCCTGGTTTCGGCGTCTTTCGCCTTCAACGTGCGCACGATCTGCGGTACGAGCACGGCGTTGAAGATACCGCCGGAAACCAGGGTGTAGATGACCTGCGGAATCATGGATCCGGCCTGGTAGGCGTTTGCCGCATAGCCGGTGGTGCCTAAAGCCCAGGCGAGCAGAATGGTGCGGATTTGCCCGGTCACGCGCGAGGCTGCGGTGCCGGAGGCCATGATCAGTGAATTACGGCCAACGGAAGAACTCATTCGTCGGGATCCGTTCTTACGGTGGAATGGCGCCACAGTCCTAAAGCTCCAAGCAGCACGGCGATGCCGATGATGATGAAGCCGGTTTTGCGCTGATCTGCAATGCGCTGGTGATGTGGGTGGTTTGTGTCGCTCCGAATGTGATGCCCTGCCTGTCCTGCAGGCTGAGCGTGGCGTCCGCGGTGCCGGAGGTGGCCACGCGGATAATGAACGCCACTTGGGCTTCGCCGTGCGCGGGCACTTCCACGGTGTCGAAACGCGAAGTGACGATCTGCATGGAGTTGGTCAATGATGAGACGTTTTACCGTGACCGGATAGGGGTGGCTGTTGCTGATGGTAACGGGCATTTGCGCGGTTTCGCTGACCACGTTGACGTTTTCCGTCGGTGTGATGGCCACGCCGTTGATGAGCAGGGACGCCAGTTGCCCGGCTCCTTCCACCATGGTGCTTCCGGCTGGATTTTCGCCGCCTAGCGCGTGCAAGGCCATGATGCCGTGCGCGTTGACGAGCTGTCTGCGCCACGCTTTGAGGCCTGCGGGGGCCTGCTTGGCGTCGTCGGTGAGGATGGACGCGTTAAATCGTTTGATGTCGCTTGCTGAGGCTGCCAGTGTGCTGAGCGTCTGCCTGAGATTGGCTCGCGTCACATCATTGATTCCGTCGGATTGCGGCACGATCGTGGCCGCATCGTCGCCGCGCAAAGTGGGGTCGGCGTTGCTTAATGTGTTCAGATCGGTGATGTTCAGCCATGGCGATTGTTCGACGTCCGTCATCAGCGCGTCCACGACGGCTGGGTCGGAATTGTCGTTCAGGCAGACCAGCAGGTTGCGTTCCGCATACGGCTGTTCCATTTGGTAGAACGCGCTTTGCGCGACGAATCGTGCGAGACGCCCGGCCGTTGTTCCCTCGCCATCCGCTTCGGCGTCGGAACTGGTCGCCTTGCCCTGTGCAAGGTTGGAAAGCGCGCTTTGCGCGGTCAGTACGGTGACGTCACCCGTGTCGGTGGACACTATGGCCTTGCCTGTTTCCGCAGTGGCCGCATCGTCCTCTTCGAAATCATGCGTGGCGATGACGGTGTCGTACCCCTGCTGTTTGGCTTTCGTAAGCGCCTCGATCGTCCAATTGCCAGTGCCCTGCCATGCATACGCGGTCATACTCGCGTTCGGGTCACCCAACGCCGATTGATAGCTTTTCAAGGCCTGTTCGGCACTCCATTGCGAGGTGCCGACGCTTGCCGAATCATAGGTTTTGCTGTCGTTCAGCGCGGAATAGGCGGTGATGTCGAACAGGGCCGGTTGCGTGATGCCGTCGACTTGCGTCGGCATCGACATCGCCTTCAGATAGGTCGGATCGGCCACCACCTGCAGTTTGTCATGCTTGGTGAACGTCTCTTCCAGCGACTTGAGTCGTGCCTCGTCTTCTTTGCCGGGTACTGCGATTTTCGAAAGTCCCGCGGAAGTGACGCCACCTTTGTTGACGAGTTGTTCCAGCATGGTGTTGTCGGTGGTCCATCCTTGCGCTTCGAGCGGCTGCACGATGGTGATATTCATCGCGGGCGTGTCGGGGGTATTGAGTCCGGCTCCGGTCCGTGTTGCGAAAGTGTGTGCTTCGTCTTGCTGGACGCCGTCGGCCTCATAGTTGAGCGTGACGGGCTTGGGACCCCAGGAGTGGATGGATGCCAGTGCTTCTTGGCTTGATTCTGCGTCGATGCGCACGTTTGCTGAAGCTCCCGGCTGAAGCGCGGGAACCTCGCTTTGGCCCACGATATCGGGCGTTGGGATCTGCCCGATGCCTTCCGACCATTCCTGGATATCGTTGCGCGACACGAACGTGTAGAAGGCGTTCATGGCGAGGGTCAGCGTGCCCGATGGGATTTCCTGATCGGTGGTGTTAGTCACCGTTGCGCTCAGATGATAGCCGGAAGTGTCTGTCAGCACGGCTGTGGAAGAGTCGATCGACAGCATGGCTCCCGATTGTGTTTCCGGCGTTTCTTCGGCTTTGGCATGTGGCATAGGCGCGTATAACAACATCAACGCCATGGTCATGACCATGGCGAGGATTGCCGAAAGAGCACGTATGCCGTGCGGAACGTTCCGTTGTGCGGGTTGATTCACCTTCACGCCTGTCTGTTGAGTTTCCTTGCGTACAACCATGCTATCTTTCGTTCGTTCGGGTAGCTGAGAACGTCGTCCAAATCAGCAAAATCCACCCAAATCGCGTCTTCCGCCTCATGGTCCGGGTCGCCTTCCACCGTCAGCTCGCCGCCGATCTGGCGCAATGCGAAATGATGCACCAGCTTGTGCACGCGCTGGCTGGTTCCCGTGAACCAGTAGTCGATGGTGGCGATGGAATCGACCACTTCACCCAAAATGCCGGTTTCCTCATGTACTTCGCGAACGGCGGTTTGCTGCGGTGTCTCACCTTTTTCGATATGGCCTTTCGGCAGGCACCATTCCAAATGCCCGCTGCGTGAATGACGTGCGATGATCGCCACACGGCCCTTGTCGTCGAATACGAGGCCGCCTGCCGAATATTCGCGTACCACCGGCAGTTCCTGCGCGTCGAGCGAGGCGAATGTGGTCGGACCGTCTGTGGCGCGCCGCTGCGGCATCATTGCTGGGGTGGGTGCGCTGGGCGTGATGATGGTCTCTTGCCGCAAGGAAACGGACTGCGATGTGTATAGCAGTTTGTCCGGTGCCATCGGATTTTGGGTATGGTCGTCCGCAGCATGGGCAAGCATGCGTGCAAGGTCTGCGGGCGTAATCATGATTCCAACCATACTCAATTCTGTGTGCAGGTGGGGTAACGGTATGCTGGTAGGGCAGAAAACTTGTGGTGCCGGAAAGGGATGGCGTGAACTTCGAAGTGTGGCCAGAGGCCATTGAATTAGGGCGTATGTTCGCCGAAGAAGGCTATGAATTGGCGTTGGTGGGAGGTCCCGTTCGGGACCTGCTGTTGCATCGCAAATCGCATGATTTGGATTTTTGCACATCGGCGCGTCCCGAGCAGTTTGAACATATTTTGCGCCGTTTCGGGCGTGATGGCTTTTGGGATATGGGGCGCAAATTCGGCACGTTGGGTGCGATGCGCCGTCGTGAGGATGGCATGGAAGTGCAGGTTGAGGTAACGACCTACCGTTCCGACACGTATGACCCCGACTCGCGCAAGCCGGAAGTCAATTATGGCGACACGCTGGAAGGCGATCTTTCCCGTCGTGATTTCACGGTGAACGCCATGGCGTTGCGCGTGCCCGAATTGGAATTCGTCGACCCGTTCGGCGGTGCGAACGATTTGGTCAAGGGCGTGTTGCGTACGCCGGTCGATCCTCGCCAGTCATTCGACGACGATCCGCTGCGCATGATGCGTGCCGTGCGTTTCGTAGCGCAACTGGGCTTCCGCATCGAACCGGAAACCGCCGAAGCGTTGACTGACATGGTCGATCGCATTGAAATCGTTTCCGCCGAGCGCGTACGCGACGAACTGGTCAAAATGCTGCTGTCCGATCGCCCGCGCGCAGGTATCGAAGCGTTGGTCGATTCCGGTCTTGCGGATATCGTCTTCCCGGAAATTCCGGCATTGCAGCTCGAAATAGACGAACATCATCGTCATAAGGACGTGTTCGAGCACACCATGATCGTCATTGATCGTGCGGTTGCCCTCGAAACCGGCCCGGACGGCCCTGTGCCGGCACCGGATCTGACGTTGCGTTTGGCCGCGCTGATGCACGATATCGGCAAGCCGAAGACGCGTCGTTTCGAATCGGGTGGCAAGGTGAGCTTCCATCATCATGATGCGGTCGGCGCGAAAATGACCCGCAAGCGCCTTAAGGCATTGCATTTCGACCATCATATGGTCGAGGACGTCAGCGAGCTGGTCAATCTGCACTTGCGCTTCCACGGCTACGTGGAGGAGCCGTGGACGGATTCCGCGGTCCGCCGTTACGTCAAGGATGCGGGTCCGCTGTATGAGCGCCTGAACCGCCTTACGCGTGCCGATGCGACCACGCAGAACAAGCGCAAGGCCATGGTGTTTTCGTCGGCGATGGACGAGATGGAACAGCGCGTGCGCGATCTGAAGGAGAAGGAGGATTTCGACGCGATCCGCCCTGATCTGAATGGTGACGAAATCATGCAGCTACTCGGCATTGAACCGGGGCCGCTGGTTGGCAAGGCGTATAAGCACATGCTGGAATATCGTCTCGATAACGGCCCGGTCGAGCGTGATGTCGCTGTTGCCGAGCTGAATCGCTGGTATGAGGAGCATCAGGCCGAATAATCTGCCTTCTGATCGCACAATTTCAATATTTTGACCGCACGATTTGCATTTTCGAATGAAAAACAGAATCGTGCGGTCAGTCTGCAAATCTGCAAATCCACAGACTCAGCAAAATCAAACTGCGTCGTGTTCGGGAGCCTTCTGTACGTCGGTCATCTTGTCGCCGGTAACGCATCCTTCGAAGCTTTTGATCTTCTTGCCGGCGGTCGGCACTTGCTTCTGATTCTGCAGATTGTCGAAGGTCGCGCCGACCACAACGTCGATTAGCATATCCTCACGATCGTCCATCACCATTTTTGCGTCGGTGAAGTTGCTGTTCACCGTGTACGCCTGATTAATGGCGTTCTTGCCGAAGATAATCATCGTGCGCTCCACCTTGGAACTGGTGTAGTTGCCGGCGGCCTGGGTGTTGAACTCGCGATTCTGCAGCGCGCTGCTGACGGCTTGTGCGAAGCCGGAGAATTCAGTGCCGTTGAGCACGCGCACGGTGATGTTGCGGTTCTCCACGTACTTGCCTTTGCTGCCGTCCTGTTCCTGAGCGGCACAAGGAGCCTGCTGGCCGTGATTCGGCTGTACCGCAGCCGAATTGACTTTGCCCAATCCTCCAACATGGAAGAAGAACAGCAAGGAAATCACCAATGCGACCGTCAAAATGGCGCCGGTGATGGTGAACGCCACCTTCTGACGGCGGCGAATGTACTGTTTGCGCGCGGCGCGCTCGTCGTTAGCCTGAGTCATGTACGAGTCCTTCTCCAAAAAACGGTTGACTTCAACCTTACTGTTACGCGATGATATGCACAATCGGATGGGCCGGTGCCTTGGAGGCGATGATGCGGTCGACGCAACGGCTTTGCTGCCATGCCGACTGCACGGCGCGTGCGGCTTCGTCGGTTGGCACGAATGCGATTACGGAAGGGCCGGATCCGGAGACGAACGCTTGCTTTGCGCCCGCCCGCAACGCTTCGTCGATTGCCTGTCCGCTGCGTGGGTGCAGTGAGATCGCCGCTTGTTGCAGATGATTGTTGTCTCCTGCGCCGGCGCCGATTTGGTCGAACATGGCATACACTTCCGGCGTGCGCAGTTCCGCCTGATACGCGCCGACCAGCAGACGGCCCGCAAAGCCCTGTTTCGTCAATTCGCGCACGTCGTTGCTGTGCTCGCTGAGCTGTTCGATCCGCTCGCCGAAGCCTGCGCCTCGCGCGTAGCCTCCGGTCAGGCAGAACGGCATATCCGCGCCCAATGTAGCGGCGACCTGTTGCAACCGTTCTATGGGCCAATCAAGATTCCATAGCGTGTTCAACGCCAGAATCGTGGCGGCCGCATCGGCGGAACCACCCGCCATGCCTGCGCCGACGGGAATGCGTTTTTCGATGTTCAACGCCACGTCCGGTTCATGGCCGCTCGCTTCGGCCATGGCGAACAGGGCGAGCACTGCGTGGTTGCGTCGCATGTCACTGCCGGATGAGGCCAGATCGCCAAGATATGCGCCATCAAGATTCAAGGAGAAACCGGCTCCGGGCTTTTTACGGCTGACGGTGACGGTGTCGTATACGCCGACGGCGCAGTACATAGTGTCCAGCTCGTGCCGGCCGCCCCATTCGCTGCGTGGCGCCCCCACATGCAAGGTCAGATTCGTTTTCGCCGGGCAGTCCACACTGACTTCATTGATTGCGTTGCCGTTGCCGCTCATGCTTCCGGCACCTCGCCCATGGCGCGTGCCAGTGCCACGAATTCGTCGATGGTAAGCGTCTCGCCACGTCGTGTCGGATCGATTCCTGCCCGCTCAAACGCTTCGGAAGATACGATTTTCTTCAACGCGGCATGCAGGGTTTTGCGGCGCTGCCCAAACGCGGCGTCGATGAGACGGAACACGGTTTCGCGATCTACCACGGAACCGTCGGGATTGTTGGCGGAAGGCGTGTGCCCGCCCTCGTATCGTTTGAACAGCACCAGCGCGGAATCCACATTCGGTGCCGGCCAGAACACATTGCGCCCGATAATGCCCACGCGTTCCGCGGTGCCGTACCATGCGAGCTTCACGCTTGGAGTGCCGTAGATCTTTGAACCGGGCTTTTCACTCAGTCGGTCCGCGACTTCCTTCTGCACCATCACCAGAAAAGTTCCGAGATTGTCGAAACGTTCCAGCAGCGTCAGCAGAATCGGCGTGGCCACGTTGTATGGCAGATTTGCGACGAGCGTGAACGAATCGTCATTATTGAAATCAGGTAGATTTTCCGGCGTTACGGTCAGTGCATCACGGTTGACTACACGGAAACGATCCACCGCATCCGGCATGAATTCGGCGATGGTGCCGGGCAGTCGTTCCGCAACGGGCGGGTCGATCTCCACGGCGGTCATCGTCGCCCCAGTTTCCAAAATCGCCAATGTCAGCGAACCCAATCCAGGTCCGACTTCCAGCACATGATCGTCGGCGGTCACACCCGCCTCGCGTACGATACGACGAACCGTGCCCGGGTCGATTACGAAATTCTGCCCGAATTTTTTTGTCGGGCTGATACCGGCCTCGGCTGCGATACGGCGAATGTCAGCAGCCCCCAGCAGTCGGCCTTGCATAGTTTCGTCGGTTTCGTTGGTTTCGTTCGCGTTTTCTGTCATTACCTCATTATCCGTTCAACTGGTATGAAAAAGTGTGCGTTGTTACGTTTGCGTATTGTTGCGATCGGCGTTGTTTAATACCATCCAACTTGTTCGGAATGTTCCCATGCCTTCGATGGGCTGCCGTAGCGCTGCGCGATGTAGCTTAGGCCCCAGTCGATCTGTACGGCCGCATCGTCACGCCAGTTTGCGCCGAATGCCGCCATTTTGCTGCCTGGAAGCGATTGCGGGATGCCGTAAGCTCCGGAAGATGCGTTTTCCGCATACCACAGCCAGCTCGATTCGCGGGTCCACAGTTTCACCAGATCGGTCCAGTTTTGTCCGGTCCAGCCATATTGCGCCGCGGCTCCGGCCGCGTAGACCTGTGCCTGCGCGGGGGAGGGGTGGTAGAGGCGGCATCCCGCTGAAGGATCGGAAGGTTGCGGTGCTGGGGTGGGTGTCGGTGTCGGATTCGGCGTAGGGGTCGGATTTGGCGTGGGCGTCGGGTCTGGAGTTGGTGCTGGATCCGGGTCCGTTTTTGATCCGGAATCGTCCTTCTTGCTGTCGTCTTTTTTGTTGTCGCTCGAATTGTCCGTATTATCGGAATTATTGTTCGAATCGTTTTTCTTGTCGGAATTATCGGAATTGCTGTTCTTATCCGAATTATCGTTTTTCCCGGTATTGTCGGAATTGCCAGTATCTCCGGAATTGCCGGATCCGCCATCTGACCCCGAATCGTCGGAAGATGCTGCCGGTCCTACTGCGATGATCCGGTCAAGGGCGATTTTCGTGGTCGTTTCGTTGGTCAGCGTCTCGCTTTCCTTCTCGCCATCCACATACGTGACGTCGTACGTTTGCTGGATTTTACCTTCCTCGCCTTCCTGCCTGACTACGACTTCGCCAGGCTGCAGGCTGGGGTCGATGATGGTTTGCGTGCCGAATGGCACCGCTTTCGTGCGTGTCTCCTCGCCGTGCGTCACGCGGCGGACGCGCAAGATCGTTTCGCCGTTGTCTTTTTCGACGCTGACGCGATCCTCCTTGTTCAGCGTGATGCCTTTGGAGTCAAGAATGGAGGCCGCCGGCAGTTTGCCATTTGGCGCTTCGGAGCTTTGTCCGTCTGCGATGACAGTGACCGGCCCGTTTTGGTTGATGATCAGTCCGCCGGTGAGTTTGTTGTACACGTTGTCGATATTGACGGTGACTTTTGCCGCGTCTGCTTCGTTTTGTTCGAAAAAGCCGATTAGCTGTTCGGCGCTGGTCGCCACTGTCCAGAAGGGCACTTCCTGCCCGTTGATGGTGATGGTGGTCTGGTAGGCGCTTCGTACCGTCACCACGTCATGGTTGCTCAGCATGCTGGTGGGGCTGGTGGATTCCACGAGATCATGCGTTTTGACCTTCACGCCGCGTTCCTGCAGCAGACGGTCGACGCTCATCGCGTATGTGGTTACGGTGGTGGTTTCGCCATCGATGGTCAGAGCCACGGTTTTGCGCGCGCCTACGCCGAATGCGAGCGTCGAGGCGAGCGTCAACGAGACCACGCATGCCGTCACTCGAACACGCCGAAGCGTCACGAATCTCCGGGGGGTCCACCTTCTTGTCATACGTCCTCTTTCCAGCGACTGCCTACATCGCCGTCATTGTAACGGTCAGATCGGGACGAATGGCATGGGATCCGCTGGTTTTATCTATACCGCCACATTTTCGAGGAAAAGGAATAAAGAAAAAGGGGGGCAGGAGAGAAGGGGATGTCCTGCCCCCTGTCCGGACAAGGCAGGTTGGGGGAAGCCTCGTCCGGTCGCCAGAAGCCATAAGTTGGGGGAAGGCTTCTGGATCACTTACCCATGGTAAGAGGTCAAAGCCCGTTGAAACGGGTTTCGAGCCTCCTGTCGGGATCGAACCGACGACCTGCCGCTTACAAGGCGGCCGCTCTGGCCATCTGAGCTAAGGAGGCTTGTGCCGCTTTCTAGCATAATGCATAAAAATGGCAACGATTGAATAGCATAACCAGCGTGCCCGATGCCGTCAACTTAGAACTGCGCTTTGGCTGGCACGCTGGCGAGTAGGGGGGTGTTATTTTTCGATTATGAGGATTGAGTGGGGCTAATCACTCGCCAGTGGTGTTGGAGATCGGATCCTTGTCGGAGCCGATGGAGGGCATTACGCCTTCCTTTCCTATATCGTCTGACTTGATTCCGATGGCCTCCAGCAGGCCTTCCTCGATGGTCTCCTGCGCGGTGCTCAGCTGGTTCATATTCCAGAACTTGCCGTTTATGGTCACCGTTGGGGTGGTCATGCTGTCTTTGTAGGTTCCGGACGTGTTCCACAGTTCGGAACGCTTCGGCGTATAGGTGTCGATGGCGTCAAGCCAATCCTGGTAGTCGCGGCCGAACGCCTTGTCCGC
>ENA-OQNJ01000363-OQNJ01000363.1-human-gut-metagenome-genome-assembly--contig:-NODE-363-length-11933-cov-2.404794_pt1 | contig 11933 bp, 8 predicted proteins | sample MGYA00242630_ERZ504882 | MGnify/ENA primary metagenome ERZ504882 (study PRJEB26092, sample SAMD00036408) | human gut metagenome | host: Homo sapiens | study: EMG produced TPA metagenomics assembly of... | reverse complement strand
CGGCAGCTTCCTCAATGGCCCGGTTTATGGCGGGCGTATCAATGGTAGTACCGTCGGCTTTCGCTCCGTAATCTTTTACATTATGGATCGTTTGCCTGTGCTGTCCATGTGCTGAGGCATAAAGGAAGAGTATGAGTTGTTTCATGGTCTGTCTTTGCTTTTACTGAATGGGCATTAGTTTGAATTTGCGTAAATAAGATGCATTGCCATACATGGTATGCTCATCGGATAAATTCCAGAATCCGTCTTTAGAGGCAGGGTGGGCATCCCAGTCAATCACCGCCCAGCATAGTCCGATTTCATTTCCTTCCTTTAATAAAGTAGGGCGAGATAGTTCGGGACCGTCGGCATCCGCATGGTCAAAGGGGGTGATATAGAATTCCAATACCAGCTTACCCGCTTCTCCCTCCTTGAAAGAGTACTGATAGGCATAATCAGCGTATGGCTTTTGTTTCAGCCATACCTGAGGACCCCATAACATACACCAGTCATTGCCGTGAGCCGGGGTGAAGATGTGATAGTTCTGGGCATGGCATCCGTGAAATTTGAACCAGGCTTGCCACACATCTTTGGGAGCTGTGGGATGAAAACGGTCGATGAACGGCCCCCCTGAACAATCGCCATCCACCACTACTTCAAAAATATCCGTGTTCAAGGAGTTCTCACTGAACCGCCAATAATTATCGTATGCTTCATATAGAAAATACAACTTCTGAGTTTCTGCACACCAACCTACTTTGACACTGACTTTCAATGTGGTAGTGTCCGGCTGTGCATGTTTTCCCTCGTCTTCCTTTAAAGCTGCTTCCGTTATCTTATAATCAGCCGGAACGCAATCCCAGTCGTGGGTATTGCCATCTATGGCAGGAACCTTATCTGCCGGAAATTGGTACACCTTGAATTCCTGTGCCTGGGCAGACAGGCATAGGAAAAGGAAGAACAGGTATGGATACAATCGTTTCATTTTGATCGGGTTTTATGTTCTTTCCCGAATAATCCGGGTAGCATGAAATAATTATAATCGCCTCGTTGGTAGAAACAAAAGTAGAGCTTTTCTTGCGGTTTCCACGGGCATAGGGCAGAGATGACGGGGGCATCTGTCTTTTTACCGGAGTTGAATAAAGCAAGCGGGGATGCTTGTTTATGTCCGTCGGACAGACGAATTTCGGAACCGATGGGAGATACCCCATGAACCGTTCTCAGTTTCATGCTTTCACCATAATAGGTGGTAAAAGCGTTTCCTTCTATACTGAATACATTATGGAAGCAGGAGGCTACCGGAATACTGTTGTCTGTTACGGCAGAGTCGTCTGCACCGTCGCATGCACCGAAAGCCCAGCAAAGTTTGAACTCTTCGGGTAATCGCTCACCCGAAACCTCCATGATAAAACCATTACTATCCGTCAATGGACATACAATCAGCTTTATTTCACCTTCTTTCCATAATTTATCTTTAATGGTATAAGCCTGTCCCTTTTTCTTGACACTGCATTGGTCCAGCCAGCAACTTTCATTGCCGCAAACCACTCCCAGACGGAAAGTTCCCGCACCTTTGGATAAACGGAAGGGAAGAGTCTGGGCGTTGTTGCCAAAGACAGACAACAGCATACAGAGAAAGAACGGAAGTAGCCGCCGGCTATAATTCCATGTTGTTTTCATAGCTGATATCGATTTGTGCGTTCTTATTGTTTTTTTCTTCCACACGACTGCCGTCTTCTACTTGTAACCGGACATCTTCCAGGTAGAAGTCTTCGGTAAAGATAATGCTTCCTGCTTTATTTACCTTGGCTTTTATGCCGGAAATATGGAAATTCTGCAAAGGCAGTTCCTCATTCCAGCCGGCAGCAGTGATAAAGATTTGCACATTAGTAGCTTTTACATCGCTGAGCCATACATTACGGAAATGCGGATACCCTTTTTCTTTAGGTGTGACAGGAGTCAGCATAACCTTCCAATGTTCGGGAATTTCCTTACCTTCATATTCAGCCGGCAAAGTAGAATAACTATAGCTGGGGTTCCAGTTCAGGTCCGCTGCCAGTACATGGCGGACATGGTCTGCTGTCACTTGGGTCATGTAGATATTTTCTACGGTTCCGCCGCGGTTCATGGCAGATTTCAGACGGAGGGTGGAAGAGGTTCCGTATGCTTGGAGGTTATATCCCAATACATTTCGGATGCAGCCTGAAGTTTCGCTGCCGCAGGTAATCAGTCCCGCACCTTTACGTGCAATGCATCCACGAACAATGATATTTTCTGTGGGGCGGTTTACGCGCAGGCCGTCGGCATCCCTTCCGGCTTTCAGGCAGATATTGTCATCGTTGCAATCTACTTCGCAGTTTTCAATCAGGATATTGGTGCTGGAGTCAATGTCAATACCATCCGTACTGGGACCATGCCCCCCTACGTTATTATTGATTTTCAGTCCGTTCAAGGTACATTGGTCGGAATACAGCACCTGGCAACCCCAAAATCCGGTACGCATCAAGGTAAAGTCTTTCAGTGTTATCTGGCGGCTGTTCGAGATGAGCATACCTCTTACGCGTTTGCAGTCGTAGTCCACAATCCACCGCAGTTTGCGTTTCTCGTAATCCTTCCGCATGGTCCAATATTTATCCCAGAATATTTTTCCACGGCAATCCAACGTACCTGCTCCGCTGATAGCTGCGTTTTCCGCATCCAGAATATTGATGACTGCCGAGGGCCATACCATTTCGATACCTGCCACGCGGGAGCGCATTTCGGGGTATAAATCTATATCCTCGCTGGCTATTAGCGTCGTACCTTGGTTGAGGTGGAGGTTTACATTACTTTTCAGGTAGATGGCACCAATCCGGTAGTATCCCGGGGCTACTTCCACTGTTCCCCTCCGGAACGGTGGCATTCGTCAATGGCTTTCTGCAGGGCGGCAGTGCTTAACCGGGTGCTGTCATTTTTCAATCCGTAATCGGCTGCTTGGAATATTTTTCCCTTCGGATAGGTTTTGGCTCCTACTTGGGCAGTCCACGAAAGGTCAGGAGTTCCCATCCTTTCTCCCCATTGGAATCCGGGGAGGGATTGGGCATTGGTAAAGAGGGTACCTAAGGTAAATGATAGGGTTAATAATAATGTTTTGTTGTTCATTTGTTCCTACTTTTAAATTAATTGCCGTCCGGCTTTTCAATTTCTGTAAACGGGCTGTCATTCCATTTGAAACTGTCCAAAGCATCCGGATGTGCAGGATTGTAACCGGAATAGTCGCTGCGCAAATAGTTAGAGATAGGTAATCCCGCTTTCTTTATCCCTTCAATGATACATTTGGAGATTTGATAAGCTCCGTAAGGATTGAAGTGGGTATTATCTGCCAATACCCTGTTTTGTCCCGGATAGGTTCCGGCAGGATAATGTACGAATGCCTTTTTGGAAGGTTCCACTCCCATTGCTTCATAGAGGGTACGGGTCATTTCGTTGAGATCGATCAAAGGAACGTTTTCTTTGGCAGCCAACCAGCGCATTGCTTCGGGATAATCTTCGTGAGTATCTCTGATTTTCCCGTTTTCATCGAAACTGCGGCGTTGTGTCGGGGTTACCAGTACAGGATAGGCTCCTCGTGCCCTTGCCTCATCAATGAATGTTTTCAAGCTGGTCATAAATGAATAATAAGCTCCTTTACCGGGACCTTTTTGCTTTTGGTCGTTGTGACCGAATTCCATAAAAATATAATCTCCGGGTTTCATTTGTGTCAATGCCTTTTTCAGTCGTCCTGCACCGATAAAAGTATTGGCGCTTTCGCCGGATTCTGCATAATTGGCAAAACAAATGCTGTCATTGAAGAAGCGGGGAATCATTTGTCCCCAGCTTGCCCAAGGTTCATTGTCCTGGTCTACTACCGTGGAGTTACCGCATAGGAATACGGTGGGTACATTATTTACTTTCTCAATAATCAGTTCGGACAATTGGGGTGCATCCCCGTTGAATTCCAAAGTAAGTTTGTCATCCCAGTTCAATTTTTGGCGTTCACGCGGTTTGATGCGCACATTTTCTTTTTCCGAAATATGTGTGTTGCGCTTGTTGATCACAAATGTACAAGGTTTTAACTCCCCTTTTTTTGTCTTCACATTTTCGAAGAAAAGGCGGCGTGATTCTCCTCGCACTGTTGTTTCTCCGGCAGCGCGTTTGTTTCCTATCACGGCTGTGACATGGTAGTTTCCATCGGGAACCGTAACAGAGAAAAAGAATGGAGCTGTACTTTTACCTTCCGGAGAGGGCTGTCTGTCATATCCGTATCCCTTTTCCTCCGAGTATCTGTCGGCGGGAGTTATTTTGGTATAACCGTCTTTCGTCTTTTACCTGTGGTAAAATCGAATTTGTAAGTTTGTGCTTCGACTCCTAATGTCGCTAAAAGTCCAAGAGCTAATAGGGCTATCTGTTTCATGATTGATATAGATTGTTATTAATTGATTTTTCGGTTTTAGTTCATCCGGAGAGTCATTGGTATAAGATTTGATATCACCGGTCTGTTTTTTGTGAACAACTCACTTGATTTGTTGAGGCGTTAACAGTAAATTGCGGACGGAACTGGTCCGAATTCATATAATCCAAAATGGCTTTATGCATCTGACGGGCTACAATGCGTTTCTCTGGCTGGGAAGTAATGTCCATGCTTGTCATGAGCACTTTCCCATTTAATACATTGGCTTCGAATAACATACCTATCTTGCGGCTTATAAACCAAGTGTCGATGCTTTGAACCGTAGGTTGGAAAGCGGGTGGAAAGTGGGTGAATTGCATCACTTGAGCACGATTCAGCAGTTCCCACCATTGCAGATTGCTGTGATATTCTGTCGGAAACTGACGGAATAACGGGTGTTTGGGGTTCACTAAGATACCTGTGGTATGAGGAGGACGCATTTTGAACCAGGAGGTGTTCCAGAATACAGGAGTGAATTGCTGGACCACTTCTTTACCATAACTCACTTTGCCCGCAGCTGTAATAAGCACATTTCCACCATTCTGAAGAATTTCCAGGGCTTTCGAATCCAAGGTGTCGGTAGTGTATACTTTTCCTTCGGCTATTGTCACTTGGGCGGGATAAACCCAGAAATTCCAGTCATTTACAGCTTCTGTTCCCATAATGCGTATTTCCAGATTCAGCTTTTTAGCCTCTTGGATATCAGTAAGCGGAAACTCAAGGCTACCTGTGCGATTTAAATTTCCGACAGGAATGTCTTGTGTTGCCAATGTGCCTTGCGCATATACTTTGCCATATTCGTCTTTTAACGTATATACAATTTCTGCTTGTTTTAATGCCTCGGCACCAAAATGAGCGATTTCAATATCCGCCTTTAAAATTTCCTTGTTATTATATACAAATTTATCTGTACGCATCAGTGGAACTGTAGGTGAGCAGAAACGTCTCCATTCTGCGGAGTTGATATATCCTTTTTCTTCAAAGAAAACATCGAGAACACCTACCAGTGCAGTTCCCTGACCCGAATAATCGTTCAGTGACAATAATTGGAAACCGGCATAATCGGGCGTGCGGAGTGTCTTTTCTATTTCATATTTGTAACAAAGGGCTTGCAACTTTCCGCTGGCCATCATAAATAGATGGGCTTGGTCGCTCATGTGGTTGTCAGCCAGAATGTCTTTGAAAATCTCGAAGTTCTTGGCTTTATTGACGCCTGTATATTTACGTATTTCATTGAAATTGGGGAAAGCGCACCATTGACCTGTTTCATGGGATACGTAGGGCTGTCTCACGGTGTCAAGATGATTCTGGAAACGATAGTCGTCTTGGGTGGACGGTTGTTTCTTGGACCAGGTCAGGCCACGTGCCCCAGCCTTTACATGATATTGGTTGCGAGGTTGCCATTGCCATCCGTTGCCTACCGATGCTCCGGTATATACATGTCTGGGATCCTTCTTTTCCCAATATTCTACGAACTTGGTCACCCATTCTACCCAGCGTCCGCTAGGTTCGTTTCCGCATGCCAACATGCAATAAGAGGCATAGTTGCCATATTCTTTGGTTAATGCGATGGTTTCGTCCATCAGATATTTGTCAATAGGTTGTCCCAAACCTAATTTGGGACCATGATTGGGCCAGCTCGGACCTTCGGGTTGCAGATAGAATCCTACCCGGTCGGCAGCCATAAAAGCGGCTTCGGGAGGACAGAATGAATGGAAACGCATATGATTCAGTCCATAATTGCGACAGATACGGAATACCCGTTCCCAACTTTCTACATCCATCGGAGCGTAACCGGTCAACGGGAAGTCACAGTTTTCAACTGTTCCGCGAAGCTGGGTTTTGCGCCCGTTTACATAAAACCATTTACCTTTGATTTCAAATCGGCGCATACCGAATTGTATTTCTTTTATCTCAGTTTTTTTCCCATTGGTGACTTCTGCTTTCAGTTTGTACAGGGCCGGATGAAATTCATCCCATAGCAGCATATCATTCCCCATAGGTAATACCATTTCTGTTTCCGTCACTCCTTTGTTGAGTTTGATTTCTTGTTGTATGGCGGGAACTATATGCTTTTTATCCGTATTGAAGCTCTCTGCTGATAATTTTACTTTTGCAGTGCCTGTACCTTTGATGACGACTTTGACACGTGCCAGTTTTTGTTCCGGTTCCGGATATATTTGAATATCATCGAAATATGTTTTCGGAGTCGTTTGCAGACAGATGCGTCCTACAATGCCGTTCCAGTTTCCTTGGGTTTGGTCGGTTATGCTGTGCGAATCCGGTCCGACATTGATTTCTTTGATACGATTATCCACCCGGATGGTGATAGTACATTTTCCGGGACGGACATAACGGGTTATATCATATTGATGGGGAACACAAAGACTATTCTGCATTCCTGTCTTTTGTCCGTTCACCCATACGGTTGTTTCTATATGGGGACGTTCCAGAAACAACAAAATACGTTCACCTTTCCAGTCGGCAGGTATATTCACCTCTTTCTGATACCAAGCAGCTCCTACATAATGTTTGTCGGGAGTCAGAAAGAATGGAAATTTAATATTACCTTCTTTACGGTATTTTTCCATGTATGGATTATAATAGTAGGAACTGTCATAGAGACTGCCTGTCCATTGGGTCTTTGCGTGACCTCATCACTTTCAGTTTCTCGGGCATGGAACCGGGCAGGTTGATGAAGTCATTCAAAGTGTGGCTGAACCAGTTTTCCTTTCTCCATTATCCTGACGGTCTATACTGAATGACCATTTTCCGGATAAGTCAATAAGTTTTTTGTGCGCTTAACGAGAAGCACATCCATACTAGGCAGATTGTCAATAACGTTTTTTTCATAGTATCTTTTTACTTTGAATTTGATGTTGCTAAATTAAGGTCTTTTCATCTGCATGTAAATAGAAAGAAGTACATATAGATGGAAATTCGTATAAAATAGGGGTAATGTGCGATATATTTGTACGATTTTACATGGATATGCCTTGTATGTGCAGAAAAAAGTCCAAATCTCTTTTTATCTTTGTATACTCACAATTAAATCATTGTATACATGTAAAAAACGATTATTCAGTTTGCTCTGCTTGTTAGGAACGGTTGCCGGATTATTTGCCGGTGATACGGCTTATTTGTTCTCTTATTTCATTAATGACAGTCGGGACGGTCTTCATTTGGCTTATAGTTTGGATGGGCTGACATGGACTCCTCTGAATCATGGAAAATCTTTCTTGATACCTACGGTCGGGAAGGATCGTCTGATGCGTGACCCTAGTATTTGTCAGGCGCCGGACGGAACCTTTCACATGGTGTGGACTTCCAGTTGGACAGACCGGATTATAGGTTACGCCTCTTCTCCCGATTTAATCCATTGGAGTGAGCAGCGTTCTATTCCGGTAATGATGCATGAGCCTGCTGCACATAATTGCTGGGCACCTGAATTGTTTTATGATGAACCTTCGCAAACTTATTATATTTTTTGGGCAACGACCATTCCCGGACGTCACAAGGAAGTGCCGGTCATTGAGAGTGAGAAAGGGCTGAACCATCGTATTTACTATGTTACGACGAAGGATTTTAATACATTTTCTGAAACCAAACTGTTTTTTAATCCCGATTTCAGTGTGATTGATGCAGCTATTGTACGCGATCCGGTGATGAAAGACTTGATTATGGTGGTGAAGAATGAAAACTCGTTGCCGGCAGAGAAGAATTTGAGAATAACACGGACAACACGGATAGAGGATGGATTTCCTACTACCGTTTCTCCTTCCATTACAGGAAATTATTGGTGTGAGGGACCTGCGCCACTTTTTGTAGATGATGCTCTTTATGTCTATTTTGATAAATACCGTAATCATCAATATGGAGCTGTCTGCAGTCGTGATCATGGAAGGACATGGGAAGATGTGTCTGACCGTGTATCTTTTCCAAAAGGAACCCGTCACGGAACTGCTTTTACCGTAGAGAAGGCTGTACTTGATAAATTGCTTCGTATCCATCACTTCAATCCTCTTATTCCGGATAATATCGCTGATCCTTCTTTATCCAAATTTGGTGATACTTATTATCTTTATGGTACTACTGATATTGATAAAGGATTGTCACAAGCAGGGACTCCTGTGGTATGGAAATCTAAAGATTTTGTAAACTGGAGTTTTGACGGATCACATATTGTGGGATTCGATTGGCATAAAGGACATGAATATGTCAATGCCAAAGGAGAGAAAAAGACGGGATATTTTCGTTATTGGGCACCCGGCAGAGTAGTGGAGAAGAATGGTGAATATTATCTTTATACCACTTTTGTAAAACCGGATGAGAATGCACGTACCTATGTGCTGAAGTCCGACCGTCCCGAAGGTCCTTTCCTTTTTGCCGGACGTAATTCTATATCTTCTCATTCTTTGGATGGGTTTGATCAATCTTGTATTGCTCCGGATATAGATGGGGAACCTTTTGTGGATGATGATGGAACTGCTTATTTATTCTGGCGCCGCCGGATGGCTGCCCGTATGACTGACGATTGGCAGCATTTAACCGGTGATACTGTTGTGATGAGTACGGCTCGTCAAGGGTATTCGGAAGGGCCGGTTATGTTTAAACGTAAAGGTATTTATTATTACATCTATACTTTGAGAGGGAATCAGAATTATGTAAATGCTTACATGATGAGCCGACAGTCCCCTTTGTCGGGCTTTGAAAAGCCCGAAGGCAATGATATTTTTCTTTTTTCATCCATTGCCGATAATGTTTGGGGGCCGGGACATGGGAATGTATTTTATAATGAAGAAACAGACGATTATATTTTCGTATATCTGGAGTACGGTGACGGAGGAACTACCCGCCAAGTATATGCCAATCGGATGGAATTTAATGAGGATGGCACTATAAAGACACTTGTTCCTGATGAAAAGGGAGTTGGTTACTTGGCTGTCAGCCAGGAACAGCGCGAAAATAAGGCGCTGAAAGCTTCTTTCAGTGCATCCAGCGTACGTTCTCCCCGTACTTCTAAGGTTGAAATAGAAACTCAGCCTAATTGTCCTTTGGCTGATAAAACTTCGCTTGTCAAGGTGGAACGCACACATATATATCACCCTGAAAATGCAGGCGACCGGTCTAATGGAACACGCTGGATGGCAGAAACAAATGATGATCATCCTTGGCTGATGGTGGATTTGGGTGAAGCCATGCAGGTAACGGAGTGTCAATTTGCCTTTGTACACCCTGCTGAAGGCCATGCCTGGCATCTCGAAAAATCCAATGATGGTACTAATTGGCAACCTTGTGCCGGAGTAAAAGAGGTGAAGGCATGTTCACCTCATGTGGTAACGGTGGGAGATAAAGTACGTTATTTGCGTTTGCACATAGATAAAGGTGCAGCCGGATTATGGGAATGGAAAATCTATTAAATTACTATTTTATCATTGAAAAAACGATTTGTGACCGTTCTTTGGCTTGTCTTTGGCCGAGGACTTTTTGCACAACAGCCTTGGTTTAAAGACAAGGATTTGACCTTGACCGGTGCTTATTATTATCCTGAGCATTGGGATGAGAGTCAATGGGAGAGAGATTTTAAACAGATGCACGATTTGGGTTTTGAATTCACCCATTTCGCGGAATTTGCTTGGGCGCAATTGGAACCGGAAGAGGGAAAATATGATTTTGCCTGGTTGGATAAAGCGGTGGCTTTGGCTGCCAAATATGATTTGAAAGTCATTATGTGTACTTCTACGGCAACTCCACCAGTATGGCTGAGCCGTAAATACCCTGAAATTTTGATTAAAAATGAAAATGGTACCGTGCTTGATCACGGAGCACGTCAACATGCTTCTTTTGCTTCTCCCGTTTATAGAGAACTGGCTTATAAAATGATAGAGAAGTTAGCTCAGCATTATGGAAATGATTCCAGAATAATCGGCTGGCAGCTCGATAATGAGCCGGCCGTACAATTTGATTATAATCCGAAAGCCGAACTGGCTTTCCGGGATTTTTTACGTGAAAAATATCATCATGACATTAAAGCATTGAATGATGCCTGGGGAACGGCTTTTTGGAGTGAGGTTTATTCTTCTTTTGATGAAATAACTCTTCCTAAAACTGCCCAGATGTTTATGAATCATCATCAGATTTTGGATTACCGCCGTTTTGCTGCCAGTCAGACAAACGACTTTTTGAATGAACAATGTTTGTTGATAAAAAAATATGCAAAGAACCAATGGGTGACTACTAACTATATTCCTAATTATGAGGAAGGACATATAGGTGGCAGCCCTGCACTTGATTTTCAAAGTTATACTCGCTATATGGTGTATGGAGACAATGAAGGGATCGGCCGTCGCGGATATCGAGTGGGAAATCCGTTGCGTATTGCTTTTGCCAATGACTTTTTCAGACCCATACAAGGTACTTATGGAGTAATGGAACTTCAGCCAGGGCAGGTGAATTGGGGGAGTATCAATCCTCAACCGCTGCCCGGAGCTGTCCGTTTATGGATGTGGAGCGTATTTGCCGGTGGAGGCGACTTTATCTGTACTTATCGTTATCGCCAGCCTCTGTATGGCACGGAACAATATCACTACGGCATTGTAGGTACAGACGGAACAACGGTGACTCCCGGTGGACGTGAATATGAGCAGTTCATGAAAGAAATCAGACAGCTGCGGGGACAGGTTGCTGCTCGTGAGGTGAAACCGGACGATTATTTGGCGCGTCGTACTGCCATTCTTTTTAATCATGAAAATTCATGGAGCATTGAGCGCCAGAAGCAAAATCGTACATGGAATACATTAGGGCATATTGAGAAATATTATCGCACGTTGAAATCTTTTGGCGCGCCCGTAGATTTTATCAATGAAAGCAAGGAGTTCTCCTCTTATCCTGTGATCATAGCTCCGGCTTATCAATTGGCTGACAAGGCATTGGTAGACAGATGGACTGATTATGTAAAGAAGGGTGGTAATTTGGTCTTAACTTGCCGTACAGCCCAAAAAGACCGCCATGGACGTTTTACCCGAAGCTCCTTTCGGTTCCATGATAAATGAACTGACCGGTAATGAAATGGAGTTTTATGATTTATTACTTCTTGAAGAACCGGGCAAATTACGGATGGATGGAAAAGAATATACGTGGAATACTTGGGGAGAGATATTGAAATCGGGTAAGGATTCACAAGTATGGGCTACTTATACACAGGAATTTTATGAAGGAAAACCGGCAGTCACTACTCGTAAGTTGGGAAAAGGTACTGTTACTTACGTGGGAGTGGATAGTACGGACGGATTATTGGAGAAAGATATTTTGAAGAAACTATATGCGCAATTGAATATTCCTGTGATGGATTTACCATACGGTGTTACTTTAGAGTACCGCAATGGTATGGGGATTGTACTGAATTATACAGATAAACCTTATAAGTTCGTACTTCCTTCGGGAGCCAAAGTGCTGATAGGAGAGCCGGTAATTCCTACAGCAGGAG
>ENA-OQNJ01000362-OQNJ01000362.1-human-gut-metagenome-genome-assembly--contig:-NODE-362-length-11971-cov-1.932033_pt1 | contig 11971 bp, 15 predicted proteins | sample MGYA00242630_ERZ504882 | MGnify/ENA primary metagenome ERZ504882 (study PRJEB26092, sample SAMD00036408) | human gut metagenome | host: Homo sapiens | study: EMG produced TPA metagenomics assembly of... | reverse complement strand
CAGAGCGTAAAACAGACTTCATGTAAAAGAAAAGCAGGTCGAACTTTTAGACGGAACAAGAGTTGAGTATGATAAACTTTTAATCGCAACAGGCGCAAACAGTTTTATTCCTCCGGTTGGAAATTTAAGAGAGGCAAAAAATGTCTTTGGTCTTCGACATTTAAGTGATGCACAGGCAATTGACCAATCTGCCAAAGAAGCGGAGAATATTGTTATTATCGGTTCAGGTCTGGTTGGGCTTGACGCAGCTTATGGTCTGATGGAAACAGGAAAGAATGTTTCAATTGTTGAAATGGCAGACCGGATTCTTCCGGTACAGCTTGATAAGACAGCAGCAAAAGAATATCAGAAACGTTTTGAATCTGCAGGAGCTAAGTTTTATCTTGGAAGAAAAGCAGCAGAAACAAAAATGGATGAGAACGGAAAAATTACGACGGTTATTTTGGACAATGGAGAAGAATTAAAATCGGATTTGATTATTGTGGCAGCCGGAGTGAGAAGTGCAACAGCAGGTTTTGAGACAGAGGAAATCATAGTCGACAGAGGCATGAAAGTAGATGAGTTTATGCAGACAGGAGCAAAAGATGTCTATGCAGCGGGAGATGTAACCGGACTTTCCGGAATCTGGCCAAATGCTCAGAAACAGGGAGAAACCGCAGCACTTAACATGATGGGCGGACGTGTCCCTTATACGGATCGCTTTGCCGCTTAAAAACACGATTAATTTCTTTGGATTAAATTCACTTTGCGTTGGCGAAATTGTACCAAAAGAGACAGATGTGGTGATTGCAAGAGAAGATGCTTCTAACTATAAAAGAGTTATCATCCGAGATGGAAAAGTAGCAGGAGTACTGCTTCAGGGAGATATTTCTCATGCAGGAATCTGGCAGTACCTGATTAAAAATCAAATTTCGGTAGCGGGTATCAAAAAAGATATTTTTGCGCTGAATTTCAGTGATTTCTATGGAATCAAAGAAAATGGAGAATATGTCTGGAATTTTTAAAAAGGGGTTGACAAAGTCCGTATTTTCTGGGTATACTTTGTTTGTCTTAAGACAGAAATTTCAGATAGAAAAAAGCAGTGAGAGGAACAAGTAGTCACCGAAGGAATCTACAGAAAGCAGCCGGAAGATGAGAGGCGCAGAAAAACATTGGAAGATGAATACATCCTTAAGCTTTGCACCGAATGGCAGAGTTGCTTAGTAGGCTGTAACGGAGTGGCACTCGTTATTGTGCTCAAGTATCGCAAAAAAGCTGTACTTATAGAGGCAGGAAATGTGAGTTTTCTGCAAATAAAGGTGGTAACACGAAAGTGATAGACTCTCGTCCTTTTTAGAAAGGATGAGAGTTTTTTTATATCAAAAAAAGGAGAAAAACAATGAAAATCTATGAAGAATTAGTTGCCAGAGGTTTAATTGCTCAGGTAACAGATGAAGAAGAAATCAGAGAACTGGTAAACAATGGAAAGGCAACATTTTACATTGGATTTGACCCGACCGCAGACAGTCTTCATGTTGGACATTTCATGGCATTGTGTCTGATGAAACGTCTGCAGATGGCAGGAAACAAACCGATTGCCTTAATCGGAGCGGTACAGGTATGGTTGGAGATCCATCCGGTCGTACGGATATGCGTCAGATGCTGACAGAAGAAACGATTCAGCATAACTGTGATTGTTTTAAGAAACAGATGAGTCGTTTTATTGACTTCTCAGATGACAAAGCAATGATGGTAAATAATGCAGATTGGCTGATGAAATTGAATTATGTTGAAGTATTACGAGAAGTTGGTTCTTGTTTTTCTGTCAATAATATGCTGCGTGCAGAATGCTACAAACAGCGTATGGAGAAAGGATTAAGCTTTCTGGAATTTAACTACATGATTATGCAGAGTTACGATTTCTACATGTTATACCAGAAATACGGATGTAACATGCAGTTTGGCGGAAATGACCAGTGGAGCAATATGCTTGGCGGTACGGAACTGATTCGTCGTAAATTAAATAAAAATGCCTATGCAATGACCATTAATCTGCTCTTGAACTCCGAAGGAAAGAAAATGGGAAAAACGCAGTCCGGAGCTGTATGGCTTGATCCGAATAAGACTTCTCCATTTGACTTCTATCAGTACTGGAGAAATATCGAAGATGTGAAAGTAGAAGAATGCTTATCACTTCTTACATTCCTTCCAATGGATGAAGTCCGAAGACTGGGAGCCTTAGAAGGAGCAGAGATCAACAAAGCAAAAGAAGTTCTTGCTTATGAAGTTACAAAGATCGTTCATGGAGAAGAAGAAGCGAAGAAAGCTCAGACAGCTGCAAAAGCAATGTTTGTAAGTGGTGGAGCAAACGAAGATGCCCCTACATTTGAATACGAAGCAGATAAATTAGCAGAAGGAATCGATATTCTTACAATGTTAGTAGATTCTAAACTTTGCACAACTCGTTCAGATGCAAGAAGAATGGTACAGCAGGGTGGAGTTTCTGTAAATGGTAAGAAAGTAGATGCAATTGATGCAACATTTGGTAAGGCGGATTTTGACGATAAAGATCGTATCTTATTAAAGAAAGGTAAGAAGAAATTCTGCCAGATCAAAGAAAAATAATTAAAAAATAAACAAGCAGGAATCCCGGAGAGTTGATACTCCGGGGTTCTTTTCGATATTCAAAAGGAAAATAAAAAAGAAATATTAGAAAGAGAATCAGAAAAAGAAAAGAGGAAGAGAACTTTGAAAACAAAATGCACAAGAGGAATCATATATTTTATCGGTTTGATCGTGCTTGCACTTGGAATTGTATTAAATACAAAGACATTATTAGGAGTATCACCGATTATATCTATTCCATATAATATCTGTCATATCTGGCATTTAAATCTAGGAGCAATAACCTTTGTATTTTACTGCTTTTGTGTGTTGATAGAGGCAATCTTAAAAGGAAAAGAATTTAAATTATATGAATTATTACAGATTCCAATGAGTCTGTGACAAGTGTATTTATCAATATTTTTGACCGGTTATTTAAATATTGTACCTAGATACATTGGGACAGAAACTTCTGGTATTATTTTTTGCAATCGTTGTTACGGGAATAGGTGCAGCAACGATGGTTAATATGAAGCTTGTACCAAACCCTGCAGATGCACTTGCAGCGACGATCGGAGATAAACTTGGCAAAGGCATGGGAATTGGCAAAAATGTTTTTGATGTTACTTGTTTTTGTATCTCAGGAATCATCGGACTTGTATTTACAAGACATATCATAGGACTTGGAATTGGAACTGTACTGGCAGTTATTTTTACAGGAAGAGTCATTGCAGTTTATAATTATTTCCTGAAACATCCAATGCAGAATCTTGCAGGAATCACTGCAGAATTATAAGCCAGAGATAATGAAAGCCCTTTATGTTACAAAAATATGTAGAAAATTGTCGAAATTTATGATGTCTGGATTGTTTGGAGCGTGCCTGTTTATGTATGGAATGCCGATCAGACGAAAAGGCTTATATGGTTTTGTAATCTTTCTGATCGTTTGTATGGCTAGGTGTTTTTTAGGCTTACGGATGGTAAATTAGAAGCTGTAGAGCAGGCAAGAAAGGATATGGTGCATGGCATTCATGAATTAAGATATGGAAAAGATCAGATTCCAGAAGAATTCAGATGAAATGATGCGTGTAATATCAGAACAGAAAAAATCATTATATTTAAAAGCATACGTAGGTTCCGTATATAAAGATGGAGTTTGGAGGAAAATGCCAGAGGGACAAGATCCATTGCAATGGTTTTTGACAACTTCCCGTACAGGAAATCAGATGTTATATGCATCAGCAGCAGTGGAAGCTTTCCGTGCACATGGAATTCCAGCAAGATACGTGGAAGGATACTATCTTGGAGCATCCAAAATCCAAGACAGCAAAAATGGAGAGGTATCTATTACAGGGGAGAATGCTCATGCATGGGTGGAAGTTTATTTTGACGGAGTTGGATGGAAGGCAGTGGACGTAACTCCGGGATATTACTATAATGTGGCAACACTTCAGAAGATGGTAAACACACCAGAACAGATTAAGAAGAATGCAGCAATGATTTTGTTAGGTGCGGTAACAGTGCTCGTAATTGCAGGCTTTATTTTGTTCGTGATCTTAGAAATCCGTTTATGGCTCTTAGAACAGACTCTTAAGAAACAATATGAACAGGCAGATATGGATTAGAAGATCAGAATCTTACAGATGCAGATTTTTGGATTGTTAGGAATCTTTGGAATTGAAACAAAATTTGGATGGAAAACAAAGAAAAGTTAAAACTGAGGTATCAATTTCAAAAATATTGTATGTAATCTAAGCTAAATTTTGGAATAGTCCAATGCCAAACAAAAAGAACGACGAACTCGTGCAGCCAGTTCATTTTGCTCTAAAATATCTTCAATCAAGAATGCAACGCCATCCTGATCATTAGAAGGAGCAATGACAGAACATACATCTTTCACAGCAGCAGAAGCATTTGCCATAGCAGCAGTGACTCCAAGATCAAGAGATAACATAGAAAGATCATTCCCACTATCACCAACCGCAAGGATTTGTGAAGGAGTGATCTTTTTGGTTTGGGCATAACGAAGTAGAGCTGTTCCTTTCTGTGCATTTACATGCGTGATCTCCAGATCATTTTTGGAAGTTGATACCGCATGTAACTGATCAATCCCATGAATATCATCTTTTAAAGCATTGATCTTATCTTGATCAAAAAATGTAGTAGAGATTTTATAAATTGGTGTTTTACAGCCAAGCAGACTTTCTTTTCCTTCTAAAAAAGCGAACTTTAGAAACCATCATTGCAAAGTCGTGCCAAGTACGGAAATATACTTTACCTTCTTGTTCAACGGCAGGAAACACTTCATTTTTATAATAAGATAATAACGTATTTTTATCAGTGATCGAGGTTTTTCCATATTCCGTTGCAATGTCAGCAAAAGCACCATGCCGTTCAAAAACAGTTAAGATCTGTTTTGCAATACTTTTTGGAAGCGAAGCGATATGAAATCCATTGCCGTGCACATCATAAGTGCAAGCCCCACTGTGGCAGATCATATCACAGGAAAGAGATGCCGCATCAAGTTCTCTTTTTGCAGCGCGATAATCTCTTCCAGTATTTACAATAAAATGAATTCCATGTTTCTGCAATTTTTTCACCGCATTGATCGTTCGGTCAGATATATATCCTTTGTCATTTAATAAAGTTCCATCCATATCGGATGCAAATAATCGTATCATGTTAAGTACTCCTTTCGTGTGTATAAGATGATAGTAACAGGGAAATACAAAATCTAAATGATATCTATGTTAAATTTCTGCAATGAAAACTATTTAGAAAAAAATCTAAATGCTAATTGACTTTCAAGATACATCATGCTATAAAGTAATTAGAAATATTTCTAAATAGCTACAGAAAGGATGAGAGTTATGGGATTTGCAGAGACATTTAAAGCTTTATCAGATCCAATACGAAGAGAGATTCTTATGATGCTGCGGGATGGAAGCATGTCGGCTGGAGAGATTGGAGTTCATTTTGATATGACAGGTGCAACCATTTCTTATCATTTGAAGATTCTTAAAAAAGCAGAGCTGATCTTCGAGAAGAAAGAGAAAAATTATATTTACTACACGTTAAATACATCAGTTGTTGAGGAAGTTATGTTATGGTTGTCAGAATTGAAGGGAGGAAATCATGATGTTAAAGAAGAATAAGAAGTTTTTTATTGCAAGTTGTATTGTAATTTTATTACCAATGTTTGCTGGATTCTTATTATGGGATCAGTTGCCAGCACAGGTGGCAACACATTTTGGAAGAAACGGCGAGGCCGATCGATACAGCAGCAAATTATTTGCAGTAGCAGGAATTTATCTGTTTGTTTTGGCAATGCATATTTTATGTAGTGTTATCACAGAATTTGATCCTAAGAAAAGGAATGTTGGGTCTAAGATTTATCATCTGATCCTATGTATCTGTCCGGTTGTATCACTTTGGTGTGGGGTAATGATCTATGGAAATGCATTAGGATATAAAGACGTGATCAATTTAAATCTGTGGACGAATGTTTTACTAGGAATAGTTCTGATCGTTGTTGGAAACTATCTTCCAAAGTGCAGACAGAATTATATGATCGGAATCAAAACTTCCATGGACATTGGATAATGAAGAAAACTGGGATTACACACATCGAATGGCGGGAAAATGGTGGATCATCGGTGGAGTTTTGACGATTCTGCTTGGATTTCAGAAGTTTGTTGATCCAATTGGAGCAGCAGTAGGGATTATTTTGATCGTTACATTGATTCCTGCGATTGCTTCTTATATTTATTATAAGAAGCATAGAGTTATGTAAAAAAGCATTGTGGTAGATAAAAAGAAATCAGATGTTATAATAAAGTTAATTATCGGACAGAAGGGAGTGATCACATGCAACAAGTAATGCATCTTTTCTTTTACACAAAAAAGAAGTTTCAAATGAAAATAAAAATAATTATGAACCAAATCTATTGACATACAAACAAAAAAATGCTAACTTATAATTACAAACAAAATAAAAATAAGTTACGAACGAAACATTCTGAAAGGAGATACCATGAACAACACAGAACATTTCGGTAAATTAACAGAACGCATGCAGGCATTTCGTGAGGAAGTGCTCGATGCAAAACCATATATTGACGCACAGAGAGCCGTACTGGCAACAGAAGCTTATAAAGAAAACCAGAATCAGCCAAGAGTTATGGTAAGAGCTTTAATGCTACAGAAGATCTTAGAAGGAATGAGCATTTACATTGATGACAAATCCCTGATCGCAGGAAATCAGGCAACAAAGAACAAGAATGCTCCAATCTTCCCAGAATATACCATGGAATTTGTGATGAATGAATTAGATCTCTTTGAGAAACGCGACGGAGATGTTTTCTATATTACAGAAGAGACAAAAGAACAGTTAAGAGAGATTGCACCGTTCTGGGAGAATAACAATCTTCGTGCCAGAGGAGAAGCTTTACTTCCAGAAGAGGTAGATGTCTTTATGGAGACAGGTGTCTTTGGAATGGAAGGAAAATTAAATGCTGGAGATGCCCATCTGGCAGTGAATTACCAGAGAATCTTATCTGATGGATTGAAAGGATATGAAAAAAGAGTAAAAGAATTAAGAGCAGCATTAGATTTTACAGATCCAGAAAGCATTGATAAGAACGTATTTTATAAAGCAGTCTTAACAGTCATTGAAGCCGTTCGTGATTTTGCACAGCGTTACAGCAAACTTGCAAAAGAATTAGCAGACAAAGAAACTGATGCAAAACGCAAAGAAGAATTATTACAGATGAGCAAGATCTGTGCCAAGGTTCCATATGAACCAGCAAATTCCTTTAGGGAAGCTGTACAGTCTGTTTGGTTTATCCAGTTGATCCTTCAGATCGAATCTAACGGACATTCCTTAAGTTATGGACGTTTTGACCAGTATATGTATCCATATTATATGAAAGATATCAATGAAGGAAAAATCACAAAAGAAGATGCATTAGAATTATTAACATGTCTTTGGATCAAGACATTAACGATCAATAAAGTACGTTCCCAGTCACATACATTAAGTTCTGCAGGATCACCAATGTACCAAAACGTAACGATTGGTGGACAGACAACTGATAAGAAAGATGCTGTCAATGAATTAAGTTTTGTAGTATTACAATCCGTTGCACAGACAAGACTGACACAGCCAAACTTGACAGTCCGTTATCATGCCAATATCGACAAACATTTCTTTGATGAATGTATCGAAGTTATGAAACTCGGATTTGGTATGCCAGCATTAAATAACGATGAGATCATCATCCCATCTTTCATCAATTGGGGTGTCAAAGAAGAAGATGCATACAATTATAGTGCGATCGGATGTGTAGAGACAGCTGTTCCAGGTAAATGGGGATATCGTTGTACCGGTATGTCTTATATTAACTTCCCAAGAGTTCTGCTTTGTGCGATGAATGATGGAGTTGACTTAACAAGCGGTAAGAGATTTACCAAAGGATATGGTAAATTTACAGAGATGGAAACATATGAAGATCTCTTAGCAGCATGGGATAAGACCGTCAGAGAAATGACACGTTATAGTGTTATTGTGGAAAATGCAATTGATAAAGCATCTGAGCGAGATGTACCAGACGTTTTATGTTCTGCATTAACAGATGACTGTATTGGAAGAGGAAAAACGATCAAAGAAGGTGGAGCAGTCTATGACTTTATCTCTGGACTTCAGGTTGGTATTGCTAATATGGCAGACTCTCTTGCAGCGATCAAGAAACTTGTATACGAAGAGAAGAAGATCACAAAAGAACAGCTTTGGAATGTGGCAAAAGAAAATACAAAGCGTCTGCTTCCGGCAGAATGTTTCGGAATGAATTTTGCAGTGTATGAACTGCTCAGCAGATCAACTCCGGGGGAACATGATCGGGAGAATCTGTTAAGGAGAACCTGGCATATTCATGAAGAACTGGAACTCCGGAAAAAGATAAAAATGTATGTTTTGTCTTAATAAACTGAAAAATTATGGGGCGGCCTGTATTGCATACCCTTATATTCTGGACATGCTTGCAGGAGTCTTTGAAGGAAAAGTTTTTTAATGTTCTTCCAAGCAGTGTCCATGAAGTGATCATCGTACCGGAATCCTCTCAGATCCGTCAGTCAGAATTAGAAAGAATGGTGCGGGAAATCAATGAAACGCAGGTGCCTGAGGAAGAAATCTTAAGCAATCATGCTTATTTTTATTATGCACAGGAAGGGAAACTTCAGCTGGGGAAAGAGATGTGTATCGACAGGGAGGACAATGAATGAAAGGACGCGGAGAGATTATAACAATCCTCTGCATGTCAGTCTTTTTTATCTGTATTCTCTATGCAATGACATATGGAGGCATTGTCAAGGCCGAAGAACTTGAAAAACAGCCTGAAGAGGCCGGAGAAAAAACGGAGGTTGATATTGAAGAAGAACTGCGCTGGGCAGAAGAAGTAAAAAAAATACCTGAAAGATATCGGTGTGGGATTTTGCGACGAAACGGAGGATAAACAGGAGGAAGACAAGGAAGAAACTTTTGATCAGACAGATGAAAAGAAGATACAAAGCATAGGTGTATATGCAGCGGCAAGGGCAGGAGAAACTGTTTATACAAAGGCAATCGAAAGAGGAATCGGTGCAATCGATGTAGTTGACTATAATGACCCAAACTGGCCTGTGCTACAACATTGGAATGAAGGAAGACTTGGTACGAAATCAGGAGAAAGTCTGTATTGCACCAATCCGACATTAAAGTTTCAGGAGGGCAACAAAACAGCAGTAGATGCTTCAAAACGTTATAACAAACAGACCATTCAGATGATCGCGGCAATGTTCTATTACTACGATAAGAATAAATGCAACGGTGTGAGTTCGAATTACGATTATCTCTTAAAACAATGCGCAGTATGGTGGATCATGAATGAAGTACATCACTGGTATGGAGATATGATCCAGATAGAAACAGGAAATAATGTAGCCTGTGGGAATGGTCATTGGATCTCAGCACACAAATCTGAGTATTATCAAAAAGGGATTGCATGGGCGAAAGAGAATTATAAATATTTCCCGGATGCATATGGGGTTATTTATGAAGGAAATGGCCAGCCGCTCAGTAAATGGGGCGGAACATACCAGCCGACCGGAACAGGGAGATTAAAGAAGGTGTCAGCGAATACTTCTGTGACAGAAAAGAACAGTTGCTATTCTTTGGAGGGAGCAGAGTATGGCATTTATAGCAGTCCTACTCTTTCGGGTGCATCAAGAGCAGGAACGTTTAGAACAGATGCGGCAGGAAATTCGTCATCAGTTGCGCTGAATGCAGGAACTTATTACGTAAAGGAACTAAAAGCTCCTAAAGGTTATGCACTTGTGGATGAAGTAAAAACGGTTACAGTAAAATCCGGGCAGGAGTCTCTGGTGACATTTTCAGACCCACCGCAGATGAATCCTGTGGAACTTTTGTTAAAGAAAACAGGTATGGAACAGGAATATGTTGATCCGTCAGGGACAGCAGCGTATCAAGGAGCACAGTTTTTAGTGAAATTCTATGCAGAACTTCTGGATCCGGGAAAAAATCCGGAAAAGGAAGGGGAAAAGCCAGTCAGAAGCTGGGTCTTTCAAACAGATGCAAAAGCAGTTTGCCGTTATCAGGAGAAGTATAAGGTAAAAGGTGATGCATTGTATAAAGCGACAGACGGAACAGAAGCGCTTCCGCTGGGAACTGTAACAATTCAGGAGATAAAACCGCCAAAAGGGTATTTCCTGAATGAGGAAGTCTTTGTTTGCCAGATAAAACCAGAAGGTACGGGAGAAAAATAAATGTATATCAGAACCCTACGATACCGGACAGGGTTTTCCAGATCCATTTGGTGAAAAAAGCAACAGAGACAGGACATCCTCTTTCGGGAGCGCAATTTAAGCATATCAGACCGGATGGAAGCGAAAAGATTCTCACAACGGATGAAAAAGGGACTCTGAAAGTAATGCCATTATCTCAGGGAACGCACAAATTAAAAGAAGTAAAAGCACCGGACGGGTATCGGACAAATAATAATGAACTGATTTTTCAAGTTGATGAGAGCGGGAAAACAGAATTTTTATCTGAGGTAAATACAGAAGAAGGAGAGGTTATTATCGAATATACAGAGGATGGAATTGCGGTAGTGACGATAGAAGATAAGCCGGCCTGTTACAAGATTGAGCTGAAAAAGGAAAATGAAAAAGGTGTTGCACTTGCAGGAGCTGAGTTTACTTTATATGAAGACCAGGCATGCCAGAAAGAAATTGACCGGGGGTTGACGGATGGGAATGGAATTGCAATGTTCGAAAATCTGGAAGTAAAGAAAAAATACTATATGAAAGAAACAAAAGCGCCGATAGGTTACAGAATTCCGAAAACATCAGATGATGCAGATATTGTATATGAAATCTGTCTGGAAAGTAATCCGGAAGAGGGAAAGTGTCTGTTGGTTGTAAATGGAAAAGAATACAGAAGCAAAGATACTGCAGACAGCAAGATAAGTATTGAAGGTTCAATTAAGGAGTGGAATGTGAAAAATGAAGATTATAAATCAGAGGGAAAGAAGCTTCCAGATATGGATCGGCAGGAAAACCTGTGTTACTTACAGGAATTTTAGCTGTAGGAATCATGGCAATGATTTACAGAAAAAAAGAGCAAAAAAGATAGTAGTAAAACGGTGAAAATGAGGAGATGACAAAATGAAAAAAAGAATGATGAAAATTTGTTATATGATGACTTTAGCTGCGGTACTCTGTACTTCTGGAACAACAGGTGTGACTGGAATCAAATCTATATATGCAGCGGAAAATGAAGTACAGGAAAGAGTAGCAACTACAAATGGTATTTTAAATCTTAATAATGGCTCTGCAAGTATTACGATCAAAAGGAAATGACGGACAGAGCCTGAAAGGAAAAAGATTCCTGGTATATCAGTTGTTTCAGGCAGAAAATGCGAAAGGAATGGAATCCATTAATTACACATTTAATCCGGAATACAAGAAATTTGTTTGTTATATCGTGGGACAGCGGATTCATAAGGATGAGAGAAATGTAACAGAGTATGAGGTGATCGACTATATTCAGTCTCTGAATACGCATCAGACAGAAGGTGCGCAGACCGCTCAGGAAAAGGAAGGAGCATACAGTGAATATCGTGTTTTTAGTAGAAGAATTAAGAACCCATCTACAGAGAAATGGAAAAACAGGTCAATCTGTTGAAGTGACAAGTACAAAAGCAGACAATTCATTTGAAATTAAGGGATTGCCGTATGGATATTATATTATTGATGAAGTGACAGAGGTAAAAGGACAAATTCGGCAGCCTCTTTGTGTATGGTAAGTACAGCTAATCCGGAAATGAATCTCAAC